>VFQN01001311.1_pt1 | contig 42165 bp, 58 predicted proteins | sample 3512371 | NCBI WGS metagenome assembly VFQN01 (sample SAMN10412370, study PRJNA504923) | tailings metagenome | isolation source: Replicate 2 from Balatoc abandoned mine | place: Philippines: Itogon, Benguet | collected 2017-08-28 | reverse complement strand
TGACGATGCCTGTCTCCTCAGAGCCTCCTGCGCCGTCAGCTTCAAGCCAAGTGAAAAGACGACCTTGAGGACCTATCCGCTAAGATAGGTCTCCGATACCCCCATAACCCTTCTCCTGAAAAAAAACCGTGTCATCCACACCCGCCCTGCAGCCAACAGGTACGCTTGGCCATACGCTGCTGCGCCTGCACCTACGTACCGCTCGATTGCCCCACCTACTGCAGTGTACGGAATTGTGATGGCTGTGCCCCTGTGCGTCCAGACTGATAGCTGGCATCAATTCGCCATGCATGGGTGCTACAGGTTGCTTGCTGCAGCCTTAGGACAGGGACGAGTGAGTCTGTGCCACACGTGGCAGCCGGTGCGGTACGGTGTAAAATGGATACCTCAAAAGAGTCAGCCCTCCACAGTGTCATGCCCCAAATACTCTAACGACCAAAGTCTGGACGGGTGGCAAGGCACATGTTTCTAACATCACAGACTGTGCGCCACTACTCCGAGTGGACTACAAAAGTCCGGCAATGGTTACCGGTATTCCTTGGATGCTTCAGATGCTCAAGCTACGACACGCAAGCAAGGACCCTCAGCGCAAGCTTCAGCACTACTACCACCACCTCCGCAAGGCACCAACGTTCTCCCAACGCTGAAGGCAACAGCATCAACAGCAGCCCCAAAGGCAGCTACCGGTATCACAACTTGACTACCGTATTGAGGCAACGCACTGGCGACAACAGTCTTCACCAGCAGGCAAGGAAACTCCGTCTTCGCCGGAGAGTTGGCCACGATTGCAGGGACAACGAACACGCTCGTCTTCTAGTCCAGGCACGCGTAAAATGGTAAACGATGTTCCCATAGACACGTTGGCGTGCTTCTCCCTACACTGCCGTACACGTAGCCCCCCATCCCTCCACTCGCAACCCCGGCTGGACTGCGGCCGCCCAGTGCCCCATGACCCCTACCTAAGCCTTCCGCCATGCTTCCCTGCCTCTGCCTGCCAGCGCCCGGCTCATGGCCAACTGCTTACACCTACCCCAGCGCCCGCAAATGCCGCAACTCGCGAACCCCTCTTGCAACGCGCTCGGTAACCTTCCGCCCTCCTTCCCACGGCTGTTCGTTCCTCCCAAGCAGCACATGCCAACACCAACACTCACCACGTTACATGCACATCCTCGCGGGACGCTGTGCTGCATGCAACATCCTCGAGCGCGGTCCCTCATCGCCGCCATTTAGGGCAACTTGCCAAAGTTTTGCACAGCGACCACAGGGTAAACACGCGAGTGGGCAAGAGCAGGAAGGGGATGAGCGTGGTGGACAGCGGGAACACCACCACGTGCCCAATGGCCAACAGCATCTTTTCAAAGAACGACATGGGCTTGTATCGCAGCAGCTGCTGCAGAGGTGATGCGATCCCCATCACCCGAGTCACGAGCGCCGCAAAGACGGCACCCACAATCCCCTTCCAAACGATGGCGGGGTGCGCCAGCAGCCTCCCCAGAAGCCACGCCGCCATGGCCCCCCGGCCCTGCACCAGCGCCAGGTACAGCACCGTGGCGGGCGCACGAGTGTCCCGTGGGTCGATGCCCGCGCGCAGCAGCTCCGAAACCACCGGCCAAGCACCCACCACTGCCGCGCACGGGAGCACAGATGCCCGTATAATCGGCTGCGGGTCCCGCCCCTCGGCTGGCCTCCACTGCAGCAGCAGCTGCCGCACGGCCGCATGGTTGGTGGTGCTGGAAAGGAAAGCACATGCCTGACCGGAGGTGTGGGCACCGCTGCCGCCCCCGCCACCACTGCTGCCGCTGCCTACACCGCTGCTGCTGCTACTGCTACCACCACAGGAGGCCTCCGCCGGTGTCAGCGCCGCTAGGGCGGCAGCTGTGGCGGCAGCGGCAGCGGCACCCGCCGCAGCGGTACTGGACTGCACGAGCAGTGGCAACAGTGGGTAGCTGTCGCCCAGGGCCGTGTCCGCCGCGTGCTCCGCTGCAGCTCGCGCCGCCGCCAGTGCCACCGCCACGTCCTCAGCCGGCTGCACCGGGCCAGCGCCCCCGCTGCGCCACCAACCAACAGCCCGCTGGAACAGCCCCCGTGCACTGACTCGCCCCACGCAAGCGTCGTCTGCGCTTCCGTCGCCTCCCCCAGCATTGCCGCTGCTGCTGCTGCCGTCGCCACCGCGGCCGCCACAATCGCTGCCCCTGGCACCACCCTTGCCACCCCCAGGCCCCAGCGGAGGATCAATGTAGGTCAGCGGCAACAGCCACCAGCACATGTACCCCATGTGCCAGGTCGCCTTCTCTGAGCTGGCGTAGCTGTCCACAAAGCCAGAGGGGTTCCCGCGTATGCCAAGCACGCTCCCGTCCGCCCAGCCGCACGTCGCACCCGCCATCCGGCCCCCCTCCAGCAGCGCCGCACACAGCCTGGCGTTGCCCGACCGAACCGCGCCAGGCAGCAACTCGACCACAGGGTCGCCCCCCTGCCTTAGCAGCTCCACAACCGTTGCCTCGTGACCCGCGGACGCCGCGCCTGTTAATACCGAACCCGGCGGGAACAGGGTCCTTGTGCGCACGGCTTGCTCCTGGTCGGCAACAGGACCATCGTCCTCGTGCTCCTGGCCGGCGACAGCGCCGTCCTCATTGGCATCTTCGACATCATCGTCGTTATTTGGTTGCGAGACAGCAGCGGGATTGGCCTCCCGCCTAGTGCCTTCGCGCAGGGATGACAGGTGCCGCAGCAGCCTTAGCGCATACGCGTCGGACGCGCCAGTTGCTGCCAGGTAGCCCAGATTCAGGATTGGCGGACGCTTCTTCAGCAGAGCCGACAGGATGGAAAGTAGCGGGCTCGCGACAACGTCCAGGATTCCCGGAGCAGGCGCCGCGATGTTGCTTTTAACGAGAGGGTCTCCCAACAAAGCGGGCTCCGGTTCGTAGAGGTGCTCTGCCGCTGCGTCCGCAGTTTTGAAGCGGTCCACCAGAGCTGTGGCGGCAAACTCCGGGTTGCTGCTCGTCAGTCCCCGCCAAGCGTCCCTGAGCGCGCGGCAAGAGCACGCCGCGATGGCACCGGAGAAGCTAGCCGATTGGAGGATATTCTCTAGAGCTATAGGCGGCAGGGACAGCAGCTCCGGTGATATCGGCGGCGACGAGGTGACCTTCGCGGTGTCGGCTTCCACCATCTTTAATCTTTATGTTTGCGTAGGATGACTGCAGCAATAGCTGCATAGGGCTTATATGCTCAGGTGTGCACTTGAAGTTGCTGGGGTATCGTACTGCTAGCCTCGGGCAATCCGTAGGCCGGCACAACGCAACTGTGGACACTAAGGCCCATGGGTCACCATTTTGGGCATTGAGACACAACGCCTGAATCCACCAATGGCCCGTGGCCCGTGCAGCGGCCCAACATAACATGCGCCTGTTCATTTACTCTACTTGTTACGGTAAGATGCTGCTGCAAGTCGTACAGGCAGCAAAGCCCACCTGGAACGGTGCATGCCAAGCAGCGCTCAGCTTGCAAGAGTATCCACCGACCCTGGCCCGCCACCCCGGGCCCAATCCCCAGCGTGACTCGTACCCGGGGCAGCAGGGATGCACTCCAAGTCGCCAGCAGCGTTGACACCAACGCGCCTCGTGCTTCAGCATGCCAAGTACGGACCCAAAACAGACACGAACACGCTTTGGCACTCCTTGCCGTACGTCCTCGAGCGTCAACACATACCGTACGGTGCATGCCAACTGATGCCAAGCAGCTCTCAGCTTGCATGGGTAGGTGTCCAAACTGCCCACGGAGCGGCCCTGAATCGCCACCCCCGGTACACCCCCCAAAGCACTGGCAGTGGTAAGGTTGGCAGAAGTAATGTGTGGAACTTCAAGGAACAGGGCGCCATGCATCAAGGTTGGCACCAAATGCACCTGCCTGCTTCGGCGTGTCTATGTATGTTCCCACACGAACACGCACACGCCATGGCATTCCTCCACGCGCGGACACAGGCCCTGCACACTGCACCGCATTGTATGGAGCCTGCGCGGAACTAGTTCGAACTGACACGTGCCACGTGCATCCACGATCTTGATCCACCTCCACCAGGTGCTCCACGCCCTGCCCTCCCACATCCGCACTGCAATAAGAACGATCGCCATAGTCATTGTCCCGCCAAGCAGCACCGCACCATGTGGTTTATGCGATAGCAACAGAAACGCCATGGGCGGGGGCTCGTCAACGCCTTGGCACGCATTGCAGCACCACGTTTGGGCAAAATGCATGGACGGCGGGGGTAGTCAACAACCCGCTCGGCTGCTCACCAGGCCACCTCGTGCTTGCATGGCCGTTCACGGGATTGTAAGCTGGGAAAGCGTTAGGTGAGGGTGGGCAGAAGAGCGCCATCGTAATGTACTACGCGACTCAAGCGCGTCTGCCCCAACGACGCATTGCAGCTAAGGCGTCCGGCCTGATACCGCGACCAAGCCCCCGTTGCCGCCGCCGCACAACAGCATCTTGGTGCTGACACAGATGTGCGCGCCCTCCTCTCCCCTGCCCCTGCACCTGCTGCTGCGGGGTGCTGCCCCTTCTGCCGCGGCCACTGCTGTGTGTTACCTGCGTGGTGCTGCTTCTGTCGTCCCTTCCCCTGCTGTGTGTTAGCTGCGTAATGCTGCTGCAGCGCCCCCACCAGCTCCAGCGCTATGCCCCCGTTGCCCACTACCAGCAGCCGGCGGCAGGGCGGGGGGCCACGCAGGCGCGCCGCCAGCCGCCCCACGCTGTCGGTGTCGCGCAGGGTCAGCACCGCGGGGTGGAGCGCGCTGCCGGGGACACACAGGCCCTGCGATACCGTGCAGTGTTGGGATTTAAGCCTGTGCGCCGTGTATGACGCCATTGGGAGCGGCTTGATGTGCAAAGTTTGACAGTCAGCAACTAGCAGCGAGCTTGTGTGATGGCGTGACAGCGAAGCTCGGTGCCCAAGCAAAAATGGCTAAGCGGTGCGCCATCTATGTACTGCCTTCAGCGGCCCCACATTGGTCCGTGCCCCCGTACAGATGCACAGCTTGTCGTACGGTACGGCACCACCGTCCGGCAGCCGGAGGACCTGTGGCAGGAGGGCGGGCGGGGGCAGGCGGCAGCGAACCCGGCATCACCGCGGCATCTGCGTGCCACCCACACTCCGGGCGAGGCATCGCCAGAGGCATTGCCGATCAACTTGCGCTGTAGCACCCTTGAAAACGCACAGCCCGTCGGTTCACCACCTCCGGCGCCAAGCCCTTGTACACCACCACCACCCCAAGACCACCGCCGCCCAGCCGGTTCCGGTGCACCCCGCCACAGCAGCCCACTGCACCCACCCGTTCCGGTGCCCCCCATAGTTGCCCAACCGTGCGTCCAAGTCAATGTCCGTCACCACGCCACACAGGCCAGGCCAGGCGGCCGGCGCCGCCACCACCCGCAGGGACGTGGCGCCCCAGCTGCTGCGTCAAAGGCCACCGCCCTCCTGTCCTACAGAGTCCTACACCGCGCCCCCCTGCTCCCCCTGCTTCCATTGGGCCCCCTGCTGGCCGTCCGTGCACTGCGCAGATGCTGGTGCGTCCTCAGGCCGCCCCCTATCCCACACGGTCAGCAACATTTTCATCACCCCTGCCGTCAGGATGTGCTGTCGCACTGCAGTGGCTGGGTTGCGGTGGGGCCTGACGGCCTCCTGCCCTGGTGCAGTCCGTGTCTCGTGCAAGGTTGGGGTGCTGCTTGCTAGGGGAGACAGCGCGACATCTCCAGCGCGGCGCCTCCGCCTAGCACAAGGAATCCCATGATAATAGGAAGGTGTCGTATATTCAGGTGTCGTGAGGCATGTTGCATCCGGGCTCTGCGCTGAAAAGCCGTAGGCCCGGGCGAAGGCCTTTTCCAATGGCAAAGAGACAGCTACGAAGGGTATCTCCTGCGTTGCAGCAGGGTCGCTGATAAGATGCTCGAAGTAGGTTAAGCACAAGAGCCCAAAACTCCATGGGGCATTAGGCATGGGGCATTCCGCTGGGAGTCGCATGGACCCGCCTGGACCCCCCTTTCGACCCCACCCCAGGCCATGGGAGCACGCCTTTGCAGCTGCCCCGAGGGCAACTGTGAGCAGCGTTGGGCATTCAAGGCTGCTCGACCTCGTGAGTGTACTGACCGGCTGTGTGCCTACGTCTTGCCGAGCCCTGCCTTCGTGCCTCCCCTGCCCTGCCCCCACACAGCCGCACACATGCACGGAATGACACCCGATCCTTCGAGTCAGTGCAGCTGCCCCGTTCCCGTGAAGCAACGCGTGACGTAAACTAGTGTGGCATGGTACTTCTGGTGACTTGCGATCCGGTCCGGTGAGGCTGCCGCCGGTATCTCCTCTCCCTAATAAGTGGTGCTACAAGGGGTGCTGCCAAGCGTGGGTCCCTGTGTGTCAGTGGCACCGCGAACGCGTACCGTACATACGAGTCTCCTCTGCTGCACGGCTCGCTGCCCCACCTACTGCACTGCATGGACATGAGGAAGGCCGCCATGCATGAGTGCTACATGCTACAGGTTGCTACCGCCATGCAAGGCGGCGACCGAGTCTGCACCACATGCATGTTACGGTATGGGACAGGGCCTCAAGCAGGCAGCCCTCACGCACAGTGCCATGCCACGAAGTGCCCTGACAACGAAACATGCGTCGTCTTCCGACGTGCGCCTGTAAGCTGTAACTGCACAAGCCAAGTCACACCACGAAGCCAAAAAACGTCACAGGCTACCTACGTAGGCGCTAGCTGCGGAACGTGCACCAACGTGCACCCACGTGGGCCACAGAAGTACGACGATGGGTGCTCCGTTCGGAATGCTAAAAAGCTCAGCAAGACATGGAAAACGATGCGAGAACCCTCAGCATAAGCTGCACCACCCCCGCCGCCGCACGTAAGGCACCGGCATACCCCATGCATAGCACGAAGGCCAGCGACAACTACAGCAGCTGCATCTGTCGCCGCAACGACTTGAATACCTGGGGCAAAACTGTGGCGACACGTCAGGAGTTTGCGCTGAAACCCCTTCCGTCAGGGGCATCTGGACTTGCAAAGGCTCCCTCCTCTACGAAGTGCCCCTCACGGTGCTTTTGCCGTCCGGCACGCAGACACGGAGTACTCATGCACGGGGCCTTCGCCCTTCCAGACGGCTTTCCGTAGGGGGCTTAGCCCATAACTTAAGTCCACCACCTCACCAGCAGGCAGGGAGACTCTTCTACAGACTATGGTCGCAGGGGGCACGCGCTTGGCCAGACACGCGTCAAATGAACAGCCATGCCGCAAAAACCCGTTGGCGTGCTTCTCCCCAAACAAACTGCCGTACATGTAGATCCCCGTTCCTTGCACCCCTCTGTCGAAGCCCCAGCGCCCGCACATGCTGGTACTTCAAACACCTCTTGCAAAGCGTGCGGTAACCCTATTTCCCCTTCCCCCCGGCACTTCATGCAAGGCAGCCCCTGCAAACACGTTATGCGTCCCCTCACCGCCATACCCTACAACATCACCATCCCCTTACCGCAACCAACTGAACGCCTTCCGGCACGCGTAGAAAGGTAACCACAGCGACCACAGCGCGTACAAGTACGTGGGCAGGAACGCCATTGGAAGGTAAGTGTTGAACAGCGGATACACCACTAGGTGCCCGACCAACATAGGCACCACTTCGAAAAACTTGTGGTGCACCAGCAGCTGCAGGGGCGATGCAATCCCCATAATCCGAGTCACGAACGCCACGATTAAAGCCCCGTAGATCCTACAGCAAATGCCGGCAGGCTGCGCCAGCAGCCTCCACACCAGCCACGCCGCCATGGCCCCCCGGCCCTGCACCAGCGCCAGGTACAGCAACGTGCCGGAAGGCGCACCAATGTGCCGTGGGTCGACGCCCACACGCAGCAGCTCCGAAACAATCGGCCAGGCGCCCACCGCCGCTGCGTGCTGGAGTGCGGCTGCCCTGATGCGCGGCGGCGGGGCCTGCCCTTCCGCTGGCCTCCACTGCAGCAGCAGCTGCCGCACGGCCGCGTGGTTGGTGGTTGAGGAGAGGAAGGCACACGCCTGACCGGGCTGGTGGGCACTGCCGCCACCGCCGCTGCTGCTGCCACCGCAGAAGGCCTCTGGCGGTGTCAGGGCCGCTAGGGCGGCAGCTGTGGCGGCGGCGGCCGCAGCACCCGCCGCAGATGCGGTGCTGGACTGCGAGAACTGCGGCAGCACAGGGTTGCTCTCGCCCAGGGCCGTGTCCGCCGCTTTCTCCGCTGCAGCTCGAGCCGCCGCCAGCGCCGCCGCCACGTCCTCTGCCGGCTGCACCGGGCCAGCGTCCTGGTCAACGTCCCCGCTGCACCAGCCAGTGACAGCCCACTGCCACAGCCCAAGTGCACTAATCCCCCGAGCACAGACACCGTTTGCGCCGCCGTCGCTTCTGCTGGTACTGCCGCCGCCGCCGCCGCCGCCGCGGCCCCTGACACTGCCCTTGCCGCCCCCAAGACCCAGCGGAGGATCAATGTAGGTCAGCGGCAGCAGCCCCGAGTAGACAGACTCCATGTGGCGGGTTGCCTTCTCCGATCGAGCGTAGCTGTCCACAAAGCCGGACGGGCCTCCATCTATGCTGAACACGTCCCCGCCCGCTGCATTGGACCAGTCGCACGCCGCACCCGCCATCCGGCCCCCCTCCAGCAGCGCCGCACACAGCCTGGCGTTGCCCGCCCGCACCGCGCCAGGCAGCACCTCAAGGATAGGGTCGGCCCCCTGTTTCAGCAGCTCCACAACCGTTGCATCGTGGCCCGCGAACGCCGCGCCCGCAATCACCGAACGCGGGAACGGGGTGACTGCGCGCACGGCTTGCCCCTGGCCGGCAACAATCCCGTCCTGATTGGCATTTCCGCCATCGCCGTCGTTGCCATTTGGTTGGGAGACAGCAGCGGAATCGGCCTCGCTGACAGCGCTTTCGTGCAGGGCTGACAGGTGCCGCAGCAGCCTTAGTGCATGCGCGTCGGACGCGCCATTTGCTGCCATGTAGCCCGAGCTGGGTACTGGCGGACGCTTTCTTAGCAGCGCTGACGTGATAAAAAGGAGCGGGCTCGCGACAGCGTCCAGGAGTCCGGGAACAGGCGCCGCGAGGTTCCTTTTGACGAGACGGTCTCCCAACAGACCCGAATCCGGCCTGTAGAGGTGCTCTGCTGCTGCGTCCACACTCTGAAAGCGGTCTACCAAAGCTGAGGCGGCAAACTCGGGGTTGCCGCCCGTCAGCCTCCGCCATGCAGCCCTGAGCGCGCGGCAGGAGCAAGCCGCGATGGCGCCGGAGAAACTAGCCGAGCAAAGAATAATCTCTATAACTATAGGCGGCAGGGACAGCAGCTCCAGTGATGCCTGCGGTGTGGCGTTGTTTGCGGCGTTGGCTTTCGCCATGCTTCCTAGTTTTCTTAGCCCTTAGGCTTAGGGCTAGGATAAAAATTATTATTAGTTCACAAGGCTTACATTACAGGAAGACATTTTACATGAGTTGTAATACAGAGGAGTACTACAGATGAGAATTGGGCATGCTTGTAACACCCGAGGGCGGGCGTGACGTACGGCCTGGCATCTTACGGCACTCAGCACTCAGACGACGGCGTCACCAGTGGCCCGTAGCTTGTGCCGCGGCCCAAAGCGTGACGCCTGTCATTAGCGGCTACAGATCAACATAGAAGGTTGGCTCAACATCGTGCAGGCAATAGGTGCCGCACCTGGGACCAGGGGACGCCCAGGGGGGCCTGGGACGGTGCAAGTCTCCCCTGGTGCAAGTCAGGGCTTTGCATGGGTGTTTAACTGTCCGTTAAGCGGCCCTGGCCCGCCATCCCCGGCCCACTTCCCAGCGCACTGACAGAGGTTTTTTTCCCCTGCATGGTTTACAGTTTTGGTCCCGTTCCAGAGCCCAGCCCCATCCCCAACCGGGCTGGGCTGGGCTGGTCCCGGCCATCAGGGCCTCTGGCGCTCTGGGTGCAAAGAAGGCAGCCGTCCACCACCCGAACTAAAGAAGGTATGGGGGCTTGTATCCCAGGGCGGGCGCGACGTACAGCCTGGCATTGGGGCAGTTTGGGGCACTCAGGCACGACTGCTTCACCATTGCCCCGTAGCTTGTGCCGCGGCCCAACACGTAACGCCGGATAACGCCTACAAAGTAAGGTAGAAGGTTGGCTGAACATCGTGCAGGCAATAGATGCCGTTACCCAACGCTGGCACCTGACATTTGGATGAAGCGTGTCACCCTCCGTCGGTGCTTATCTCGCCACCCTGCTCCTGGCTGGTCCTGAAGGCCTCTGCGGCCTCCCTCCACTGATGGGATGTCGTGCAGTAGCTGTTCGAGCCTAGAAATGAGGCGTTGCTTTTGCCCCCAGCCATACAGGCCCTGTGTTCCTGTGTGTGGGGCCTGTGTTCGTGGGAGGCCCATGGGATTCCGATGGAGGGGAGCGAAAGCAGCATCCTGGGGGGCCAATATTGGCTAATTCCCCGCACAGCTGCCTAGTATCCTGTTCTTCCTGGGCAGAAGTGTGGGTGGGGGCCACGACAGGGGTGCTGTTTGTTTTCTGTGGATGTGTCTTGGCGAGAAGCTATGTGTGGGGGGGACCAGGCTGTGGTAGCGTGAACTTAAGGCCCGCTCGGCGTGGCCTATACCTGCCTTTACGTACTGTTATGGAGCTGGTAGCTCCTTTCAGCACAGCGAGAGGGGTGGGAAACCCCGTGTCCCTAATGGCCCGGACCAAGCTCTGTGTCCGGAGCCGGGGCAGGGCTGGGCTCCGGAAGGGGACCAAAACTGTAAAACCAAACATGTAAACGTGTCCCCGCAACTGCATCGCTACATACACAGGCCCCTTGCTGTCGGTGTCGAGGGCTGCAGGCGCCCTTCTGTACCGCTACCGTATGCTGCTGCCTCTGCCTACTAACGGCCGACCGGGTCCTGCGCTCTCCCTCCAGCAGTTATGCCCACGCTGCTTCCTGCAGCTGTAGGGGAGCATAAAGGGTTAGCGCGTCCCCAGTTGTCCGCAACCTGTGGCACCCGACCAGGTCGGGTGTTGCCCGTGTTGGTGCTCCAGGCCGGCCCGGGCTGGTCCGTCCCCTGCCAGGGCCCCCGCCCCGTCCCCTCCCTTGCCCCTGGCCCCTTCCCCCTCCCTGCTCCCTCGTCCCTGCTGGAATAGTGGTTCTTGCAGTCAAGCACTATATTCCATTCACGTCTAGCAGTACTGTGAATCTCTCCCGTTACTACTCAGCAAGGATCCGGCCCCCTCCCTGCCCCTGCCTGGTGCGTCAGCCCGTGCATGTGCGGCTCCCGCCACAGGCTCCGTCGCCGCTGCCGCTGCTGCTGCTGCCTGGGTGGGGTTGCCCCACAGCGGGGCTGCCCAGCACCACGGTCCCGTGGCGAAGGGCTCCTCCGCTATGTCCTCTACTGGCGGCTGGTGGCCTAGCGCCGCCACCAGGCGCTGTAGTACTGGTGGCAGCACCCGCACCCCCAGTCACAGCCCCTGGCAGGTGCAGCTCCCCGTTCAGTATAGAGGTCACGGAGGCGTAGTGTGGCATTATACCGCCTCTCACTTGCTTTCCGGATCTGTGAGGCTGCCGGTACCACCGCTGCCGCAATGCTTCTAAGGGTTGCCGTCCTACGTGGGTCCCTGTGGGTCGGCCGCACGCACGAAGTTGCTTGGGCTGCGTGCTCCTGGCTGCTCCGTTGCCCTACCCAGTGCAGCGCACCGGACAGGTGCTGCCTGTGCGTCCACACTGCTGGCATGAGGCTGCCATGCATGGGTGCCGCAGGTTGCTACAGCCTTGCAAGGGCGCAATTGAGTTTGCGCCAGCAACACGCGGCAGCTGGCGGCAGCCATTACCGTACGGTCTGGGGCCCTAGCCCAGTACCACGCCCCAAATGGGCCTACGAGCGTCGTCTCGCGGGCAGGTGCCTATCAGCTGTAACCGCAAAAGCCAAGGCACAGCAGGTTCTCTACGTCCAAGCAACGTGCGTGCGCCAACTACTCGGCGAGGACCACCGGTACAGACGTTCGGCCAAGGTGACCGGTACTCCTTAGGTGCTCCAGACGCTGAGCTCAGCTGAGCTACAACATGCACGTATCATCGGCGCAAGCTACACCACTACCACGGCAGCCCACCGGCCATGCACCAGCACACTCTCAACACCCGAGCTTACCACACCAGGCCCAGCTGCAGCCATCAACTTGACCATCCAGGCAACGCATTGGCGACCACAGTCCTCACAAGCAGGCAATCGAGGAGTCACTTCTATCTGTTGTCCACGGCCGCAGGGACACTCATCATTTCTCTAGGCCAAACACGCGTCATCTTGAAAGCCATGCTGCCATATACCGATTGGCGTGCTTCGTACTACACTGCCGTAGGCGTGGTCCTTGGCAGCCCAGGCTCTAGGAGCAGCCGCACAGTGCCCCATCTCCCCAAAACCTTCTGCCCACTTACGAACGGCTCCTGGCTCTCCCCAAAACCTTCTGCCCACTTACGAACGGCTCCTGGCTAAGTGCTGCAGCCCCAGCGCCCACATATGCCGCTATACGTGGAGTTCATTTGCAAGGGGTACAGCACGCCATCTCACGGCACATACTGTAAAGCAACACCTGCTAACGCAAGCCAAGGCACAGGACCGGGACAGGTGCTCGATGCGGAGCATGCATCAACCGCTCAGCGTGGAACACATAAGTACGACTATGGGTGCTTCGTTCTTAGACGCTCAGAAGCTCAGCTACAACATGCAACGATGCGGAAACCCTCAGCACAAGCTGCACCACCACCACCACCACCACCACCGCTGCACGGAAGGTACCGGCATACCCCGAAGGCCAACGACAGCAACAGCAGCTGCACCTGCAGCCACCATGACGTGATTACTTGGGCAACGCATTCGCTTGATATAACCTCACATAAAGGAATGGCGACAAGCGGTGTCAGCTTCCCAAACCCAGGAACATGGCCGCCCGCCACGTTTCCCCCCCAGTTGCCGTACATGCCAACGCCGTTCCCTGCACCCCTCGCTCCCTCCACTGGCAACCCAGCTGCACCGCAGCCGCCCAATGCGTGCCCCATCGCCTCGGCACCGTCTGCCATGCTTGCCTGCGTCTGCCATGCTTGCCTGCGTCTGCCATGCTTGCCTGCGTCTGCCATGCTTGCCCGCCAGCGCCTGGCTCCTGGCTAACTGCTGTAACCCCGACGCCCGCAATTGCCGCTATACTTCACAGACACCTCTTGCAACGCGCTCGGTAACCCTGACTGTTCCTCCCCACAGCACTTCCTCCAGGGCAGCCCCTGCAAACACGTCACGCGTCCCCTCATCGCCATCCCCTCTTCACCCATCCCCTCATACCGCACGACACATGGACCAGGATAACCAAGTTACGTACAGCGACCACAGGGGGTACAGGTACGTGGGCAGCACCGTCAACTGAAGGAACACGTGCAACCCTGGGTACAGCACGATGTGCCCAACGAACCACAGCACCGGTTCAAAGTACTTGTGGTGCACCAGCAGCTGCAGGGGCGATGCGATCCCCATGATCCGAGTCACGAGCGCCGCGGTTGCAGCCCCCACAATCTCTCTGTGAACGCGGGCAGGCTGCGCCAGCAGCCTCCACACCAGCCACGCCGCCATGGCCCCCCGGCCCTGCACCAGCGCCAGGTACAGCAGCGTGGCGGGCGCAACAGTTTCCCGTGGGTCGACACCCGCACGCAGCAGCTCCGAAACCACCGGCCAGGCCCCCACCGCCGCCGCGTGCGGGAGCGTGGCTGCCCTAATGGACTGCGGCGGCGGAACCTGCCACTCAGCTGGCCGCCACTGCAGCAGCAGCTGCCGCACGGCCGCGTGGTTGGTGGTGGAAGAGAGGAAGGCACACGCCTGACCGGACTGGTGGGCACTGTCGCCCCTGCCGCCGCTGCCGCTGCTGCTGCTGCTGCAACCACCATAGGAGGTCTCGGGCGGAGTCAGTGCCGCTAGGGCAGCAGCTGTGGCGGCGGCGGTCGCAGCGGCCGCAGCTGCGGTGCTGGACTGCACAAACAGCGGCAGCAGTGGGTTGCTGTCGCCCAGGGCCGTGTCCGCCGCTTGCTCCGCTGCAGCGCGCGCTGCCGCTAGTGCCGCCGCCACGTCCTCAGCCGACTGCACCGGGCCAGCGTCCCCGCTGCACCACCCGTCGACAGCCCGCTGGAACAGCCCCTGTGCACTGATTCGCCCCGCGCAGACGTCGCACGCGCTGCTGTGACCTCCTACGTTACTGCCGCCGCCGCTGCCGCCGCTGCCCCTGACACCACCCTTGCCGCCCCCAAGCCCCAGCGGAGGATCAATGTAGGTCAGCGGCAACAGCCGCAAGTAGATCGACGCCATGTGGCGGGTTGCCCTTTTTGAGCTGGCGTAGCTGTCCACAAAGCCGGACGGGTTCCTGCGTATGCCGAGCACGTCCCCGCCCGCTGCAGTGGACCATTGGCACGCCGCACCCGCCATCCGGCCCCCCTCTAGCAGCGCCGCACACAGCCTGGCGTTGCCCGCCCGCACCGCGCCAGGCAGCACCTCTAGAATAGGGTCGGCCCCCCGTTTCAGCAGCTCTAAAACCGTTGCATCGTGGCCCGCAAACGCCGCGCCAGCAACCACCGAACGCGGGAACGGGGTGACTGAGCGCACTGCCTGCTCCTGGCCGGCAACAGGACCGCCCTGGTTGGCATTTCCACCATCGCCGTTGTTGCTTGTTTGGTTGGCAGCAGCGTGATCGGCCTCGCGGCCAGCGCTTTCGCGCAGGGCTGACAGGTGCCGCAGCAGCGCTAGCGTATATCCGTCCGACGCGCCAGTTGCTGTCAGGTAGCCCAACTTTGGAATTGACGGACGCTTATGTAGCAGTGCTGACATAATGAAGTGGAGGGGGCTCGCGACAGCGTCCAGGAGTCCTGGAGCAGGGGGCGCGATGTTGGCTTTGACGAGACGGTCTCCCAACAGACCCGAATCTGGCCTGTAGAGGTGCACTGCGGCTGCGTCCACACTTTGAAAGCGGTCTATTAAAGCTGAGGCGGCAAATTTGGGGTTGCTGCCCGTCAGTCTTCGCCATGTGTCCCTTAGCGCGCGGCAGGAGCAAGCCGCGAGGGCGCCGGAGAAGCTAGCCAAACAAAGGACTTTTTCTATAGCTATAGGCGGCAGGGACAGCAGCACCGGTGATGTCTGCGTTGTGGTGACCTTGGCGGTATCGGCTTTCGCCATGCTCTACTTAAACAAAGATTATGATAGTTACAGGACACATGTTGCAGAAGGTATGGGGGCATAGGATTCTTGTAGGGCGATTCGAGGGCGCATGGGTACCGTCTTTGGCACGGACACGGCGCCTTCACGTTGGGCCCGTACCTTATGCCGCGGCCCGACACATCACACGCCTACTACTAGCCTCTACACATCACTATGGCTACATGCCGTACAGGCAATAGCGATGGGATGGGCTGTGCCGACCTCGTACCATCCCAGCGCAACAACCTCAGTTGCAAGTGCGCCCACATGCAAGCAACCGCCCAGCAACTGCGACGCCTGCGATGCCAAGGACTGCCCTGGGGGATCGCTGCACTGCCCCTCAGTTCCCGCATGCGTGCATGCATAAACTGTCTCCCCACCTCCATGGCTTCCACAGCCGTCAGGGCCACCACCTCCCACACACGATGCTGTGCCCCAGAGGGCGCCCAGAGCCACATGTGCTCCCTCCGGGTGCCTTCCCCCGCTGGCCACCCATCCTACTCGCCATCGACCACCGCGCGCGCCACTGAGCACCGCGTGCGCCACTGGGCAGTCCCAGAAGCGTTGCCACCTGGTTGCTGGCCCCAGTCTTCCGACCCTGCCGAAGTCCCCACACCCGCCCACTTCGGGTGCTTGGCCCCTAATGTGCGAGTTTCGAAGCAAGGGGACGCGACCAACCGATAGCCGTCAAAACGTCTCCTTACGCGTAGTCGCCCACGGAATTCCCCACAACCTGTTGAGCGTGCGCTGCAGGTGCTTCAGGGCCGCCTCCTGCGCTGGTGGGGGCAGCGGCGCCTCCATCGAAGGCAGCGTGCTGCTCGCTCCTGGCTGCAGCTACCTCCGTGAGCCGAAGCACTGTTGCCAGCCGCACTATCATGCGCGTAAGCCTTGTCTTACCCATTCGGCCCAACCCCAGCACCTACCAGCCCAACCGTGGGAGAAGCACCAGCAGTGCGTCCCGCTCTGCTGGCGCCTGCCCCTCGCCGCCCTGCTCCTGGCTGGCCGTTCCTGAAGGTCTCTGCGGCCTCCCTCCACTACTCTGATTGGATGTCGCGCAGCAGCTGTTTGAGCCTGGAGCGGAGGCGTTGCTTTTGCCCCCAGCCACACAGGCCCCTTGCTGCCGGTAGGTGTTGAGGGCTGCAGGCGCCCCTCTGCATGCTGCCGCCTCTGCCGACCGACAGCCGCCCGGGTCCTGCGCTCTCCCTGTGGCAGCTGTGCCCACGCTGCTTCCTGCAGCTGTAGGAAAGCATGAAGGGTTACCGCGTCCACGATTGTCCGCACCCTATGGCACCCGACCAGGTCTGGGTGCCTGCTCTGGCCAGGCCGGCCCGGGCTGGTGCAGTCCAGCCTGGTCCCCTGCCAGGGCCCCCATCCCGTGCCCTCCGCCCCTTCCCTAGCCCTGGCCCCGTGCGCCCCCTTCCCTGCTCCATCGATCGTCCCAGCTGAAATAGTGGTTCTTGCAGTCAAGCATTAGTCACTCATTAAGTCTGGTGGTACTGTTTCTCACTCCCAGTACTAGCTTACTACGTACTTACGAAGGGTCCGCCCCCTCCCTGCCCCTCGGCTGCCCGCCAGGGTGCGTCAGCCCGTGCTGCATCTGCGGCTCCCGCTGCAACCGCCGCTGTTCCGTCGCTGCTGCTGCTGATGCTGCCTGGGTGGGTAGGAGAGGGTTGCTCACAGCGGGGCTGCCCAGCACCACGGTCCCTGGCGCAGGGCTCCTCCGCTGTATCCTACTGGCGGCAGGTGGCCTAGCGCCGCCACCACACGCTGTAGGTTGGACTGGTGGCAGCATCCGCACCCCCAGTAGTCACGGGCCCTGGCAGCAGCAGGTGCACCTCCTCGTTCAGTATGGAGATCAAGGAGGCGTTGTGTGGCATTGCGCTGCCTCTCCACTTGCTTTCCGGCTTTGTGAGGCTGCCAGTGCCACCTCTGCCGCAATGCTACTAGGCAGGGGTGCTGTCCTGCGCGGGTCCCTGTATGTGGGTCGACCGCACGCACATGCACGTTGGTTGCGTCGGCTGCTCCGGGCTGCACCTAAAGGTCTCACGAAGAGAGCTGGCTGTGCCTTCATACTGCTGGCAACAGGTCGCCATGCATGGGTGCTGCAGGCTGCTACAGCCTTGCAAGCACGGAGGCAATAGAGTCTGCACCGCACGCGGCAGCCATTACTACGGTCTGGGGCCCTCGCTCGAAGAGCAAAGCAGCCCAAATGCCCCTACGAGCACCGCCCTGCGGACAGGTGCCTAAAAGCTGTAACCACAAACACCAAGGCACGACAGGTTCTGTACATCCGCGCAACGTGCGTGCGCCAACTACTCGGTGAAGAGACTACCGGTACAGACGTCCGGCTAAGGCAACCGGTGCTTCTGAGATTACCAGATGCTCAGGTCCCACGTGCACGGACCAACGGCGCAGGCGTTACCCCTACCACGGCAGCCCGCCGGCCAGGCACCAGCACACCCTCAACATCCGAGCTTACCACACCAGGCCCAGCTGAAGCCACCGACTTGACCATCTAGGCAACATTGGCAGACCAGTGTCCTGACCAGTAGGAAAGGAGACCCGCCTGTTATTCACGGCCACAGGGCACCATGCTCTTCGTTTGAATTTCTAGGCCAAACACGCGTCTGCCATATATATACCAGTTGGCGTGCTTCGTACTACACTGCCGGACGCTGTGCCTAACCAGATGCACGTTCTCAACGCAGCACCTAGCACGGTACCTTTTAGGACACCTCACGGTGTTGCCCGTGCCCACGCAGCCTTCCCATGCATGCACAGGCGCATACACGCAATGCGTCAAGTGGAATGCCATGTCGCGATAGGCCTTTTGGCGCGCTTCTCCCTGCACTGCCGTAACCGCAGCCCTCGCTCCTCCATCCCCCCGTGCACTGGCCACCCTCCCCCGGCACGCAGCACCGCAGCCGCCCTGCGCCCCATGGCCCCAACACCTTCCGCCCGCCGGCACCTAGCTCTGACTCAACCGTCTAAATCCCACAGGTATCATGCCCATTCTCAGGTACAGACACGCGTCAGTCGAAAAGCCATGCCGCCAGAGACCCGCTAGCGTGCTCTTTTTTACACTGCCATACACGCACGTATTAGTACACCTTCCCCGCTCCCTCCATCCCTCCATGGCAACCCCACCTGCACCGCAGCCGCCCAGTGCCCCATGGCCCCAAAACCATCTGCCACGCTTCCCTCCTCCTGCCCGCCAGCGCTCGGCTCTTGGCTATCAGCTTGACCCAATCAACCACGAATGTCGGTATGCTTAAACCTCTTGCAACGTTACTCATAATCCTATCTCCTTCACCCCACGGTACCTGTCATACAGAGGCCCCAGCTAACACATCACGAGTCGCACGCGTATCCGTTGGAGGCCGTGGTGTCGCATGGGATGTCCTCCCTCATCGCCGTCGCATCTCCTGATACAAGAGGGCGCATAACACGCAGATCTGAAGAGGGCGAAATTCCCTGGGCAGGAAAATGCTGGGGAGGACAAACCCCGCCAGCACTGTCACCACGAAGGCCCCAGCGCCCACCAACACTCCTTCAAAGAACGGCATGGGCTTGCAACGCAGCAGCAGCTGCAGGGGTGACGCGATCCCCATGATCCGAGTCACCAGCGCCGCGAAGGCAGCCCCCACTACCCCACTTGCTTCCACCCAAGCTTCGGCAGGGTGCGCCAGCAGCCTCGCCAGCAGCCTCGCCAGAAGCCTCGCCAGAAGCCACGCCGCCATGGCCCCCCGACCCTGCACCAGCGCCAGGTACAGCAGCGTGGCGGGCGCACCAGTGTCCCGTGGGTCGACGCCCGCACGCAGCAGCTCGGAAACCACCGGCCAGGCGCCTGTCATTGCCGCATCCGAGAGCGCGGCTGCCCTGATGTGGGGGGCCGGGGACTGCCCCTCAGCTGGCCTCCACTGCAGCAGTAGCTGCCGCACGGCCGTGTGGTTGGTGGTGGAGGAAAGGAAGGCACACGCCTGACCGAGGTGGTGGGCACTGCTGCTGTCAACGCCGCCGCCGCCACCGCCGCCGTACCAGTCCCCGCCGCCGCCACCGCTGCTGCTGCCGCCGCTGCTGCTACCAGCGCAGGGGGCCTTGGGTGAAGTCAGTGCCGCCAGGGCGGCAGCTGTGGCGGCGGTGGCCGCAGCAGCCGCAGCTACGGTGCTGGACTGCACGAGCAGTGGCAGCAGAGGGTTGCTGTCGCCCAGGGCCGTGTCCGCCGCTTTCTCCGCTGCAGCGCGCGCCGCCGCCAGTGCCGCCGGCACGTCCTCAGCCGGCTGCACCAGGCCAGCGCCCCCGCTGCGCCATCCCCTGACAGCCCGCTGCAGCAGCCCCCATGCGCTGGCTGGCCGAGCACAGGCAGCGCTTGCGCTGCCGCTGCTTCCCCTGCTCTCACAACCGCCGCCCCCGCCGCCGCTGCCACCCCCGCCGCCGCTGCCACCTGGAGGTCCCGGCGGGAGTCCCATGCAGGCCAGGGGCAGCAGCTCCCTGTTTATGTACCCAATGTGCAAGGTTGCTATGAATGATCCGGCGTAGCTGTCCACAAAGCCGGACGGGCCCCCACGTATGCTAAGCACGTCCCCGCCCGCAGCAGTGGACCAGTCGCGCGCCGCACCCGCCATGCGGGCCCCCTCCAGCAGCGCCGCACACATACAGCCTGGCGTTGCCCGCCCGCACCGCGCCAGGCAGCCCGGAAAATGCAGGGTCGGCCCCGTGCCTCAGCAGCTCCACAACCGTTGCCTCGTGGCCCGTGAATGCCGCGCCCGCAATAACCGAACGCGGGAACCAGCGGTTGACTGTGCGCTCTGCTGACTGCTCTTGGCTGGCAACAGGACCGCCCTGATTGGCACCTGCCACACTGTCGGCTGTGTCTGCTTGGGAGACAGGAGCGGGATCGGCCTCGCGGCCAGCACCTTCGCGCAGGGACGACAGGTGCCGCAGCAGCGCTACCGCATGCGCGTCGGACGCTGCAGTTGCTGCCAGGTAGCCCAAAGCTGGTATTGGCGAACGCTTTTTCAGCAGCGCTGACAGGATGGAAAGTAGCGGGCTCGCGACAGCGTCCAGGATTCCCGGGGCAGGCGGCGCAATGTTGCTATTGACGGGAGGGTCCCTGAGCAAACCAGGTGCTGGTTTGTAGAGGTGCTCTGCCGCTTCGTCCACAGTTTGGAAGCGGTCCACCAAAGCTGTTGCTGCAAACTCGGGGTTGCTGCTCGTCACTCTCCGCCAAGCGTTCCTGAGGCTGCGGCAAGAGCAAGCCGCGAGTGCGCCGGAGAAGCTAGCCGAGCGAAGGATGTTGTCTATAGCTATAGGCGGCAGGGACAGCAGCTCCGGTGATGCCTGCGGCGTGGCAGTCTTTCCGGCACCGGCTTCTGCCATGTTCTCTGGCGATATATTGCACTAAGACTGTTACAGTTGCGCAGTACCAATCAAAGCAATGTTGAGACTTTTATAAGAAGCTATAGGGGCACGGGTCACCGCTAGCTCAGGGCCATCGAAAGGCTGTGGCCTGATCTTTAGACCCATGGGTCACCATCGCCGCTGCTCGGACGGCACGACAGGCATGCTTCGGCCCGTAGCTCGTGCAGCGACCCAACACATCATGCACCCGTAACTTTCATCTACACATAACTTTAAATCGATGGTTGGCTGAAGGCCGTGATGGGTAAGCAAGTCCCATGCCTGGGCTGGTAAGCCGCCGCTGCTGGCCCTGGCCCATTCGCCATTCCCCAGCGCGATGGCAGTACAATTTATAGTCACAATAGGAATGAGCTTACCGACAACCGCTTTCCTATCAAGCCTGGCGGTTTGGTTTGGTTGGTTTACAGGGGGCCCCTTCCGGTCGGGGTGTCGTACAGACGTACACACACCACCCGGTTGCAGGTTTCGCCTCCACGGCCTGCAGCAGCTCGGTATATGAACTACAACTTGCCAGCAGTATTGGCATGCACGCACCTTCCATGCTTTGACGTGCAAAGTACTGTTCCCGTACGGCACGAACAGGCGGTAGGCCCGTAGCGTGCAGCCTCCGGATCCAACACTCACAGCCTGAGCCGTACCGCAGCCACGCCAGCCAGGGGAGACTCCCTGACAGCAGCGGTCTGCACCAACACGTTAGCATGCATACCCTCGTCCCCCACCGTGTCTTCCACATACAACAGGCAAAATGTCTGCAAAGGATAATCCTGTAGGTGTATGCCGCTTCGGCTCGCCAGTGTCCAAAGACCAGGGCTTGCACCCGTGCTGCTCCATACGGCATGTCTCGCCAGCTCAGGGGACGCCAACAGGACGGCTGAGGCATCTGAAGCGCTAAGCCACTATCGGTATCGCCGCTTCTTCCATGCCAAGTGCCAAATCAGTGTGGCGCACGCCAGGGCCCAGGAGTAGGCGGGGGTCTGATGCCAACAGACAGACTTGAAGGGGTAAGGCAAGACCAGGGACAAGGCCTCGAATTTTCCACTGCTGCTCGGCTGTCCAGGGCTGTCACGTGAGTGGAAAATGCCGATACAATGCTAAAGTGTGGCGGCAGAGCGCCGCCACATCGGCAACGTGTCTAGGCAGGTCCAAACGGGGCTAGGCCCGAGCCAATAATTTCACGTGTCAGCAGTCCACCAAAGTGCACGCCAATGGCCCCTTCAAGCCCAAGCATACAGCAAAAGCAATCAGCCCCCAGTCAGATGCTGTACATACTACATCGTAGCGCAGAGCGTCCAGCTGGGAAGAGAGCACTGTGTCTAACCATGATGTGGGTAACCAACGCGGCATCCACTTCAGCTGATTGTATTGCCCATGCACATTAGACACGTAAGTACAACGCGTCCAACGAAAAGCCAAGCCGCCAAGGACACGCCAACCTCATACCGTACACTACCGTACAAAAACCCTCGCTCGCCATCCCTCGGTCCCTCCATTCCATCCAACCCCACAGATACCATGCCCTTCTCAGGTCCGACAAGTGTACAAAGGAAAGCCATGCCGCCGTAGACCCGTTGATGTGCTTCTCCCTACATAGCCATATGCTTAGACCTCCCCCGCTCCCTCCATCCCTCGACTGGAACTTGACGGCATATGGCAGGACCAGTGCAGGACAAGGCCTCCCAAGCGCTTCACCACTGCTGATCGGCTGTCGTAAACGTCGAACAAGGACGACAACACCGTACGTTTGCCGAGTTTGCGGGCAGAGCGCCGCTACATTAGTAACGTTTGCAGCCAGGTCAAGACGGGGCTAGGCCCAGGCAGCATAAGCCAGTCGGTCACACACGCCATCAGTCTGTCGAAGCACATGCCCAGCCGCCAAAAGCCCAAGCACTCCGCAAAAGCAACCACCTCCCAGTCACATATGATGCATAGTACCCTACAGGCGAGAAAACGCCTAACCACACCACCCAGTACCCCGTGGTCCCGACGTCACCTGCCTTGCTCCCTGCTGCTGCCCACCAGCGCCTGGCTGCTGGCTAACTGCTGCATACCCAGCGCCTGCAAATGTGACTACGCGTTCGATAACCCTAACTCCCTGCTCCTCAGGGCACTCCCTGCAAAGCAGCCCTTGCCAACACTTATGTGCGTCGCACGCACACCCTGTGCAGCATGTGACACCCTCCCTCATCGCTATGACCTGGCCATGGCGAAAAATCGACACGAGGAAAGCAGGAGATACACTTGAGGCGGCAGGAACTCACCCGGGAGGTAAGTGTAGAGGAATACGTCCACCACTATGAATCCCCAGACCCTCAGCATCTCCTCAAAGTCCGGCATGGTCCAGTGACGCAGCATCAGCTGCAGGGGTGACGCGATCCCCAGGATCCGAGTCATCAGCGCCGCGAAGGCAGCCCCCACGATGGCCCTCCAAACGCCGGCAGTCGTCAGCAGCCTCGCCAGGAGCCACGCCGCCATGGCCCCCCGGCCCTGCACCAGCGCACAATAAAGCGCCGTGGCGGGCGCACCAGTGTCCCGTGGGTCGACGCCCGCACGCAGCAGCTCCGAAACCACCGGCCAGACGCCCCCCGCCGCCGCGTGCGAGAGTGCGGATGCCCTAGTGCGCGGTGGCAGGGCCTGCCACTCAGCCGGCCTCCACTGCAGCAGCAGCTGCCGCACAGCCGCGTGGTCGGTGGTGCTGGAAAGGGAAGCATACACCTGACCGGGGGGGAGGGTACTGCCGCCGCCGCCGCTGCTACCACAGCAGGAGGTCCCGGGCGGAGTCAGTGCCGCCAGGGCGGCAGCTGTGGCGGCGGCGGCCGCAGCAGCCGCAGCTGCAGTTTTGGACTGCACGAGAAGCTGCAGCAGTGGGTTGCTGTCACTTAGGGCCATGTCCGCCGCTTCCTCCGCTGCAGTGCGCGCCGCCCCTAGTGCCGCCGCCACGTCCTCAGCCAGTGGCACCGGGCCAGCGTCCTCGCTGCACCACCCGTCGAAAGTCCGCTGCAACAGCCCCCGTGCACCACTCCCCCGAGCCCAGACAGCGCTTGCGCCGCCGCTGCTTCCCCTGATACTGCTGCTGCCGCTGCAGGCCCCACTGCCGCCGCCGTCGCCGCCACTGCCACCTGGAAGCCCCGGCGGGAGTCCAATGCAGACCAGGGGCAGCAGCGCTCTGTTCATTCCCATGTGGAAGGATGCCTTGGATGACCCGGCGTATCTGTCCACAAAGCCAGACGGGCCCCCACGTATGCTGAGCACTCTCCCGCCTCCTGCAGTGGACCAGTGGCACACCGCGCCCGCCATCCGGGCCCCCTCCAGCAGCGCTGCGCACAGCCTGGCGTTGCCCGCCCGCACCGCCCCAGGCAGCATCTCATTAGGATTGGCCCCCTGCCTCAGCAGCTCGACAACCGTGGCTTCGTGACCCGCGAACGCCGCGCCCGTGATAACCGAACGCGGGAACCGGCGGGTGACTGTGCGCACCGCCTGCTCGCGGCTAGCAGCAGTGCCGCCCTGATTGGCATTTCCCCCACCACTGTTGATGTCTGTTTGGGAGCCAGCAGCGGGACTGGACTCGCAGCCAGGGCCTTCGCGCAGGGACGACATGTGCCGCAGCAGCGCTACCGCGTGCGCGTCGGACGCGCCAGCTGCTGTCAGGTAGCCCGAAGTTGGTACCGACGGGCGCTTCTTGAGCACTGCTGACAGGATGCAGAGTAGCGGGCTCGTGACAGCGTCCAGGAGTCCCGGGGCAGGCGGCGCGATGTTGCTGTTGACGGGAGGGCCCCTGAGCAAACCAGGTGCTGGTTTATAGAGGTGCTCTGCCGCTGCGTCCACAGTTTGGAAGCGGTCCATCAAAGCTGTTGCGGCAAACTCGGGGTTGCTGTTCAGTTCACGCCAAGCATCCCTGAGGGTGCGGCAAGAGCAAGCCGCCAGGGCGCCTGAGAAGCTAGCCGAGCGAAGGATCTCTTGTACAGCTGCAGGCGGCAGGGACAGCAGCTCCGGTGATGCCTGTTGTGTGGCGGTATCGGCTTTTGCCATGTTGACCAACATAGCTTTTACTGCTGTTTCACTTGCTACTGCAAACAATGTATGGCTTCCATGTAAAATGTAGTGGCGTCGTTTGCTTATCAGCTTCGAGCCACCGGGGCCAGCGCGACGCATGGCCATGAGCAGTTGGCATGGGGTGCAGCTAGGGGAGCTCTCTTTATCTTCGCCGCTAGGACACAACACCCATATGGCCCACAGCTCGCGCAGTGGCCCAACACACCATGTACCCGTTACTTCCCTCTAGGCATAATGGAAGGTTAGTTGAAGTTCGTGTTGGTAAGAAAGCCCCATGTCTGGGGTGGTACGGTAAGCAGCTGCTGTGCATTGCAGGTGTCTTGGTGTGCACCGCCCCTGGCAAACCGCCCCTGTCCCATTCCTCAGCGCAGTGTATGTATGTATGGATTTACAGTGGCAGAAGTTGGGCTAGGGATATGAACTCCAGTTAGCCAAGCAGTACTGGCATGCACGCACCTGCATGCTTCGGCGTGCGACATGCAATGCCGCAGTAAGCAAAATGCCAAGCGCTGCCCATACCTGCCAGTGCCGACCCTACACCTGCACGGCGCGTCGCAGGTTCGCTGCAGCATCAGCGTGCTGTAAAGCAGCTTGTTACACCGCATTCTGGCACGAGGCTCAGCACGTCAGCAGGTTGACAAGGCACTGTCGGTCCGGCAGGTGGGTTGCCGTACAGCGCAACTCCCAACGCGGAGACCTGGTCAGTCCAACGCTGCACCGTTAGACAAGCAACTGCACCAGTGCGAAGTGGTGCAGAGCCGCTCTATACAAGGCACCGGAAGGCAACAGAACCTACAGAAGACTGCAGCGCAACGTGTCACACGCACCCCAGCGTGCTGCCACACTCCAAGTTCATGCAACCTCACCCTCCAACTAGGCGCCTCGGACCCTCGGCGCCGGCTGTGGGAGGGGGATGCAGCCGTCGGCAGAGCGGCACGGAGCGTCGCAAAGCCCTGCCCCCTACACACAGTAGTACCCTGGGCCTTTAAATGATATCACGACGTGCCCAACGGCCGTATCGCGTTTTGACATTACCCGCGCTCCTCCCAGCCCGCATTTTCCCATTGCTGTTTTTCTGCACGCCGCCCGCCTCGTACCGTCTTGTGCATGTCCTGCGCACCCCACCACTTGTCCCCCCAGCTCTCCAGTCACGCGCTCAGCATGCGCGTCCTCTCCCGCACCCCTGCCCACACCCCTGCCCGCACCCCTGCCCGCACCCCTGCCCATCAAACGCCACCTGCCAACGCCCAGCGGCAACCCACACCTCCAACGCTCTCACCCCACCCCCACCGCAACACCTGCGCCTGGCACCACGCCCCCAGCGGCCCTGCTCCCCACCCGCGTCCCCCGCTCCCTCCGCCGCCTACACCCTCACCTAGCATTGCACCCCCCGCGGCTCCTGCTCCCCCTGCTCCCACTCCGCCTCCTCCACCGGCACCTGCGCGCCCCCCAACCCCTCGCACAGCCCCACCGCCCGCAGCAGCGCGCTGGCCTTGAGCCGCATCTCGTCGTACTCCGCCGCCAGCTCGGACTGTACGACAATCGCACCGCCCGCCCCGATCGACATCGTCATCCCCGCCCCGTCCTGGCTGCCGCCGCCGCTGCTGCTGCTGGTGTGAAGGGTGCCGTTGGTGGCGGTGTTGTTGGCGGCAGCGGTGGGGTTTGGCGCTTGGCTGTTATGCTCTATGACGGCTGTCCGAATGACGATGTTGAGGTCGAATGTGTCGTTGAAGGACAGGAAGCCGATGCAGCCGGAGTACACGCCACGTGCGCGGCCCTCCAGCGTGTCAATGATGGCGCACGTGCGCACCTTGGGAGCGCCTGGTGGGGGGCGTGCAGTTGGGGGTTCGCCGGTTCGGGGAGGTGTTTCCGGTCGGCACGGAAGTGGGGCGGAGGAACACGTGCGCGGACGCAAACACCGACACCTCACCCCAAGAGTGGGGGTGCTGGGGCTGAGACACGCGCTCCATGCGGCGGTCAGGCAGCCTGCTCAAGCTTCATGCATGCTGCTAGCCAGGACCCTCTCAAGTGCTCTCGTTGGCCACAGCCCGCGGCGCACCTCTCCCCAAGTCCCCTTACCTGTCACGGAGGCCCCTCACACTACCTCAACCGTCATGGCGCCCCCCGGGAAGGCCGCCCGGACGCCACACCACCGCCCGCCCGCCGCCCGCACCCCACCCCTTTTGACCCGTCATGCGCACTTCCCTCGCCGTGATCCCCTCCTCACCCGTCATGGAGCCCCCCGGGAAGGCCGCCCGAACGCAGTCCACGCTGCTGACGCCCGCGCGCCGCAGCCCCCGCACGGTGGACACCATCTGGTGCACCGTGGCGTACGACTCGATGTCCATCAGCCCCGGCACGTGCACCGTGCCCACCTGCGGAGAAGACAGCCATTGCAAACGTGTTGCTCAGGACGCTCCATGGTAGCACACTAGTGCAATCAGCAGTACAGCAGTCTAGTAACGCCACTCAGCGCAGGGGTGCCAGTCGCCACACAGGTTGTAGCTCAGGCTAGTAGTGAGAAGGAGAGCAACCTGCGCCCAAAAAGACATGCGACTTGTGCGCAACACACTCGCACCAGCGGCGTGCCCACGCACCTCGCACACGCGGCCCAGGTCGTTGCGCAGCAGGTCCACGATCATGAGGTTCTCCGCGCGCTCCTTCTCGCTGGCCGCCAGCGCCGCCGCCGCCGCCGCGTCCGCCGCCGGGTCGGCCGGCCGCCGCGCCGCGGTGCCCTTGATGGGCCGAGCCTCCAGCAGGCCGCCGCGGTCGCCGCGCAGGAAGCGCTCGGGGGACGAGCAGCAGATGGTGGGGCCTGGGGGTCCAAGGAAAGCCAACCGCACGTCAAGTCACACAGTACGACGGAGTCTCGGCACAGCCCGGACGGGTCCTCGGCGAAAGACAGCATGCGTGTTGCAGCTCTTCCGCTTTGCCAAGCCAGTAGAGAAAGCTAGTGCGCGCTACTGCTGGCAAACCGCAAAACGACGTCCCAGCTCCACCCCACCCGCCGCCTCTTACCCTGCGGCCCGCACTGCAGCCACGCGGCGTACGGCGCGGGGTTGAGCCGCCGCAGCGTGCCGTACAGCTGGCTGGGGCTGGGGGCCGACCCGCGGGTCAGGGCCGTGGTGAGGCACACCTCGTAGCTCTCGCCCGCGTGCAGCGCCGCGTGGCAGGCCTGGATGTTGCGCAGGTAGGCGGGCCGCGAGTGCGCCAGCGCAAACGGAACCACGGGTCGTTCCCCCGACGGCCCGCTGCCGCTACCACACCCTACACCTGCCGCCGGCGGCTGTTGTGACGTTGCCCCCTGACCGCACGTGTTGCCACTCCCTGATGCATGGCTCTGAGCCCCAGCTTGTGAGTAGTGCTGCTTGCTGCCGGCCGCTGCAGCCACCTCCTCCAGCCGCCTCCGCGTGTCCCGCAGCCACCCTCGCGCCTCCGCCTCCGCCTCCGCGGCCCCTCGCCCTGCCTGCCCCGCCTGCCCCTCCTCCCCGCCTTCCAACGGCCCCGCTGACTCCCCCGTGCTGTCGTACATTGCCAGCAGGTACAGCTGCCCCTCGTGGTGATCAACCGCCACCAACCGATCGGCGACATACAGTACGGCGTCCGGCGTCGAGGCGGCGTGCGCCAGGGCGCAGCCGCACTCCGCCTTGAGCTCGTACCCTAGATAGCCCACCAGCCCGCCCCAGAAGTTGAACGGCAGGGCGGCGGCGTCCCCCGGATCCACCCGCAACCGCTGTACGACCATCAACCGCTGCAGGTACTCCAACAGCCCGGTGTGTCGTACAACTGCCACGGTTTCCCGCTGGTGGTCAGGCGTGGATGCGTTGGCGCTGGTGGGTTGGTGGTTTGAGGACGTGGGTGCAGGAAGGGACTCGATGGTGAGCGTGCCGCGGATGGCAGCGGCGGAGGGGGGCAGGGAGATGGAGGGTGCGTTGGGGCCGCCGCAGATGGAGGATGAAGCTGCAGCTGTGGAGGTGGCGGCGTCGGGTCCGTCACCGCATGATGACGAGGCGGCTGAGGACCCGGTGCCATCGTCCTGGGGCTCCGGGCTGGGGGCCTGCGGCTCTGTTGGTGTTGCGTGTGCGTGGTGGTCGTGGTGCAGTGGTTGCTGGTCTGCGGGGCTCCCTTGGTGCGGGTCCGACCCGCGCGGCGGTGGGAGGCGGTAGGTGAGCTTGCGCCACAGCGGCCCTCCCCTGCCGCCCATGTATGAGAAGCGCCCCCGGTCGGTGGCGGCGCTGCGGATAGCACAGTGGGCCGGGCAGATTAGAGCCTGAGGGAGACTCCCCGCCCCCCAGTAGCCCCTCCAAGCAGTTTTGTAGTATGCGTGTCAGGTGATGCGTGTGTGCCTGCGCCTGTCCAGCCAGGCGGCAGCCCCTGAGTCGTAGTGCGTTATGACCTGCTCGCCCCATGGCACCGACAGACGCACCTGTCCAGCCAAAAGGTGTCTTGCCCCCAGCCGTACAGCAGCTCAAACACGCCCTGGCTGCCCCCCAGCGCCTCCAGCAGCCCCCCACCAAGCCGCTCCCACGCCAGCCGCAGCGGCGCGCCCGCCTGGTGCTCCGCGGAGGGCCACGCGGGCAGCGAGGGCGGCAGGCGGCCGGGCGGGCCCACGATGTCGGGCACAGGCCTGCACGCATGAAGCAGGCACGCAGCGTGCTAACGGAGAAACGGGAGGTCGGGCGGTTGGCGATTGGCCAGGACCGCATTGAGCGTGGCCATGTGGATGCCCCGAGGCAGTGTGGGTGTCCACGCAGTCGCGTGGCTGACCCTAGCTGTCAGCACTGAAGTACGGTACGTGAGTGGGCCGAACGAGCCGTGCGCACCTGTGCGCCTCGGCCGGCGGCTCCACGCCCGCTGCCGCCACGCCCCCCGCCCGCCACGCCGCCGCCGCCAGGTCCCTGAAGTTCCGCAGCAGCGCGATGCCGTACCGCGTGGCCACACTCTCGGGGTGGAACTGCACCCCGTAGTGCGGCCGGTGGCGGTGCGCCACGCCCATCAGCAGCCGCCCACCGCCGCTCCCCACACCACCAGCGACCTCCCCTGCCCCCGCGCCTGGCCCTGGCCCCGGCCCCGCTTGTGCGTGACTAGCTACCCGTTCCTGTATAGCCTGCTGTTGATGATTCTGCTGGTGGGCTTCAGTGGCGGAATCATGCGAGGGGCCCTCCTGGCACCCTTGTCCTGTGCTGGTCCCCTGCCCCTGCCCCTGCTCCTGGCCCTGCTGCTGCCCCCGGTCCCTGGCCAGGCACACGGCGCTGTGGCCGCCCTCCGTCCAGCATATGGGCTCCAGGCAGGGCGGCAGCGAGGCCTCGTCCACCAGAAGGGAGTGGTACCTGAGGGGATGGCGGGGGATGTTATGGCCAAGGAAAGCGCGGCAGGGAGACCGGTTGGTGCTGCTCTGCGGGTAGGTGTGGGAACGCAGCCGGGAGGGCAATGCTACCCCAGCCCTGAAAGTGCGAGAGACCGGACGACTGCTAACCCAGCCCTGGAAACGGTAGAGGCACCGGACGGCAGCAAGCTCCCGAGCACCGCACACGAGGGCACGCAGGTCCAGTTCCTGCACGGGGGCACACAGGTCCTCCCCTTGTACCTCACCTGACCACCTGGAAGTCAGACCCGCGTGGCACGTCCTTAAAGAGCGGGTGCCCGCTGTGGCCCAGCCGACTGAGGCGGCCGTGCACGGGCTCGGGCGCCGAAACCACGGCGGCTCCGTGTACGGCAGCCAGCGCCTGGTGGCCCAGGCAGATACCCAGCACCGGCACTGTAGGCAGGTGCTGAAGCACGTCCATGCACACCCCTGGGGGTGGGGGGCAGAGGCCATGCGTGAGGGGCTTGCGCGATGGCGTAGTGGTGTTTACCCCAACACGTGTGCACCTGGGGCCAAAGTACGGTACCCGTTGATGGCTGTCATCCAGCCCTTGCACTTCTTTTACTTCCCGCGCGACGCACAGACTGCCAATTGATACAGGCGTGCCCTGTTTCTCGTGTGCAGGTCCAACTTTTGGGGGGTGGGGGTGGGGTGGGGCAAGTCTGCCTCCTTGTCACAACGGACGTGAGCCCTTGACCTAAGGCATCTGTTGTATAGTATCGAGGTTGTGCGCAGGACCGTGTGGGTGACTGTACAACAGTGGGCTTGCGGAAGCTGGATCACTTGCCTACGTCGTGCACGTTGAGCGGCGTGCCTGGCCCTGGAGATATGACGATGCTGTGCACCGTCCCCGCATGCACCATCGACATAATTTGCTCCAAGGTAATTTCGTCATTGTAGAAGACGAGCGGTGGCTCTGCGAGCAGCAGTTCCGGCGACGTGGTCACCCCACAACGCGCTCGCCACGCATGCGGTCCAGCCGCCACGTCGTCAAGGGCTGTATTGGTAATTGCCTTACCTCCATTAACTTCTGCTATGATTTGGTAGAGGTTGTAGGTGTAGCTGTCATAGTTGTCTATGAGCAACGTTCTCATTATTCACGTAGGGCCTAAGCCCTTCTCTGTTTTGACCTTCCAGTAGCTCAAGTTGCTCTATGATACACGTCAAGCGCCAGCGTCCAAGCGATACTTATTGCGCTGCCTCGTGCACGTGTACACTGCATGCGGTTGGGAGGTCGTTGCTATCACAGTAATCTGCGGCACCTTGCGAGCCTGGCTTATCGGTATTGCTCCCAGACACAACTTGAGAACCGAAACATTGTGCGATTACACAGTATTATCTTGAGCGTTTGGTTTGCCTTGAACGTTGAAGCACTCCGTTTTGGCGCTTCCTTACAAGGACGATTCGGACAATCAATTTCATCGTCATACATCACTATCTAGTAACATTTGGGCAAAGCACTCTGAAGCGGACTGGGAATAGGGCCACCGGCAGCTGTCAGAAGACTTCGCGCGGGAAACAGCACCCCGAGAAGTCCTCAAGCTCCCTTCAGCCGCTAAGCGCATAACCAGCAACATTTAACACAAATTCGTGAAGGGAGTGCGCCTTGACGCGCTTCCAATCACCACTTACGGCCACCCAGTCCACCTGACGGGCGGCAGTGGAGCGTCTAACCTCCACGGCCGCCCATGCAACAGCTAGAGCTGGACCATACCCGTAACCGACGAGCACGAGCCATCATGGGCTTACGGCTCGTGGTAGTGCTTCTGGGGGCTCAGCTTCTGCAGCAGGCAGCGGCACAGACCAACCTGGTCCAGTACCCCTTGGACTGGACCGTCGTCCCAGTCACCCCATCCACGTCCCTGGACCTAACAGCAAACTGCACATGCAACCTCAGACCGGATGCATGCAACCTAGGATGCTGCTGCGACCCCCTTTGCCCCAGTGGCCTGAACCAGATGTTCATCAACCAGGGCCGGTGCTCGCCTGAGGGTAACGACAAGCAGACCCTCACGTACTGCGTGCCCAAAGGCCTGGTCTCCAAGGTGGGAGCGGACAGCTAACTGCTAGACGTGCTTGCGTCACTGTCAGCACACAATCACCCTGACGTGATGATACGAACAGGGGGGACTGGAGATGTGCAAGTTGTCTTGGGTTGGGTGCGCCCGCCATTGACTCCCCAAGACCCGCTGCCCCCCAAAACGCGTGAGGTCACTCTGTGTACATCGCTGCCTCAGGTCAACCTGCCCTCATCCGGGGACTTCTATTCTATCACAAAGCAGCAAGCGGACGTGAAGTTCTGGTCGGAGCTCATGTGCATAGTGTCGGATAACAATCCCAACTTGGGGGAAAACTACCCAGGTGAGCAGGCATCTCATGACGGATCACTCCAGCGCACATCTTCTGTCACTACCCCATGGCCATGAACCTACCCTTCTTCAACCCCGTCTCAAGCGCCAGCCTAACCCCCCACCCACATTGCAGGGACCTTCCACATGTGCCACAGCCTCTCCCTAGTCCAACTCAGCCCTGCGAACCCGGGTACCCCATTATCCCCGTCCCTTCCCCTTCCCCTTTCCCTCCCCTCCCCTCCCAGACCCCCCCGCCGGCGCCGTGGGCGACAACGTGGCCCTGGCGCAGTGCCCCGTGGCCCGCACCGTGCCCTCCCCGGCGGCCTCCTACCAGTTCACGGCCCCGGTGCAGGCGCAGCGGCCCAACGCCACCCTGTTCCTGCCGCTCACGGTGCCGTACCCCGCCTTCAGCGCCACCTGCAACGACCAGTTCCAAGTGGGCTTCCTGCTGCCCGTGCCCAGCGGCTCGCAGGTGGGGCGGGCGACATAACAGGGGGGTACGGCTCTGAACCCCATCCTGGGACCCAATGAGGCAATGCCCGAAAGGACAGACACAGGGGGTTACCTCAGTTGGCAACGCGCTGCCTCTGCACGGCAAATGTCGCAGCGCGGGTGAAGCCCTTGGAGTACATGGCAAATGAAGGCCATAGTTTTTCTCCAGCGCGAACGGTGTGCAGCACGCGTGGCTGCACGTTGGCGGTCCCTGCGGCCCTTGTCGTAACCCGACGACGGCATACCTACCTTTGCTTTGGTGCGCATGCGGCAGGACATCCAACCCAACCTACTTCGGCGGTGTTATGCGTCAGCTTTGCTGTCGATCAGCCACCCGTTGAAACCACGCAAACCCCCTGAAGCCCTAACTCTTAACCATTCTTTTCCGTGTGCGTGCTTGGCCTGTGCCCGCAGGACGTGTACTCCTTCTGCCAGCGGTCGGTGGCTGCCCTGGACTTCGCGGACGTGTGCTCCGGGACGGGGCTGCTCACGCCGCAGTACTACGCGGGCATGCAGTTTGCCAAGGGGGACGGGAGCACCACCCCCGTGACCGTGACAGTCTCCAACCTGCAGGTGGGCCACCCACACGAGTAGGGCTCTACCTCGGTTGCCGCAGCCGTACCAGCCAGGCCTGCGCACCGCGCACTCTCTCACGTCCACTGCACTGCGGGGCGCCTGGAGGACTGCCACCAACCGTGTCGCGAAGGAAACATGCAACAGGATTTGTGTGCCTACTTGGCCGTGCTTGCTTGCCTGCCTGCGAGCAAGATGCCCGTGCCCCGTGCCCTGCCTTGTCGCACCCGCAGTACCTTGACCCGGTCAACGGCTCGCTGGTGGACGCGGCCAACGCCACCTCCAGCTACGACAACGTCACCAGCCGCTGCCTCAACGTGGTGACCTACCTCAACATCACATTCATCTACGTCGTATCAGACGCAAGCCTGGACTCCGCCCCCGGCTACATCGACTCGGTGAGCGGTCGCCTCCAGTCTGCGACAGCTTGCGAGCCGCTGACCTCCTGTCCCTTTCGACGCACACCCGCATGACCGCGTGACTTCGTCCCATGGGTCACCGCATGGCATCTTGCTGCTCCACCGCTGCCCAGCCCCACGGCGTGCCCGGCTGTAAACCTTGTTCCCCTCGTGCCCCTGCCTCTCCCGCGGTCCCCGCCCCCGTCCCCCGCAGGTGTACATGTCCTTCGTGATCACGGACGTGGCCGTGGGCGCCATGGCCTCGGGGCCGCTGCTGCAGGGCGTCAAGGTCAGCTGGCTGCCGCTGCAGACGCCGCAGCCAATCGACACGCAGACCAGCGGCAACCCCGGATACGTCGTCGGACTGCCGCTGCTGGTAGGTTCCCCCTGCGCCCTCTTCACATGCCTGTACCAGCGGCGTTCGACCACAGGCCATGTTGCAGCACCTCTCCTGAACGCGGCTCCCCCATGCATGTTGCTTCACTGTTACGCTCTCCCCAGCTGGATGTACCGGTAGGAACTTGTGTACTGTCACACCGTTTGGGAGTGACCCACATGGGAGCGACCCACACGGGCGCCCAACCACCTTCTACCTGCCACCTGCCTTCACAGGCCGGCACGCTGGCCACCTTCACAGACAATACCACTGAGAAGCGCGCCGTGTCACGGCTGGTGGGCGGCATGCCGCTGCCGGCGCCGGGGCAGGCGGGCGCCTGCAGCCCCACGGCGCTGGCGGCCGCACGCTTCGGCTTCAACACCAGCAGCAGCTGCAGCGTCAGCCTGGACGCGGACGAGCTCGAGTCCTTCTGCAAGTAGGGCATCTTGGGTCGCTGTGGCATGGGCCGCATAGGCACGGGCTTGCGTGCATTCTATTTATGGTGCTTGAGGGTTTGGGCTTGGCACGGTGGGGCTGTGCGCGTGCCTAAGGGGACGTGCACCTCTGGGGCTGGCAGCTGACACCTCGAGGGCCAGCAAACCAGCATGCTGCTGAGACCGTCACCCCCAACTCAGCTATTGTGGAGGTTTTCGTTCGAACCACTTGTAGCGTAGCTGCCGTCAAGGCTCAACTCGCAGGCTTCCTTGGCCACCAGCCCGCTGTGCCTACACCCTCGGTACCCCTGGCAGCTGGTGTGAGCTTAGGGTTGTGGGTTGCAGTACCTCCCGGTGCTTACATACCTGAGCTCTGCTGCTGCCCCCGTTCGCAGGCTGGAGCAGAACAACCCGCAGAAGTACGTGCAGCAGGTGCTGGGCCCGCTGTACTCGGCGCTGACCAACGCCAGCGGCAGCCAGCTGTACGTGGGCATCTGGGGCAACTCGGACCTCAACGACATCAGCCAGTGGCTGCAGGTGCGGTATCGTGGTCAGCCAGTGGCTGTAGTGCGTGTGACGTGATGCGATGCTGGCTATGAGCCAGATGTGGCAAGAAGGAGGGAGCAATATACGGTAGTAGGGCGGCATGCATTTTGTGCGGCGGTGTACGGTTGTGGGGCGCCTCCGTGGCATGCCACCTGGCCGGCGGTGGACCTACCCGGGGAAAGGGGCGAGCCGGCATGCCTTGAGTGCGGCAGCGCAGGCGGGGCGTCGGGTGGCCGTCCGCGGGTGGCCGTGCGCTGCGGCCAGGGCTGCTGGTGGGCATGGCCCCTACGTCATGGCATCCTTACTTGTGCCTGGCATACGTGTAGCCACGACCGCTGCCGTATCCATGACGTACTCTGGGGCCCTGCACCTGCATTTTCACAAGCCTCAATCTAAACCATCTGCGAAGCCCTGCGTCCACCTGCATCCCCGCAAGCCGCACGCCTCCTTTTAAAAACGGAGACGCGCAGCTCCTGCGGCCACAATTTCCAAATGCCCATGCCTGTTGTTGCCTGTTCCACAGGTCTCCGTAGAGAACTACCCGTTCCAGAACGCCCAGCCGGTGGACACCCAGCTTGCATGCTCGGGCGTCATCACCGGCTTCGACCTGCAGATCGTGACGGGGGTGGCCTTCTCAAGCAACAACCTGCAGCACAAGGTGCGGTGTGCGGTGCGCCGTGGCGGTGGGAGTTTGCGGGAAGCCTGCTGTCCTGCATGCACGCAGCAGCACCGGCCGCGGGCGGCACGGCACGGGGGTACCTTGTGTGCTGTTGTAGTTGAGTAGCATGACGTGATGCAAGCCATGGCGGACGGCGAGCCAGTACATTATGCCCGTCAACGACGCTGGCACTGAACGGTTGTGCAACGGGGTCACAGGGCTTCGCACACGGGCATGACGGGCACGTGCAGGAAACGCATGGAGCACGTCAACCACTCTGCACCACAGCATGCGGCGAGAACGCATACCGGTATGGAAATGTGTTTGTGCAGCTGCAGACTGGGGCGCTTGCAGGCCGTGTTGCTAAGCCACGTTATGCATGTGCAGGTGCTGTACGCCACGCTGTGCTTCCGAGTGGGCGTGTGGGACGGAGATGAGGGGCTGCCGCGGAGCCAGAAGCAGAGGTACTTCCTGGACTTCACCGTCTCCTACATTTCGCTGCCGCAGCAGGCTGTGCCGGTGAAGAAGCCCACACCACCGCTGGTCGTCCCCTTGCCTGCGGACATCTTCTATCCCTTTGTGGAAGTGACGGGTGCAAGTGCTGCATTGTCACCGTCCTGGTGGCTCGTGCTTGCTGCATGCCTGATTCTGGGCGTTCTGCATCAGATGCTGGAAGCTTGAGCGTTGAGAGGGTTGGGGTGTTGAAGGGATGTTGAGCGCGCGTGTGCAAGTGAGGACGACTCCTGTAGACCTTAGCCAGAATCTGTGAAGCCAAACCAACAAGTGTAACACTGTTGACCTCCACGAAATCTGTTCGCAGGACGTTCTCCTACTTTCTAGGTTCTAGTCCTCTGACGGGATGCCGATATGAACGGTACCCGATGCATGTCATTATAACCGAGCCAAGAGGCACCACCTGAACAACACCATTGCACTGTGCTAAAGTGATCATATCCAAGAGATTAACACCGTCACATACCACGACCCTTGCATTTCGGACTGATGTTGCAACACCATGCACCACCAAAGCTGTCGGGGACACGGCAGGTAGCCTCGCAAATACCCATTGTTGGACAACGCATAGCTGCTGGTAGATCAGCGCCTCGGGCGTTCGGTAGCAGTCGCGGCACGCCTGGCAGGCGCGCAGCGGTGCCGGTGCAGGCCTCGATGGGTGGCAAGAGCAACGGCCCCGCGCCCGGCGAGCCCTTGCCGAAGGACTACGATAAGACCATTCCAAACTTCGACAAGGACCGCAGGGCCGGCGTCCTCTTGCACCCGACCTCCCTGCCGGGCCCCTACGGCATCGGGGAGCTGGGGGAAGAGGCCAGGCGGTTCGTTGACTGGCTGTCGGACGCCGGCATGCAGTGCTGGCAGATGCTGCCGCTGGTGCCTCCGGACCCCATGTTCTACTCTCCCTACTCGGGCACGGACGCGAACTGCGGCAACCCCCTTCTCATCTCCATCGATGTGGGTCGGTGTGGGGGCTGTGTTGCTCTTTGACGTACCTGGCACCTAGCCCCGCCGTGAACCCTGTAGGCAACGCACACCTTCCCATAATAGCAAGAGCATCTTTGTCTAGATACAAGATATGCTCCCTTGACTAAGCCTGCCGATTGCGCTGTGGTGTGCCATTGCTAGCAGGAAACGCATGTCAGACACATTCTGCTGAAACCCACAGCCACACCCAGGCCACGCCCATGACGTTATGTCACGCAGCGCTATGCTGCTCCCACTGCAACTGACTGCCTTGCACATTTGGCCACCTTTCCAGGGACACCAGCACCCACACCGTGCTCACCCACGCGCATACCGCTCACCATATGACGGCCCTTCGCCGCGCGCCGCCTTGGCCTCCTCTCAAAGCCCACTGCCCCACCCGCTCTTACACCTCCAACCCAATCGCTCATCCGACACTTGCTGCCAACCGCCCGCATGCCCTCACATCGTCCCGTGTACCCCTGTGCTTGGACCCCCAGGAGCTGATCAAGGACGGGCTGCTCGAGGGCCACGAGGCGCCCCCCCACGTGCCGGTGGCCAACATCGACTACCCGGCGGTGGCGGCGGCCAAGGAGCCGCTGCTGCGGAGGGCGGCGCAGCGCCTGATGAAGGTGAGGACAGCGGGGGCGGGGCTTGGGGTGTGACGGGGGGTAGGAGCGCGGCCGGGGAGGAGGGGCCTGGGGCCATGTACTCACGCTGCCGCCGCCAGCACCGACACGTGTCTCCCGCGTGTGCAGGAGGAGCGGTTCGCGGGGCTGCGCGACGAGTGCAACCAGTGGCGCAAGTCCCACGCGTGGATCGAGGACAGCGCGGTCTTCGACGTGGCGCGCAACCTGCCGCAGTACAGGTACGACAGGCTGCGTACGGCAGACTCCCGCAGTACAGCAGTGTCGCGCCGGCCACGCTGTGCGTCAAGCCTGCACATGCGCATCCCCCTGTGCAGCCCGGGGCGGGCGGGCGCTAGGGCAACCTCGGACGACGTGCCAGTAGTGTGCCGCAATGCACCATACCCCTTTTGCCCAACCTGTGTACCAACACCTGGCTTCCTCCCATGTGCCCTACCACCCCCAGGGAGAGCGCCTGGTGGCAATGGGACGAGGGCCTGCGGCTGCGGCACCCCGACGCGCTCAAAGCGTTCCGCGAGGAGCACAAGGAGGCGCTGGAGGAGTTCATCGCCATCCAGTTCATGTTCGAGCGGCAGTGGCAGGCCATCAAGGTGGGTGCATGCGGTTGGTGGCTGGCGGGTATGCAGGCAAGGACTGCCGTACCTCGGTCGGGCGGGTGGGGCGGGAGCAGGACAGGCAGTAGGGCGCGGCATGTGCGGTCCACGCACCTGGCCGGCGCAGCAGAGCACACTCCACACCACCGCCATGTCCATCGCTGCCTGCCTCCTCCATCGTGCCGCCTTGCTGTCCCCTCGCCAGGCAGGCGCCTGAGCACGATCTGCTGGACAGTTTGACCTTGCCTGAGGGCACATGCCACACCCCCCTGCGCAGGCGTACGCCAACGGCAAGAGCATCAAGATCATCGGCGACATGCCCATCTACGTGGGGGGCCACAGCGCCGACGTGTGGGCCAACCGCGGCCTGTTCGAGCTGAACGAGCAGGGCCTGCCGGAGCAGGTCAGCGGCGTGCCGCCGGACGCCTTCTCCGAGACAGGTGTGTAGAGATGCGGGCTTGGCTGTGGGCGGGGCAAAGAGGGACTGCGACGGGCTGGCTGTTCGGGAGTGGGCGGAAGGCTGAGCGCTAGGCTGCGCTGAGTGCGTCAGCAGATGGCCCTCGTGCCTTAGCAGGTTTGCTGCGGCGTGTGCCAGCTTAGCTGCGCGCTGGTGCCATAAGGCGGGGCGGCCCTGCCTGGGCGCCATATGCCCGGCAGGGACAAGCACACCAGCCTCCGGGACCTGCACCCCAGCAACTCCTACCTCAAGCTGCGCCTGGCAGCCCCTGCCCCTGCCCCACAATGCCTCGTAATGCCCCTTTCCCACCGGCGCTCCCCACGCACCACGTTCTCCTACCACCACTTTCCCTGATTGACTGTCCCCCCTCCCCCATCTTCACTTCCCCGCTCCCCCCAGGCCAGCTGTGGGGCAGCCCGCTGTACCGGTGGCCCGCCCACAAGGAGGAGGGCTACAGGTGGTGGTGCGCGCGCATGTGCCGCGCCCTGGAGCTGTACGACGAGACGCGCATCGACCACTTCAGGGGCTTCGCAGGTGGGCCGGGTGAAGGGGGCCTGGGCGGGGCGGGCGGGACTGCGGGGCCGGAGTAGATGAGCATGTTGAGGGCTTTGGTTGGGTTTGGGCGCCGTGGACGGCAGAGTGCGGCGCCCTAGGTACGTGCCGTACAGGACAGCGGCCATCCCCTGAAGCAGAGGGCAAAGTGGGCCCTAACACCACCATCCTCCGCGTTACGACGTGCCATCAAAAGGTAAGAACACTTTGTCAGGATACTTGCTATCCATTGCCCGCACGGGCTGATGGAGGGCGACGTACCGGCCCACGGCTCACCACCATGCCGCTGTTCCCACAGCAAAATCCTCTTGCCCTCCCGTCCACCCCAACCCCCTGCCCCCAGGCTACTGGAGCGTTGCGGCTACGGAGGAGACTGCCATGAACGGCGCGTGGCGGCAGGGCCCCGGCCTGGAGCTGTTCGACGCCATCAAGGAGTCCATCGGCGGCGGCCCCGTGCCCATCCTCGCGGAGGACCTGGGCGTCATCACGCAGGACGTGGTGGACCTGCGGTGAGGACACAAGGGACAGCAGGATATGCATGCATGCTAGCAAGCGAAGCAACATTACGGCAGGTGTATTACCTTGGTTGAGCGATCACGCGATCCGATGCATTGCGAACCAGGGTTGAGGGGAAGGGGAGGGGCCAGGGGGGCAGCGGACCCATTCACGCCGCATTGACTCGCCGTGGACTAAGCTTGCTGCTGAGACTGCAAATCCTTCACCCATGTACCACCCCCAACACCGCCCCAACCGCAGTGAGGCCATCGGCGCCCCCGGCATGGTGGTGGTGCAGTTCGCGTGGGGCGGCGGCCCCGGCAACGTGCACCTGCCGCACAACCACTACGAGAACTGCTTCGTGTACCCAGGTGCGTGGATGCTGCGGGGAAGAGCGGAATGGGGGGCGGGGGGGAGTCCGGACAGGGCGATGGGTGCGTGGCGGCCGGCGCCGCGCACTGCCAGAGCTGTGTGCGCAGACGCCAGCGGAGTGTGTCGCTCCACTGAGCTGTGCTTGCATCCGGTGTTGCGCGTTAGCAGCAGCGCCGGCTGGGCGACCTCGCGCATGGTCGTAGTTGGCAGCAGTGAACCCACCTTGAGCACACTGCACCCCGTTCCCGGAACCCTCTCCCCTCCATCTTCCTCTGCCTTACCTGCACCCTACTCCCCCCTCCTCCCACCCGCCTAGGCACGCACGACAACGAGACGGCTGTGGGCTGGTTCCGCGGCTCCGCCAACGACACCGACAAGGCCTACCTGCGCTCCTACCTCAAGACCGACGGCTCGGACATCGCATGGGACTTCATCCGCGCGTGCATGGCCGCGGTGCCGCGCACCTGCGTCATCATGATGCAGGTGTGTGTGGGTGGCGGGGGTGTGCACGGGGGAGGTACGGATGCCTGCCGGTATGCAGGGGTGGGTGTCGGGGTCTGGGGCAGGCTGCTAGGGTTGTGCCGTCGTGGCGCAAGGCGGCTTCCAGGGTTGCGTAGCTGGCAGGACGACGACAAGCCTTGTTGCCGAAGGCTGCCAAGTATGAGCGCATTGGCACAGCCAAGGCCAGCTGACGGTACCCGGTACGCTTGCTCCCCCCTAAATCGCACATGCACTGCACGTTGGCGCGCCCTGCAAGTATATCCGCGCACTTCTTACTCATGCCCCCTCGCCACCTCGCAGGACGTGATGCGTCTGGACAACAGCGCGCGCATGAACACCCCCGGCGTGGCGGACGGCAACTGGCGGTGGCGCATGGGCGACAACGGCGTGTGGGAGGGGCTGTGGAAGAACGAGGGCCCCGGGCTGCGCCAGGTGGCGCACGACACCAACCGCCTGCCCAAGCCCAAGCAGCAGTGAAGAGGACAGCGCACGCGGGGCTGTTGAGAGGATTGCCCGGGGGTTGCAGGCGGGCAGGGGTTCGGGAGGAGTGCCGGGGCGTTTGAGAGGGAGGCTGGGTGGGGGGATGGAGGCGGATGCGGCTTGGCGAGTAGGGTGTAGGACTTGGAGAGCGTTATAGAGGGGTAGACAGGGGCGCGTGAAGGACGAGTGTGCAATGCGCTTAGTGCCAGGGCGTGAGCTCTTGGGAGGAGGGAGCGGGCGCCTGCCGTGCGCTGTATGATGGGTTTGTGTTCGGTGTGGGGTTTCAAAAACCGTGGTGTGGATGGGGGAGGAGCCTGCATGCAGAAAAGCGTTCGTGTTCGACAGATCTTGGACTAGTTGACTGGAGCGAAATGGGTGTCCGTCGGCCGCATATTGATGTGCCCTGGCTGTGTCTGCCCAGTCGGCATTTCGGGCCCCGTTCGGGTGCCCTCGCAGCTGAACTGTGACGGGATGACAGATGCTTCGGCTGGTGAGGGGGTGCCAGCGGCACATGCGTTGGGCGATGGGCATGACTTGCTTGGCCCTTACTGCCCGCCGCTTGGCAACCAGAATGAGAGCGAGTTGAGGGTTGAGGGTTGCGGGCCCCATGGTCCTTGACGTTGTTTAACGCTGAAATACAATCGTTATGCTTGAACTGGAACACCTGAGACACATGGTGACGGTGGTATTG
>VFQN01001310.1_pt1 | contig 42167 bp, 55 predicted proteins | sample 3512371 | NCBI WGS metagenome assembly VFQN01 (sample SAMN10412370, study PRJNA504923) | tailings metagenome | isolation source: Replicate 2 from Balatoc abandoned mine | place: Philippines: Itogon, Benguet | collected 2017-08-28 | reverse complement strand
CTCTTCACTTGGCTTGAAGCTGACGGCGCAGGAGGCTCTTGGCTTGACAGGGAACGCCCACTAACGCCCCGGCTGGCAACTTGATCCGTACCTTGCAACATTCACATCCCAGCGAGGTTAGATGCATTCAATGGGTCGGTCTTGCAACATTGGACCTCGTCGCCCAAAAGCCCATAGGGACAACCTGTTTGCTGGAGACCCTGCTATGCAATCTGCTGGCCCCGACTATGAGTCCCAACCGAGGAGGCCAACATGGCTTCTTTTTATTACAGAACTCTTCTACCAGGGCATTTCCACTCCCTGGGTCCAGGTACTGCACCGTACGTACGGTCCACCGCCGCGTACCCCACTCTAGAAGACCATGCGCCAGTGAGTCACTCGCTCTCTGGCACCGCAAGCCCAAAATGGCAGATGACAGAACCCTAGCGCGTACAGGAGAACGTCGCAAAAGCTGTGACTGCTCCATATCCCAGTGTGCCAGCACCCGCAAGGCCGGATGCACAGGTCACACGTGGCGCTACGCCAGGGCAAAGCCAGTTCGGCTCCTGCCGCCGCCCGCCTGCTATCACTCTCACCCTTCGCTCAAAGCCCCATTGCAACACGCAAGGGGCACCCTAACGCGGCCCTGCAGCCCTGCTGCATACCACCGCAGTCAGCCCCACCGACACAGCCCTGACCCTGCACGGACATTTCTTCTCCATCTCCTGACCTTCGGAGCCGCGTTCCTGCCCAACGACAACGCCCCGCACCCTGCACCGTCCACACACCCTCGCCGCATCATCAAGCGCACGGCATTGCAGTCGCTCAGGCCCAATCATAAATGTACATGCGCGGTGATCACGCCAGGGTGCTGCTGCAAGTACACGCCGAGTCCCCCTACACCATACACGCGCCTCGTCGACAGGTACACCTACACGCACCCCAGCCAGGCCCGACCACAGCCCCCTCACAAGAGATCAACCGCGCGCCCTCCCTGGTTCCTGTCGGAACGCACCTCTCCACCCCCTGAGAACCACCACCACCATTACCACCAAGAGCACGGGCTCTGCGCAACAGAGCTGGCACAGCCACTGCTGCTCCTGCCGCTGCCGCTGCTGCTCCGGCTCCCAGCCTTCCCCAACAAGCAACAAGCCGCTGCTTCCACCGCCGCTGCGTCACTGCTCCAACGTCGTTAGAAGCGACTGTCCTCCTTACGCGGTCACGGCCACCTTGGCGGCGGGCACCGGCTCAACGTTGGGGTTCACCTCGGGGGTGTTCTTCTCCGCCGGGGGCACCAGCTGCCAGAACTTGGGCAGCGCGTTGGCCCAGTCCGCCAGGATGGCCTTGGCCTTGGCGCTGCCCGTGTGCTCCACATGCGCCTCCAGCAGCTGCCGCAGCTGCGCCTCGCCCGCCTTGGTCACCACGTTCTGCACCGCCACAATCTCCGTGTTGACCTTGTCCGTGAACGACCCGTCCTCGTCGTAGAAGTACCCGAGCCCGCCAGTCATACCGGCAGCCACGTTGCGCCCGACAGAGCCGATCACCACCACGCAGCCGCCAGTCATGTACTCGCAGCAGTGGTCGCCGGTGCCCTCCACCACCGCCTCCGCCATCGAGTTGCGCACGGCGAAGCGCTCGCCGGCGCGGCCGTTGACGAACAGCCGCCCGCCGGTGGCGCCGTACAGGCACGTGTTGCCCACCAGCGACGCGGTCTCCGCCTTGAAGGGCGAGTTGGGCGGTGGCACGATGGTGATGTCGCCGCCGGCCATGCCCTTGCCGACGTAGTCGTTGGCCTCGCCCACCAGCTTGACGTCCAGGCCCTTGACGTTGAAGCAGCCGAACGACTGGCCGCCCGAGCCTGTGAGGGTCAGCTTGACGGCGCCGGCGAAGCCGTGGTCGCCGTGGTGCTTGGCGATGACGCCGGCCACGCGGCCCAGCGCGGAGCGGTCCACGTTGACGATCTCAAACTGCTTGTGCACCACCTACGTAGCAGTACACGGCCAGGAAGCATGTTAGCATTTGCAGAGCTTCAAAGGCTATGGGAGCACAACCCTCCAAAGCCGCGATCGGGAGGTTGCCTGCAGCTTCCTGCAGCTTCCTGCTGCTTCCTGCAGCTTCCTGTCAGCACTGAGCGCACCTTCTCGTTCTTGATGGCGTCCATGACCTCGGGGTCGGCCAGGATGCGGTCGTCCAGCACCGGCCCGTTGGAGTGCACCTCCTGCGTGCGGCGGGTGGAGGACTTGCCGCTGGGCCCGGCGAAGGTGGTGAGGAAGGACAGGTCCAGGCCGTCCGTCTTGGCCAGCTTGATGGGGCGCTGGCGCAGCAGGTCGGCGCGGCCAATCACCTCGTCCAGCGACCTGCAATTGCAGGTGCACAAGGCGTGGTGAGAAGAAGAGGGAAAAAGGACGCAGCTGCGTCTGTGACCACCGCTTCGAGTGCTGTAACGCGCACGCGCATGCGCTCTTCCCAAGCCAACATCCCAGACCAGAGCGATACCGGTATCTGCACACTGCCCTCCTGCTCGGTGGTGCACACATCCCGGCACCTTGCTCCCCCTGTACCCACGCCGCTCCCAGTCGTCGCGCTCACCTGTAGCCCATCTCGGCCAGGCCGGCGCGCACCTCCTCCGCCACGAAGTGGAAGTAGTTGACCAGGTCCTCGGGCGCGCCGGGGAAGCGCGCGCGCAGCTCCTCGCGCTGCGAGGCCACGCCCACGGGGCAGTTGTTGGTGTGGCACACGCGCGCCATGATGCAGCCGGTGGCGATCATGGCCACGGTGCCGAAGCCGAACTCGTCGGCGCCCAGCAGCGCGCCCTGCAGCACGTCGCGGCCGTTGCGCACGCCGCCGTCCACGCGCAGCACCACGCGCTCGCGCAGCTCGTTGCGCACCAGCGTCTGGTGCGTCTCGGCCAGGCCCATCTCCATGGGGCCGCCGGCGTGCTTGATGGACGAGATGGGGGACGCGCCGGTGCCGCCGTCGTGGCCAGACACCTGTGACAACATGTTGACAGCACAGCGTGTGTGAGTGGGTAGTCGAAACCTAATACGTGTGTTCTGTGGTAGCTAATGCTTGTCCTATCTAGGTGCCACCGCAGCTGGTTGCTTGCACACTACCGGTGATGTGAAGGTGTCAGGGGCAAGTGGACCCAGGCCGCACCTGGATGATGTCAGCGTTGGCCTTGGCCACGCCGCTGGCCACCACGCCGATGCCCGCCTCGGCCACCAGCTTGACCGACACCTTGGCGGCGGGGTTGACCTGGTGCAGGTCGTAGATGAGCTGCGCCAGGTCCTCGATCGAGTAGATGTCGTGGTGGGGCGGCGGCGAGATGAGCGGCACGCCGGGCTTGGAGCGGCGCAGCTGGGCGATGTAGGGGGACACCTTCTGGCCGGGCAGCTGGCCGCCCTCACCGGGCTTGGCGCCCTGCGGTGGGCAAGGGCCGGTGACATCAGAATGTAAGCGAGTATTAGTGGAATGCCTGCTGGTCTATGAGAGGACGGCTGAAAGAACATGTTGTTTCATGTGTTCCCCAAAACAGCAGCATACTGGCGTTTGGGGCAATTGGTGCACGGGAGTCGAGGCCCACCTGGGCGACCTTGATCTCCAGCTGGTCGGCGTTCATGATGTACTCGGGGGTCACACCGAAGCGGCCGGACGCCACCTGTGGGGCACGGCAGCAGCACAAGAGTAGGACTGATAAGCATGCAGGCAAGAAATAACGACCAACAACAGCCAACGCCAATACTAGGACGCAGAACAGCGGTTGCTCATGAGGCACAACATGGCTTTGGTCCCCACCTGCTTGATCTTGCTGGTGGCGGTGTCGCCGTTGCGCAGGCCACGCAGGTGCGGCACGGCGGCGGACTTGCCCTCGCCGTCCACGTCCGACAGGTGCAGCCAGCGCGTGGGGTCCTCGCCGCCCTCGCCGCTGTTGCTCTTGCCGCCGATGCGGTTCATGGCGATGGCGATGGTCTCGTGCGTCTCGCGCGAGATGGCGCCCAGCGACATGCCGCCGGTGCAGAAGCGCTCCATGATGGCGGCGGCGGGCTCAACCTGCACCAGATAGGCATAGGATTAAGCAACTACGAAGCGCCCCTGGTCCTTCCGTGCAAGCAGCAGGCTTCCGCAAAGTGAGCAGCTTGCAGGAGTCAGGTTGATACGCTTGGAGCCGACCCCTGCCGTCACTCTGTGTCCCAAGATTCATGATTTGAGGGCACTGAACACGATGCCGGGGAACAGGCTGCTAGGTTGGGAAGTAGAACGCAGGCTGTGACACGGGGTCCTCCCACCCCAGCACCACGTACCTCGCTGATGTCGATGGGCTGGCGGTCGCTCTTGAACTCCAGGCAGTCGCGCAGCACCGCCACCGGCGCCTCCGCAAAGTGCTGCTGGTAGGCGGCGTAGGCGGCGGGGTCGGCCGCCGAGCCGTTGCCCAGGCCGATGGCCTTGTGCAGCAGCTTGGCCATGGTCTGGTTGTTGCTGTGGAACTCACCTGGAGGGGAGCACACGCAGCACGGCACGTTGCTTAGTACGAAGTCTTACAGCAGCACAGCACCGCACAGTAGGCTGAGGTTAGGATACAGTACTTCGCGCAATTGAAACACAGCGGAATAGGGGGGCGTAACAACAAGCTGTGGCAGCTTGCAGCGGCATGCGGCAATCCCGCTCACCCTTGGGCTTGGACTGGATGAAGCCGTAGTCCTCCAGCTTGGTCATGGCCTTCTCGGGGAAGCCCTTAACCCACAGGCTCTCGGCCTCGCGCTGCAGGTCGGCCAGCGACATGCCGCCGATGCGCGACACGGTGCCGCGGAAGCACAGGTCCACCACGTCGCGGCCCAGGCCGTACGCCTCGAAGATCTGCGCGCCGTGGTAGCACGACAGCAGGCTGATGCCCATCTTGGACAGGATCTTGAGCACGCCCTTCTCCAGCGACTTCTTGAAGTTCTTCTGCGCGGCCTGCACGCTGATGTCGGGCACCTGGAGGGCGGGGCAGGGAAAAGTAAGGGGATGCATCAGCATCGCGATTGCGCACCAAAGCCACATTGGGCTCGCCACGTTTTAGCACCGGCGCATCCTGCACCTGCCATAAGTAATGCGCCAGAGCCGCCCTTCAATTTACGTACTTGGTGTCAAGGTAGCAACGTAGCAAGACCTGCAATTGCCCTCACCTTGCCGGCCTTGATCAGGCTCTGCGTGCGGCTGCTCAGACGCCACTGGCGGCTGGTCTCGTAGCCCAGGTAGGGGCAGATGGCGTGCGCGCCGTAGCCGATCAGCATGGCAGCGTGGTGCGTCGAGTAGCACGTGGCCGTGTCGACCACGATCGAGGTGTCCGAGCGCAGCGAGGTGCGGATCAGGTGGTGGTGCACGGCACCCACGGCCAGCAGGGCGGGGATGGGCGCCTTGCCGCTGTCCATGGCGTCGGGGCGGTCCGACAGCACGATGCACTGGCAGCCGGCGCGCACGGCGGCCTCCACGTCCGAGCACAGCTTCTTCAGGGCGGCCTCCAGCGAGCCGGACTTGCCCACCTGCGCGTGCACATGGAAGTACGCGAGTCAGAGGAGCTGAATACACAAACAGCCCTTCAATGCTGGTCGGGCTACACGCTCAACATGAAGCCGTGCCGTTGTTATGCCACTCCTTGTATATGGCGACCGGTCACGGAGTTGACGTGATGTCACAAGCGGCGCGGGGAGGGCCCAGGGCAACGACAACACGCACCTCGAAGAAGATCTTGAAGGACTTGGAGCCCAGGGTCTTGTCTGAGGCGATGGCCTGCAGCTCAGACTCCAGCAGGATGGGGGACTCCAGCAGCACCTGCGGGGAGGACGAAAGGTGCACAGCACCGTCGAACGAGGAGTGTCCACAATTGTAACTACCGTACCTGTGATGTTTCGTGCTGCCCTGGGTGTTCCTTACGGAACCGTGGGCCTTGCGTGGCACATACCCGTACTATTCCTAGAGTGTCCATCCCCTCGTGCGCTTCCTGCGTCACAATACGCTTGATATCCCGTAGCTGGACCTAAATACGCCCATAGGCCCCGCCTTTCCTGGCTATGGCCCCTTGCCCTGCCGCTGGCCTTCCCGACGGGCCCATTCGATAGCACCCACCGCGTTCGCATACCGTCCCAAGTAAGACTCGTCGTACATATCCGAACACCGTCCCGCCAGCACTCACGACCGTGCGACACCCCCACCTGCTTGTACGAGTCGGCGGACGGCGCCAGCAGGTTGCCGCGGGCGCCCAGGCGCATCTCCAGCGACATGACCAGGCCCTCGCGCAGCGGGTCGATGGGCGGGTTTGTCACCTGGGGAATGCCGAAGGGAAGAGAGCGTCAACGAACACTCCCAGGAGAGAGACGGGTGCATGCCTTGCGGCCCTGCAAGACCTACGCTCACACAAGGCCCAGGCCAGCGCCGTCCGCGCCAAAAGACGCAGCACAGGGAATCTGCCAGCACTGATGCCACAACGCCTCGAATGGGAAGCCCATGGACATACATTTACGGTAGCGGGACCACAACTGGGAGGCGCACCTGCGCGAAGCGCTGCTTGAAGTAGTTGTACAGCATGTGCGGCTTGTCCGACAGCACGGCCAGCGGGATGTCGTCGCCCATGCAGTACGTGGGCTCCACGCCCGTCTGCGCCTGGGACTCCACCACCATCTGGGCATCCTCGGCGCCCATGCCTGCGCACATGCATGTTGCATGCGCACGTATGGTCAACTCTGAGTGCGCGTTCCAAGGGGCTCCCAGCCAACCCACGTGCAAGTGCATCTTCCTGGACTTGCCCGCAGCCTTGCCCGCTCCTATGGCAACGATGCTTGCGCCCGGAACCCCTTAGCTTATGTCCGGCCGCCAGCTGCATCCCAAGCCCTAACTAGCTCACCGATGGCGGACTGCATGCGCAGCATGGTGGCGGCGTCGTACATGGGCTCGTTGAGGAAGGTGCTCTCGCCCAGGTCCGACAGGCGGCGCAGGCTGGCGGCCAGCCACTGCTTGTACGGCTGGCGGCTGGCGGCGTCCTTGCTGATGGCGGCAGTCTCCTTGAAGGTGGCGTTGGTCAGGTCAGCGCACACCATCTGGCCTGGGGGCCCAAAGAAGCGCGCACATACCGTGAGTGCGTCAGCAGGGCGCTGCGTCCTATGCTGATAGGGGTGCGCCCGCCACGCATCGTGCTCGCATTCCCGGCTCGCGCGGCGCAGGCGGCCCACAGTGTGCGCTTCAGCCAGACCTTCCCTATGCCCGTCAGAGATCTCGTGCGGCATGTGCGGCATGCAGACAACCGGGTGGCGTCTCCCGACACCCGCACAAACCCCTACACCACCCACCGGGGCCCAGGCGGCCCTTGGCCACGATGTTCTCCGCGTTGGTGATCACGTCGCCCAGCACGCCCACCTGCGGAGGAGCGCACCCGTCCGTGTGCCGAGTCAGGTCTCTGTGTACGGTACCCATTACAGGGGTGTACAAGGGTAGCGCCCAGCGGCAGCATGATAGGCTCACTAACCATGCACGTCGCTCCCAGCTGGTCGTCGGATTGCACGTGCGCCTAGGCCACACCAGGTACCCTTTGACCACCCTGGCAGCACCTTCTCCGCCCTCAACTCCCTCGCGCAACCACACCTGCGTATTAATGTGCCCCACGCACGCTAGTCACTCGGCCCCCTCGTCCCTTCCACCCGACAGTCCCCTCCCGCCCTCCCCTCCCGCCTCACCTCGGACGCCACGTAGATCATGTCGTCCTTGGTGCGCCAGAAGCGCGCGGGGCGCAGGCCGTTGCGGTCCAGGCGCGCGCCCACGCGCTTGCCGTCGCTGAACACCAGCAGCGCGGGGCCGTCCCAGCCCTCCTGCAGGCCCTCGTAGAACTCGTAGAAGTCCACGGCCTGAGGTCAGGACGGCGCGAGTATGGTGAGCACTGCCGCCTAAGGCTGCCAGGGCTAGGTACCCTCCCTACTGAGAGCAAGTCTATGCTGACGCCTACCGCGCGAGTGATATTTGCTCTGAGCACTAGAGGCTCGCTCGCTTGCGAATTCCCCACACGCCGAGCCAGCCGATATCGTGTGCAGTTCTGTACCCAGGTGCTGTGCGCTTGCTGAGCTGCACTTCGGTGCACCAGTTCGGCGTGCCAGCTTTTTTCCATTTTCGCACCACTCCTTCCAACCGTACCTACTCCCCGCCGGTTGTGTACAAGTCCGCTGCGCCATCCCGCTCCCAATCATATCGCGGTTCCCACCCCTTCCTGTACCACGCTACCCACGCACGCGGCACGCCGCACGCCATCCCACTCCTCCCAAGCCCCGTGTCCCCCGTTGGCCCGCTCCCCGCCCGCGCCGCCCCGCACCTCGGGGTACTCCTTCATGAGGTCGGGGTGGTTGCGGAACGCCTCCGGAACCAGCAGCATGAGCGCCTCCTGCGGCTCCGTGCCGGTGCGCACCAGCAGCTCCGCCACGTTGTCCAGGTTGGCGCTGTCCGACTGCGCGGCGTTGCACAGCGGCGTCAGCTCCTCCTCCCGGCCCTTCCACACCGGGTTCTTCAGCTCGTGCTCGCGGGACGCAACCCAGTTCAGGTTGCCCTGCAGGGTGTTGATCTCGCCTGCGGAGGGTGTGCAAAGGTGCGGTCGGTGGCGGGGAGGAGCAGCAACACGCTGGTGACGGGAAGTGCTGGGAAAGAGGCAGCTACAGCTGACTCCTGATGTGAGATTGCGAGCCTTGCGCTACTGCGGCATGGGCACACGGACCCGCACTCCTGCTGCTAAACCAATGCCATGGGTAGCGGACAGCCCGTACACCCAAGGCTCAGTCCACGGCCCCAGCAGCCCAGTGAACATGCTATACAGGCTGCCGCTAGTCCGCCAGAGAGCGCGGAGAGGCCGATTGGCGCGCGAATGCTGCCGCCCACAGCAGGATACCGCTTCTGAGCCCGCTGCTGCCAGCAGCCCGCCAGTGGTGCACGCTGCTGCTCGCTGCCAGTCCACCGCCTCCTGCCGCTGGGCTGCTGCTCCTCCCAATCTGCTCCTGCGCTTCCTCCTCCGTGTCAAGCCCCTGCATGCCCCCTGCGCACCCCTACCCGGCCCTGCTGTGCTGCTCACCGTTGTGGCCCAGCACGCGCATGGGCTGCGCCAGGGGCCACTTGGGGGTGGTGTTGGTGGAGAAGCGGCGGTGGTAAATGGCGAACGAGCTCTCGTAATCGGGATTCACCAGGTCCTTGAAGAAGGCACCCACCACGGCCGAGCGCAGCATGCCCTTGTAGACAATGGTGCGGCTGGACAGCGTGCAGATGTAGAAGTCCGAGGCCACATCGGCGGGCAGCTGGGCGTTCTTCGCCTTCTCCACCAGCTTGCGGACCAGGAACAGCTCGCGCTCGAGCTCATCGCCGGTCTGGCCCTGCTTGCCCTCAATCATCACCTGCCAGATGCGGGGCTCGGTGACCTTGGCGAACCGACCGACCACATCGTGGTCGACGGGCACCTTGCGCCAGCCCAGCACCTTCACGCCCTCCTTAGCGCACACAGCCTCCAGGATCTGCTTGCACTGCGCCTCCAGCTGGTCGTTGTTGGGCATGAACACCATGCCCACACTGCGACGAGCGGCAGCAGAACGAGGTCAAGCTATGAAGCAACATGTGACCTATTTCATGAGCAAAATTGAACTTTGCCAAGTTTACACCCGGGCCACCGGACTTGGCCTCACCCGGTCGTCATTTCGTTGAGCTGGGGCATCTCCTTCTTCAGCAGCTTCCAGGGGATCATGGTCATCAGACCAGCACCGTCACCCGAATCATCGTCTGCCGAGCAAGCACCACGGTGCTCCATGCAGCCCAGCGCGGTCAGGGCCTGCAAGGAGGCACGGACACGCATGGTCGGCGGCTGTCTCCGCCCGCAGCGCGCGGCCTTGGGAGCAATTTGGGCCCCCTGCGTACCTGCTTCACGACGGTGTGGCTGTGGACGTTCTTCAGGCTAGCGATGAAGCCCACCTGCAGGGCAATCGCGAAAAACAGCGTGACCAGGGCTGCCAGTCGCGCATGCCGCTGCAACGATCGACTGGCGCGCCCATAGGCTTACTCCGCAGGCATCGCGCTCCGCCAGAATCTCCTCCATATCAGCAACCTTCGGCTCCCGGGTGGGCTGCACAGCCTCCAGCTGCTCAACCTCCGGGGTCAGCTGCGGCACGGCCGAAGCCCCAGTGCTGGGGTGCGCCAGGGCGCTGAGCGGCGCGACCGCGCGGCCGACCACCGGCTTGCCGTTGAAGACACGGCTAGCATTCTGTGGGCGATAGGCAGTCCATCGCAGCCGTTAGAGAGGTCCTGACCAGCAAGTAGGCGAGTCGTGGCGCTCTGCTCGCCAAACCTACGCCTCCGTTTGTGCACGTTGCTGGCAGCCCTGATCCTTCTATTCGATTTGGAAAATTCCTAGAACACACCTTGGCCTTTGCCTGGGTGTTGCGGCGGCTAACACGAGGAGCGCTTGGGGTCGCGGGGACGGGGCGGTGCGGGCCCTCAACGCGGGTGCCCGCAGCGCGCTGCTGCGCGCACGTCCGGGTGTCCATGATATAGCAAGTAAGGCCCGGTTGCCTATACTCGCCTAGTTTCTAAAGGCAGAGTATGGTGCTGCCCCAAAATTTTCACGCGCACTGCTCTCTGTACGGCCGCAACACGTGCCCGGGCCCTGGACCGCAAACAGGCCCCCAGAACGTTGTTGGATGCGTACAGGGTGGCTTGACTTTGTGTACACAATCCACTGGCGCTTATCATACTCCCGAATGCAAACTACCTGTCTGCCCGGCCGCCGCTCCGCTTTCTGGGTCTGTTACCCGCAATCTTTCTCACGTGTTCATCTTGTATGGCCTTTAGGTTGGCCACGTAAACAGCAAGGCCGTCGCGGCTGAAACTGATACGAAGCTTAGGCCGAAAACACGAACGCAACAGTTGATGGTACCTTTCGGCTCGAGGCAGCAGCACCTCGTCAACTGTAGCCGAACATGACTGAACGGAAACTAGGCTCGGCCACAGGAAAGCAGTTGCGTCGGCCTCATGCGCTGCACCCAGTCCTGAGCAGTACCCACGTGTGGGGCCTCGTTTCTGTGGCGGTCTTCCACAGCAGCGCCCTTCTGGGGTCCTCCTCGGCGTTTCCATATGAAAGACGTAGACACCCGTGGATCACTTCTTCAGCAGCGGGACATGAAGCCAGCCATAGATGCATACCGCCGTCACAAGCGCACACCCAGGAGGCCCACACGACACACGCAGCGGCTGCCCACAGGCCACTGCTGCTAGGGGTGCCCACCGGCCCTGAACTGCTCCCAGCTGCACCCTGAGTTGCTGCGCCTATCGGCCAAGGTATCAGCTCAGTATACATGGCAGGGGATGCCTGCCTGAAGGAGCCGCCCCAGCGGATGCCTCAGCGGATGCCCCGACAAAAGGGCACTTGGACGGAGGTTACGTCAGTTGGAGCAGGTTGGAGGCGGCGGGGGTGGCATCATCGGCTGGAGGTCTGCACTCAAGCTCATGCACTTTGCTCCACCGTTGAGGTTGCTTTCCTGAGGTGTGGTCACCCCAGAGTCATCCAGTCGCCTGGGGGCTAGACGTGCGTGGAGGCGGGGACGCACTGGGCCACTGTCGTGCTGCATGCTCTCCTCCTGTACATGTGTTACTGGCCATCGGTTGTTCTACGCCACGCAGGGATCGTTCCCTGGTGGCCTTTCAACCTTGCCCCGGAGAAGGATTGCACGTGTGGTACGACGTGTGTGTGGCGTGGGGTGCGGTGTGCACCATCTGAACGCACGCAGCTTTTTGTGCCGTGCAGTCCTGCTGCTGCAACTGCGCCCTCCTGCTGCACGAGTGGAGGCGCCCTTGGACCTGTGGGTGCCAGGTATCAGGCCAAGGAGATTATGCCAAAGCGCCTGGACACGCGACTGGTGGGGTGCCAGTGAGGGTCAAGCAGCGTGCGAGCACCAAGGAGTGCGACTTGAGACTTCAACCACTGTGCAGTAGTCAGCCCCACTCGCGTGGGGATATTGCCTGGTATGCTGGTAATAACACCCAGGGGCGGCCACACCGAGCATGGCAAGTGCTCGAGTATGCTCATGTGCGTGACGCTATGTTCAACAATACGCCTGTACGTGTGTGACTGTAAGCCTTGAGGCAGTAGGGCGTGCACCGGTGACCACTGTGCATGTCTTGAGGCAATGTTTCAACGGCCTCATGCGATGCTCGGCCCGTCGTTTTTTCGTGCGGACGACGCTATAACCCAAGCCAGCAGACCATTAAAGCCCTCCTGCAGCAGAGTGCTGGCAGCAGCCTCCAAGGATGGGTAGGGATTCGGGCCGTCACCTGCAACTACCCAAAGCGCCTCCCCAGGGAAGGGCAAATTATTGGTATGTGCAGCACGCCGGTAGTGTGCAGCTGCGTGATGTCACCGCCACGCACGTTGCATGTGTAGGAAGGTCGTGGACGAGCACAAGCTGGCAACTGAAGGGGTAGTATTGAGCCCAGCTGGGCTGCGTTAGACACGCACAGACACGCGAATGACACGTGGGTGGCATCCTATATTGGGCTCTGTGTGTTCCTCAAGACGCGTAACCTTTGCGGTGCACCTTCCAGCAAGGAGATAGAGCGGCAATGTGGACCAGACCTACACCAACAGCGGGAGCGGGGGGACAAGCTTCGGGCAGATGTACGGCAATAGCAGTCGGAAGGCGATGCCATTTCACAACAGGAAAGCGTGGCACGCTGCATAGCCCATTCTCCTAAGCGCTTAGAGTTTGTCGAATACCGTTTGGCAAGTTGCTCGCAACTGTTTCGCGAACCCAACGTCACCAAAACACGACAGTCGCTTTGCGCCAAGTTAGAGGCCTGATACGCGATGTTATTCAAGATAAGATAGCACATGTAAAGCACAAACCACAAATTTTAAGGGCTGCCACGCTGTGCCGGCACAACCGGTCCTTGGGTCGCAGGCGGGCTGTGGGGTGTGGGGGGAGAGGCCAGCGTCCCCACTGAACAGCGCCAGAGTCCACACCAACAGAGTCACCCTCCCTTACTTTTTGTCATGTCGTGGAGTGGCATCCAGGACAGGCTCAGGCTGTGGGTGTCAGCAGCTCGGTGCCACACAGCTGCCATCGTCCAGTCTGTGTCTTGGTTCTACGTGGTGCGTGTCAGGGCAAGCGCCAAGGGTAGGGGCAACCAGGGGGCGATGGGGCAACTAGAGTCATTGCACGCATGCGTCCTTGGTTGCATCCGTAGGGTAAAGCTGGATGCGATCCAGGTTGTGCAAGGCGCAAGGCACTGAAAAGGAAGGGATGCCGCGCACCGGTACCATGCGCATGTCAGCAGGCGTCCGCCTGCTGTCCCCGCCTGCTGTAGCCAGTGCGTGCCTTGCCCACATCCGGTCGGTTGATCCTGTTGCTTAACTGCACTTGCCTGTGCCCCTACAGATCAGCCGCTATGGTCTGTTTGTGTCCAAGGTGACGGGCCCCTCCATGCTGCCAACCTTCGAGGGCCGGGGAGACTTCGTCATTGCTGAGGCCGTCACACCCATGTGGGGCCAGCTGGAAAAGGGTGAGCTCAAGGGTACGGCCACACAGCTCTAAATTTGCGGGCAAAATTTTTGCTTTGCCCGCAGGCCCTTCAGAGCGCCATAGAATGCTGGGGTCCATCCTCCGTGATCTTGACCGGCCTGTGGGACGTGTGCGGCCTCCTGTGGCAGGTGATGTGGTGATCTGCACTCGGCCGGTGGACCCTGCAGAGAGCATCATAAAGCGGGTGGTGGCCCTAGAGGTGGGGAGGACAGCGCTGGAGCAGCTTTAGAGCGGGGGAGGGCCAGGCGAGCATCTGGGTGCTGTGGGTATGCTGTGGGCGTCAAGCACACGTGCTGGGTGCTGCATGTGGTGGTACTACACCGCGAGACACTGGAGCTTCCAAACACGGGCCTGGCCTCGATGAGACACAGGCTCTTGTGCGGTCTTGCCCTGCAGCACCCACAGGTGGCAGCTGATAACACACATGCCTCAACTTTCTCATGCCCGTGCCAGGGGGAGGAGGTCATCCTGTATCCTGACCGAGAGAACCCCGGGATACGGAGGATTACGGTGGGTCGACACGCCCGTTGTCTACAGTGTGCTTCCGCGGGACCTACGGCGCTCGGTGTGCCTTGTCCCGCTGCCGGTCTGTTACCCTGACCGGGCATGCTGCCGGCCCCTTCACAACACGTGCAGGTGCCGACGGGCCACGTGTGGATCCAGGGTGACAACCTAACCCACTCCCTGGACTCGAGGCAGTACGGCCCTGTGCCGCTCGCAATGGTGCGCGGCAGGGTGCTGGTGCAGGTGGGCCACCAGTCCTATTGTAGCAGGTCGCTGTTTTCCGGTTGGATGCCATCCAGTCGCCCTGGTACACAACCAACATGTTGACTTTGGTGCAGGAGCATTACGCATTGCCCCTGCTTTGTTGTGCCCACGGCTTGCCACTTGAAGCTGCCAAATCGGAGCTGCGGAGGCTCATGTTTCCTGACCTGTAACCCACTGCGCGTGTTCGCTTTCCCGTACGTCACTTACTCCAAGGCGTTGGACGTACCGGTACAAACACCGGTCCACTACCGGCATGTTGTGGAGCTTTGCTGTTGGCGCGCCTTGATGCGGGGCATGTCGCTATCCGGCTGCAGCTGGCCCACTAGCTCTGCATGGGGCATGGTCCCGCGGTTCAGATTGCGCACCAATCACACCGATCACCGGCACCCCCATGTCTCCCGCTCGCCCCCGCAGCTCTGGCCACGCGTTGCTGTGGTGGACAACAGCATCGCAGCAGTGCGGCGATAAGCGTGTGTGGTTTGCTTGTAACTGGCATGGTAGGGCATGGCCTGCAGCATGGCGCGTGCGTGGGAAGGTGTGCGACCATAAGGCATTGCGCTTGACCTGTCGGCGGACTAAAGCCGTCAACGGCGGCCCAGGGCTACATGGGTATTCCGCTTGAGGACGGCTGGAAGGGAGCACAGGGAGCGCAACGCGACGGCCGTTGCGTGCGTTGCACGCAACGGAAGGGACGTCCCGTGCGTGGAAGTGAGGGGCTGAGGGCCACACCCAGGGTGCTCGTGCGAGTAACAACTGTCACTGTACGGTGTACGCTACAAGGAACCTGCCGTTGTGGGGAGCATCTATGACGACAGGAGCGCATATGCCGTACACACGCGTTTGCGTCACGAGCGAGATGCAGCGTAGGCTGCGGTGACGAGGAGCTGTGGCTAGTGACTGGATGCCAAGACATGCAGGCACGGCACATGGTTGAAGGAGGTTGAAGGGTCTTGGTGGGTCTTGTCGGAGGGCAGAGCTGTTTTCAGGCCGAAGCGCCGGCACGCAGCAAAGCTGCCCAGGCAAGCTGCCCAGGCGCTCTCAAAAGGATCACAGTGTTATCCGTTGCTGTACGTCACCGCTTGATTTCTTTGGGTCCATCCCCCGACCATGGGACGCCTGGAGGCGTCAGGGTGCTGATCGCCAGCGACCAGCACAAAAGTCAATTTCTTGCTGATCCTCGTCATCGTACAATAGTGCCCGGCGTGCGGCTGAAAGCAACAGTGCCCGCCTCAAGTGTACGGTATAGCGAACGCACGGCAGCCGTGCATGCAATGTAAGAATGCGCTCCTTCAGGCAAGTCAAAGCACGCGCCACAGTCCCCTAAGGCACCCTGCCCCTGCTCCGGGCCTTCCAATGCCCTACTGCGAACCCAATTTTGCCACGCTCTGTGGGTGCAGCTATGCAAGAGGTCGTCAAAGTAACAGCAACAGCTCAAACCCAGTCACAGTGTACCACCCACCTACGCGGCCCCAACGCACAACCACTGAAGGCCACGTCCGCCCGACAAGTCCTGACAAAGCCGCACAGCCATTCTAGGTACGCCTGATGCCTTGTCCAGACTCATGCACACGCCCTACATCCCGCCAACGCCACCACCACGCGCCCTCCTGCAGCGCACTCTGCAGGCCCAGGACCGCGCCCAGCCCATCACGAATAAAGCGACTATTAGGTTGCACACACGACAACAGTGCTTTTGCTGTTTGCAACTCCATCACGCCTTGAGCGACTGCTCCACGAACTCCATGGCCCGCCGCTTGACGTGCTCCACCGCCGCCGCGTCGCCCTCGCTCTTCTCGTACTCCAGGTAGCGCCGGAACAGGAACTTCATCTTCTTGGGCGGCAGCGGCAGGTGCGTGGCGCGCTCAAACAGCGCGCGGATGCGCTGCTGTTCGCCCGTCTGCGCAGCAGCAACCCAGTACAAAGAGTGGAGACGTCAGTTCACGCCCTCACCGCCCTGCCGCCCTGCACACCGCACCGCCGAACTCCCACCGCACCTCTACCCCGCCCCTCGCCAATGCCGGCGTCACAACCTCCTCGCCTCAAAAGCCACCCCTCCGCCGCACGCCGACGTACCCGCCCCTCCCACCCCTCTCCCCACCACCCACACCACGCACCGCGCACAATGTCCGCACCCGCGCGCCCCTGCCTGTGCCCTGCCCTGCCCCCCACCTTGAGCTCCTGGTCGATGTACACGTTCCACAAGTCCAGGCGCTTGGGGTGGTTCCGCAGCACGCCCTCCAGCACGCCGCGGCCCCGCTCCGCGCTGCCCAGCCGGAACTCCGCCAGCGCCGCGCGCACCAGCAGCTTGACGTGCTTGCGCTGCGGCAGCGACTGCAGCGCGCGCTCCAGCAGCTTGGGGGCGCCCTGCGGGGTATGAGCACGTGGGGGCCGGCAGGGAGGGCGGGTGGGCGAGTGTTGGCTTGGAGGGCTGCAGCATGGGGTTGCAAGCGCGGAGGAACGACGCGAGACGGAGCTTCAGGGAGCAGGTCCCGTGGTGAGTGCAATCAGGCCAGGACGGGACGGGGTCAGGAAGAGCAACACGATGTACGTGAGGGAACAGAACACGAGGGTACTGTATGGCCTAGCAGTAGCTGCCATCGCCGCTGCAGCCATCACTCATGATGGAGTAGGGTGTGCACGCTGTGCGGCTCCTCACCTCGCTGTCTCCCTTGGTGAGCGCGCGCTCCAGCGCCCGCGCCCACACCTTGCAGCTGCTGCCGAACTTCTTGGTCAGCGGCCTGACCACTTGGTCGGCCAGCTCGTCACGCCCCGCGCGCTCGAAGATGCCTGCGTGCATGACGTGCAGCGCCACACGACAAGGTTGGAGCACCCCAGGCAAGAGCAAGCGTGTGTGCGATGCCGTCAGTAGCGCATGCATGACGTCATGGCAAGAGCTCATCAGCAAACACGCCTTTCAGCACCTCCTCACAGACGGCTGCACACGCCTGCGCTAAGTGCGGTACTGCCTACTGCCCTTAGGATGTGTCGTAATGTGTCGTACCTAGCGCGGCCAGGTACATCTTCTTCTGGTCGGTGTACTGCAGCGCGCGGCGCAGCAGCCCCATGGCCGCCTCCTCCGGGGAGGGCTGCGTGCCGTACGCAGTCTCCAAGTTAAGCCACGCCACCCACACGTTGAACTTCTCGCCTTCCTCGCTGCAAAAACGGAAAACAAAAGGGAAAACAAAAAGGAGAGGCACGGAAGAATGAAAAAGCAGGTTCGGCATGGTCTGGATAGTGAGGGGCACAACCGCTTAATTGATCCTTGCGCAGGGCGTTGCGTGTGGGCCGGATGAGCGGGGTGCATGTGCGCGTGAAGATTAAGGATGTCGCACGGCGTTTTAACCCAGCAGCGGTGGTAGCAGCCGCTGAAAGGTAGATAAAACGTTCAGCTCAATCTACGGAGGGAATCAGCCTCGCAGCCCACGGTGGTGGGAGCTACGTGGATAGTTGCCCGCCGTAAACACTGCCTATTTACTTTCGAGGTGTGAAGCATGTGTCGTCATATTGACAAACCACAAGACGGCAAGGGTGGTGGGGTTATATGTAGCACGGCGTTTTAACCCAGCAGCGGTGGTTAGCAGCCGTTGAAAGGTAGATAAAACGTTCAGCTCACTCTTCGGAGGAAATCAGCCTCGCATTCCATAGTGGTAGGAGCTGCGTGGATAGTTGCCCGCCGCTTGCGGTTGTGCAAATTGCTGCAAACCGTGCACACTTGCAAGCAGCATGCTCACGTCAGCAGTGATGAAGGCCAATGTTAGGTGTTTGTACGTTGTGTATGTCGCACGGCGTTTTAACCCAGCAGCGGTGGTAGCGGCCGCTGAAAGGTAGACAAAACGTTCAGCTCACTCTGCGGAGGGTATCAGCCTCGCAGCCCACGGTGTGTTTGGGGCTACGTGGATAGTTGCCCGCCGGTGCATCCAAGCCACTCCAAACCTCCCTTACACCCCCTTACCCCCTTGACACCGGCACCTTTGTGCGTAGCCAACGTCCTAAACCAGCACCTCACCCCACCCTACCCCAGCCTGCGCCCGCCCCAACGCAATCCGCCCACCAGTACTCAACCCCTGCAGCATCCCTCAGCTGCCCTCCACCTCCCATTCAGCCTGCACCTAACGCAGTCCACCCACCGGTAGTTGATGGTCTCCAGCGCCCTCTGCGCCACCTTGCGGGCTGCGTCGATGTCGCCCAGGCTGATGTGGAAGGCCATGTACTTGATCCACACGAAGCTGCTGCTGGGGCTGGCCAGCGCTAGGCGCTCGTAGTCGGCGGGCGTGGAGGGCGCGGCAGAGCCGGACAGCCGGGCCAGCTCGGCGGCCCTGCGGGGCGGGGCGGGGCGCATGGCAAGAAAGCACTTTGTAAACTGGGACATGAGAGGTAAAGTGCGAGTCCAGGACCTGGACAATGTACCGTGGGTTGTATAGCGGCACGGGAGGGTGTGGTGCCGTGTAGGAGGCAAGGAGGGCGCGTTTGGTGAGCGGTACGGTGCTGACCGGCAGGAGAGGCTTACCCATAGGAACAGGGACGTACACGGTTGCCACGGTGAGCGAGACAACAATCAGCAGTTATCATGTTTTGTGGGCCCCCACCTGATGGCCTGCTCCTGCTGCTCCTTCAACCGCTTCTTCTGCCCCTTGGTCAGCCCCTTGCGCTCCGCGCCCTCGCCGCCCGCCGCGGCCCCGGCGCCGCCTGCCCCTGGCCCCGCAGCGACCCGTGGGTCGTCCTGCAGCAGCAGCAGCTCGCCCCACGCCCCGGGAGCCGTCAGGTCCAGGCCGGGGGCGGGTGCAGCACCTGGTGGGGAGCGGGAGCGAAAGATACTATCAGCATGTGGAGCTTGGGACGAACCGGTGTGCAGTAATGCGGGAACCATATGGCGGTTGCTGGGAAAGGCTATGGTAAGGCAGGACTACGGGTGGAGGGATGCCTCACGCCAATGCACTGCATCCAAGGCTTCAGTAGGCATGGCGTATGCGCAGTATATCACAATGCCTCGGTTTCCGTTCTGCCCCGCGTTCATCGCGTCCAGTACTGCCCCTACCTTGCCCACCGTTCGCTCTCCCACGGTCCTCCTCGTCCTCCTGCTCGTCGTCATCGCTCCCCTGCTCCTCGTCCGCCTCCTCGCTCCCTGAGCCGCCCGACCCGTCCTCCTCCATCCCGTCCCCATCCCCATCCCCATCCTCCTCGTCATCCTCCTCCTCCTCCGACACGTCCACATCATCCACAGCCACACCCTCCAGCCCCTCCTCCCCTTCCCCTTCACTCCCCTCCTCCTCCCCATCGCTCCCCTCCTCCTCCTCCTCCTCCTCCTCCCCCTCCTCCTCATCCGCCGCCTCCACCATCTCATCGTCAATGTCCTTGGCCCGCTTGCGCTTAGCGCCCTTGCCCCCCTCGCCCTCCGCCGCCGCCTCCGCGGCCGCCAGGGCCGAGGGCTTTAGCGACAGCGACAGCCGCCCCGCCTCCGTGTCCACCTTTGTGACCACGGCGCGCACCGACTGCTTGGGCTGGAACAGCGCGGCGGTGTCCTTCACGGGGCCGTCCAGCAGCTCGGAGATGTGCGCCAGGCCCACCACAGAGCTGTTGCCCTCAACCTGGGGACGGAGGGACGGATAGTTGGATGCGTGACGGGACGGCATGGCAACACGGGTGGATGCCGGAAAGTGCGAATGCATAGGTGCGCGCAGTCTACCACACGCTTTTTGAGTAGAGTTAGAGCACACCACGGCCATCCTGAAGAGTGGCAGTCTTGTTGCTATTGATCACCGGTACAAGTGGCCGCCCCCCTATGTCCCCCACCCCTCGCCCCCCTTGCCCCTTGCACGCACCTCCACGAACACGCCGAACTTCTCCGCACGGCGCACGCGGCCCGCCACCACCTGGCCGACCTTGAGCTCGGCCAGGGACTGCACACGCGAGCCGGAGGGCTTGGCGCGCGGGGACCTGGGGCCAGGGCGGTAGCACGGGGGGCACCATGTCAGTACACCAGAGGTACAGCTGTAGGTAATGCCAAGTGGTCCAAACGGGTGGGCGGCGGTGCCCGGACACCTGCCGTAACCAACCGTTTCAAAAGCCGTAGCAAACGCACTAACACTCTCCACCGTGGCACCGCCCCTGTGTGTGCGGGGCACACGACACCCCTTCGCCCATTCCGTGTCCCTCCTGCCCAGCGAGGTGCCCACCTGAAGGTGAGCTCCACGCGGCCGTCTTCCTCCACCTTGAGCACACGTGCCTTGACGCGCATGCCGGGCGGGAAGGCGGCGGCGGGGTCCTCTATGAAGCCGTCCGACAGGTTGCCCAGCTTGACACGTGCGTCTCGGTACCTGGGGGGAAACAGGGCACGTGAGCAACAGGTCAGGTGACACAGGCACAGAAGGATCAAGGCGACGAGCCCGCTCACGGAGGATTGCCCAGCCGGACCTCCGAATGGAAGGCTAAGAGGACGGAGCTTTGGAATGCGGCAGGACAGTCCGGCGTTGCCAAGGTTGCATGCTGGCCACGGCACAGCTGGTGACGCTGCATGACCTCTGCACTGCCCCGGATGTCCTTCTCTCCACGCCCACGCCACCCTTAACCCACTGCCACCCCGCTCCGCCCCACCCCACCTGTCCAGCGCCACGAACAGGCCCTTGGCGTCGCATCGCTTGACGTAGCCGCACACCTCCTGTCCCGCCGCCAGCTTCCCCACATCCACCAGCTCCGGCGCTTCCTCGCCCTGCGCCGCCTCCTTCCCCTTCCCGCCCTTCTCCTTGCCCTTCTCCTTCCCCTCCTCCGCCTTCCGCCCCGCCACCGCGCCGCCCTTCGACGGCCGAAGCGACGCCACCGCCGCCTCGCCATCCTTACCCACCACCCTGCACCTCACGTACACGCCCTCCTTGATCCCCGCCAGCGCGTCCTCAACCCACGCGTCGTGGATGTCCGTGATCGCCACCTTAGCCGCCCGCTTCGTGCCCAGCGACAGCCGCACGCCCGTGCCCGCCACGCCCAGGACCTTGCCCATAGCAAGGGAGCCCTCCGGGTGCGCCGCCGCGCCCGCCACCGACCCATGGGTCGTGCCGCTACATGGGTCAATGAGCGACAGGTCCAGCGTGGGGTGCTGCTTCTTCGCCGTCACCGCTAATACACGTGCCACCACGGGCGTGCCCGGTGGGAATGCGGCAGCGAGGTTGGTCAGGGCGTCTGGGTCCAGGGATGCGTCAAGGGCGGCGCAGCGGCCGCGCACTGCGGGCCCTGCGCCCAGCCACAGCGCGTCCTCCCCTGCCTCCAGCACGTGGCACACCAGCTGCTGGCCGGGCACCAGGTCGCCCAGGGCCAGGGTTGGCACCTGCGGCTCGCCCTGGTGAAGGGGTTCACGGGATGGGAGAGGGAACGGAGCGTTTGAGTCGGGTTTGTGCACTGACTTGTGAGAAGAGGAGCAAGGTGCACTGCGCACTGAAGCGCGGAGGCTGTTGGGGCATGTGCGGTTGGGGCCGGCGAATGTGTGCTGTGTGACAATGAATGGTGAGAAGGGTTGTCGCTGCCGGGTAGCTGTGGTGAGAGCAGGGTAGGTCCCCCAGCAGCGGCGGGTAGGGGGGCCCAGGGTGCAAAGACGCCCCGAGTCGAGAACGGCTCTGGTGCGGTCAGAAACTCTGCCATGGCGCACGTGAGCGGGCGTCCAGGCAAGAGGACTCACGCACGGCGCATAGCCCTAACAGGGTTATCGTGATACCATGCAATACTTGATACGAAGCTTGTAAGCGCAATCTGTCGCCGCCCTTGACTGTGCCATGGGCAACTTGTGGGCACCCATGGCAACGGTCGGGGAGCGGCAGCCCAAGCGCCGAGGCGCTTGGGCGGGTGTTGCTTTCGTGCGGTGAGAAACTCCGCCGCGGCGCACTGGCCGAGCAACCGGGCGGGAAGACTCGCACGGGACACGGAACCAGCTGCAGCCTATTTGTGGCACGGCCAGCAGCCGCATGCTGCCCATACCCTGCCACAGCACCTTCCAGTGATAAGCCTGGTCCCCGTCGCAACGACCTCCCTCACCTTGCGGGCCGTCTGCAGCCGGCTGGGCCTCAACGACAGGTCCAGCACCCCGTGCTTGTGCCCCTCGCCGCCCAGCAGCCGCCCCAGGACCACAGCTTCCAGCGTCTGCTGCAACCGAAAGCCGTCAAGGGGGTTCTTCCCTGCCGCACCGCCAGCGCCGTTGGCCGCTGCCGCCGCCGCCGCCGCCTCCTTGCGTGCTTTCTTCGCTGCCGGAGGCGCCGCCTTGTCGACGCCGCCAGCCGCCGCCAGCAGCGCCTTAGCGTCCACGTCAGCCACCTCCGTCACGTGGATGCGACCGTTGACCTTCCCGCCAACCGTAACGTCCAACTGGTGCGGCTGGATGGCGGTTACAACCACCTGCACCAACGTCCCGGGGGTCAGGTCCACCTTGGGACCTCCCTTGCTACCGTCGCCCGACTTGCCGCCCTTGGCGGGCGCGGCGGTCTCGCGTGTCAGCGGCACGTGGCACAGGATGCGCCCGCCGGGCGCGTCGGGCGGCAGGACCTGTACGGTGGCGGTTAGCCGTTGGCCGGGCGTGAAGGTGCGCGACACGTGCTCGGGGCGCGGCGTGTTGTAGTCGGTGACGGCGGCGTAGGCCAGCAGGTGGCCGTTGGAGGGCAGTGACAGGATGAGGTACTCCCCTGGCCGGACGCCCTCAACGACCGCCTCCACCTGGGCGCCGGCCTGCGTGGCAATTACCGATTTGCATGACAGAAGCGTAAGATTAGTTCCACTGCGCAGGCCGGCGCCTGAAGTAAGTTACAGCACAAGTAACAATGTGCACAAGGCAAAATCCTTATTTCCTCTTTTAGTACGTATGTGCCGTTAGCGCAGCAAGGGACTGCGAGGCACTGGGACACGGCCTTGCTCGGCCCGTACCCACCTCGAGCCGCTTGAGTGCCATCCTTGTCACTTTCCCGTCCTTGGCGGCGCGTTTGAGCTCCTCCTTGAGCGACAGCTCCACCAGCCCCTGGTGCGGCACCACGTCCAGCACAACGCCCACCACGCGCTCGCCGGGCGCCAGCTGCTGGTCCTTGTCCCCGCCCTTGCCCTTGCTCTTGCTCTTGCCCTTGCCCATCCCCTTGTCCGCGTCCTGCTGCTCCTGCTCCTGCCCCGTGTGGCTCGAGGGCACCAGGCCCACCACATCCTGCAAAACAGGGAGCAGCGTCCGGAGTATATGAGCAGGTGCGATCATTCAAGGTATTCAATGGCAAGTAGGGTAGTAGACAGGCCTGATCTTGTTCCGACAGGATCAAGGAAGGAGCACGCAGAACGGTCCCCTGATGGCGGGGAAGTACCAGCGCCTTGCACAACCTAAAAACTGTTAAAAAGTATTGCAATGTTGTCTTCATACTCAAGCGTACTAGCCTTGTCACGCACACGCACACACGGCCGGTATCCGCATATGCCACACACACAGCCGGGACGTACCGGGTGCTTGTCCATGTCGCACACGATGCCGTACTCCTTGACCTCGTGCACCGTGCCGATCGCCACGCTGCCCGGCGGGAAGGCACGTGTCGGGTCCGACGCGTCGGCCGTGTCGCCGTTAGCGGCGGCGGGCTCCTGCTCCGCACGCAGCGCCTGCAGCGCCGCCATTTCCCTGAGGCGGGCCGGGGTTGCAATTGCAACAGTTCATTACAGAAGGTCAGCAACCCGACGACCGACGCTTTCTGGAGGGAACCCGAATGCACATGGTGCAAGCGGCGACCTTTTCTTGCGACTGCAGGTAACAGCGAAGGCCCACTGGCAAACGGCTAAGCAGAAGCAGCTATCCGACGCAACTGCGTGCAAAACGCCGGGCGCAAAGTGTTCGGCGCCCGTTAAGAAAGCAGGCGAGCACCCCGCCACGCAACGCACGTGAAGTAGTCGAGCAGGTAGGAGGCGTCCGTGGAGGCGGTGGCGCTGGGCTTGAGCCCCAGCGTGAAGCGCTGCTTGGCCGCGTCCACGGTGGCCACCACGCAGCGCACCGACTGGCCCTCGGCGAACAAGACCCGTGGGTCGCTCACGAACACGTCCGACAGCTGCGCCAGGCCGGCGCGACCTGGGGGTGACACGGCGCGGTACGGCACGTCACGATGCAGCCGGATGGCGGTACGCATCAACCGAGAGGTCCCGGAGGTGCGGAAGGGCATGGGGAGGGACTCCAGCCGGTGTCTGCGTCTCGTAGGGTGCCACACCGCACCGGGTGTGCTGATGCGGGGTGTGCTGACCAACACACGCCCAGATAACGACCCAGTGCCCACCTGTGAGGCCACCCAGGAAGCGCACATACACGGCGTCGTGCGTGACGGACGCCACGGAGCCCGGCACCACCGCCGCCTCCGTCACGTCCTCGAAGCGCCGCGGCAGCTGCCCCGCCGCCGCCGCCGCCAGCAGCGAGGGCTTGCGGCTCACCCGCACGCACCGCTGCGCCTCCATGCGCTCCAAAACCAACACTCGGCCTGTGTACGACACAAAATGTACAGGATCAAGCAGTGTAGGGGTTGAGCATGCTGGTACATGCATGTGAGACCATTTGCATGTTGCGACACCTGCGGCGCGACCAGGGTGGAAAACTCGTTCTTGCACGGACTTTACAGCGTGCCAAGAAAGCGCACATGCCAGCTTGCGCGCGTCGGACAAAGCATGAACGGCCTGGAGGCATGCAGCAAGGTATGCAAGGGGCCGTACTCCATCGCGAGCGCTCGTACACTCCCATACACACCTAGCCTGCTTCCGGCGCGCACCACCTCCCGGAATGCTGCCACAGCCGCCGGATGGTCCGACAGGTGGGCGGCGTCCAACCGCGCGCGCACGCCGCCGGCTGCGGCGCCCGCCACCTCCAGCCGGCACACGTACGTCGTACCGCCAGGAGCGCCTGCCGCAGCTTCCTGCACCTCCACCACCACCGCCTCCGCGATGTCGCCGGGCTGCAGCCCGCCCAGGGTGTCGGCGGCGCCGGCGGTGGCTGCTGCAGCAGCCGCGGCGGCGGCGGGGTCGGCGGCGCCGGCGGCGGCGACGTTGGCTGCCTTGGACGAGAGCGACAGTTTAATGCGGCCGTTGGGCGCCACGCTAACGATCGTAGCCTTGACAACCTGCGCAAAACAACCGCCAGCACCAGCAGCTTACACGTAGAACGACAAGACGACCAGAAAGTCTTCCCTACCGGTGGACCCCACAGCTCTCTTATCTTAATGACAAAGCACCTTGGCGCTGGGTGGACACAAACACAATCCCATTGCACCCGGGCCTCCCAGAGGGCCTCCCGACTACAAGGCATCTCGTACCGCGCGTGTGCGCCCCACCTGCCCCACGGTGAAGACCTCCTTGGCCACCTGCCCCGGCCCCAGCCCCAGCTCCGAGTGGGGGGCCAGGCCGCTGAGGCCGTTGCAGAACTGCACGTACACGCCGTGCTGGTCGTGCAGGCCTGCGACGGGAGTAGGAAAAAGCGAAGCGAGCATCAGTGACAGCAATTTTCGAAACGGCAGTAGCCGCAGCGGTAGCAGAAGCTGACTTGGCTCCTCCTCATGTGAATGGCAAGCACGGCGAGTCCACAACCATCCACATCATCCACATGGTTCCGCCTTCATGGCTCATGCCGTATGTTTTGTGCTTGGAGCCTTGTGATAAAAACGCGAACCTTGAGTGACAGGAAGGGCCCGGTCCACGGCACCCCACCCACCTGTGATGACTCCATGGAACTTGGCCCCCAGCGCCGCCTGCTCCCTGGCCACCAGCGGCCGCGTCTTGGGCGTCAGCAGCGCCTTCCGCAGCGACAGCACCAGCTTCCTCGCGCCCGCCTCCACCTCCCACACCCGCGCCTCCACCTTGTCCCCAACCTTGACCTTGACCCGCCCCGGGCCCCCAGACCCCGTCGTCTCTGCCGCATGCAGCGGCGGCACTATCCCGCGCACCCCCTCTGCAACCGACACAACCACCACGCCCTCGCCCGACTTGGACGGTACGGCGGTCACCGTGCCTGTGACCACCGCCCCCGGCGCCAGGTCCGACATGGAGAGTACGGCAGCGTTGACCTGGCTGGGCCGTACGGTGACGGACGCCAGGCCGTCCATGAGGCGGTACCCGATGACGCGCGCCGAGATGCGGGTGCCGGGCTGCGGTACGACATGCCAGTACGGGTACGGGACAACGCGTCAGCCAGGACTCCAAAGCACCACAGACAATAGGAGGTCCGCACCGCTGTGCGTAAGCCCCGCATGGCAAGGATGGGCGCGTGGGAAACAAGTGTAAGCACCAAGACACCGGCACCCACCCGCAACCAGTTTTCTACGCCTCACAGTGCCCCACCTTGAACTTGTTGTTCAGCTCCGCCACCGCCGCGTCCCTCGCCTCCTTGCCCTCCTTCTTCCCCTCCTTCTCCTTCCCCTTGCCCTTCCCCTTCTTGTCCCCCTCCTTCCCGCCCTCCGCCCCCTCCGGCTCCAGCGCATTGCTGACGTGGCAGTAGGCGGGCACGGGGCCCTCGGGCAGCCCCGGCAGCCGCATCAGCAGCCCGGGCCCCCCTAGTTCCACCCGCTGCACCTCAGCGTCCGGGAACACGGACCCAAGCATGGGCACGGGGCTGGGCAGGGACAGGGCCATGAGGTGGGGCAGCAGCGACAGCCCCGCGCGTTTGGTGGTGGGGTCGACGTACAGCAGGCGCGCGCGCAGCTTGGCGCCCTCCGTGTACTGCTTGCGCCAGTCGGAGGTGGCGGCAGCTGCCGGGCCGTCGGGCGAAGCTGGCGGAAGGTGCTGCAGGTCGATGGTGCCGTGCAGGAAGGTGAAGAAGGACACCAGCAGACCGTTGGACAGCACCTGCGGGACGGCATGGGGCATGGAAGTCCGGGGTCATTGTTTGCTTACAGGGACCGGCGTGTGCTGGTCACGAATGGAACAGCAGCAAGTAGACGGGCCGCCCAAACCGCCAAGCTGCATTGCCGCTTACGCGGATGCGCACGGCTGTCGTTGCCATTACACACCGCGCATCCTTACCCAGCCGCCCTCACCCGGAGCCAGCATGAATGCTGCGGAGGCAGCTGACACGGGAGCGCAGGGGCTCCTACCCGCTTCCCATGCAGTGTGATTTCCTCTTGAAACGATATGGTTTGTCCACCATGAACGATATGCATGCAGCAATACGCAGTACGTTGCGGTGCCCACCTTGTACACCTTGACGTTGAGCAGTGCCCCAGGCAGCAGCGAGTCAAGCCCGGGGCCGCCTGCGGCGCCGCCGTCCGCGCGCGTGATGGCAGCCACCACCTCCCCCGGCGCGCAGCTGACCAGCACGTTGCGCTTGTCCGCCGCGTTCTTAATACACACGTCCAGCAGGCCGCCCACCTGCAGCGCCACGCCCTCGCCGAACTGCGCCTCGTGATCACGCTTGCGCAGGAAGCCGCTGGTGCCCTGCAAGTGCAAGGGGGATCGCCGTGAGCTGTGGGTCCTTAAGGGGAAGGGCACGTCTACGACAGCTGGAGGTGGGGTGCCTTAGCGCAGGCTGCATGCTTCCCCTGAGGAGCCTGCGCCCAGCGCTTAGCACGGAGTGGCCCGAATGACTCCCGCACTTGCGCAGTTCGCTCCCCTTCTATCCCATCCTGCGGCCCAAATGCATCCGCACACCCCCCGGTGAGCTTTCCGCTCCCCCTGTGCCCCATCCGCCGGCCCAAACGCACCAGCCCTCCTTCCAACGTTTCAAGGCTCCCCACCTTGATCCCGAAGCTCAGCGTGTACCCGTGGTCCTCCACGCTGCGTACACAGGCGCCCACCACCATGCCGTCCGCCAGCCCCTCCGCACCCAGCGCCCCCTGCACGTCCTTCAGCAGCAGGCTAAGACACACGTGCCGCGAGCTGCGAGCCGCACCGCCGCCGCCGCCCTGCTGCTGGTCCTGCTGCTTGCCGCCCTCGCGCAGCTCCGCCACAACGCAGCGGACGTACTGGCCCACTGCGAAGAGGTCCGTCAGGGGTGGCACCGTGCCGCCCGCCGCCTCGGTGAGAGCAGCTGCCTTCTTGTTGCTACCCCCCTTGAGCATGACGGCCAGCACGTCAGACGCCTGGGCAGGGGGAACGTTGGCATAAAGCACGGCACGAGGGCCGTTGACCATCCGTGCAGTGGCCTGTGTGCCGTCAAACGAAGACTGGGCCATGCACGGTTGACAGCACAATGGTTCGCAAGCGTGGCTGCGCCGCGCCGACGCACGCGCCACGCAGCAGCAACGGTAGTGGACACCAGTGGCAAGCGCACCACCTCCGGGCGACCCACACAGGTCCATGGCCAGTAGTACCAGTAGTAACATGGCCCATCTTCGCACATGCTACTAGGATGCGGGCATGGGCGCCGGCATGCTCCGCACCTGCTCCGGCGCCACGGTGCCCCTCGTGCCGTACGGCAGGCTGACCACCAGGCCACGTGGCGTCACCTCCAGCACCATGCCCCACAGCCGCGTGCCCACGTGCAGGTTCTGCTGGGGAGAAATAGGAGGTCAGTCAACTGCGTCAGCATGCACCTGCGAGTGCCTGGCAGCAGCAAAGCGGATGGGAGTTGCTGCTGCTGCTACTGCAGTATGTACGCCAGGCGGAGCTGGTGCAGTACAATGCCAGCAGCCCTCACCGCCGCAACCAGCAACCGTCTCCACCTTGTACCCCTGCCCCCACCACCCCCGCCCCGTAACCCCCGTCCAGCCCAAGCACCAAGCCGGCCACTGTGGGCACACGGACAGCCAGCGCAGGCCCGATGCTGCACCAAGGTGCCTGAAGTGTCAAAGCACACAGCCCGGGGCATCCCTCGTCCGGCGACCCAGACCCCCGTGCCCACGCACAAGGGGTGGGGCGCCAGCATGCCTGGGGAGGGATTGTGCCACGCCACCTCGCCGAGACGTGCCGCACCACACCGCACCCCACGCCGCACCTTTGCTCGCAGCACCTCCACGTGCTTGGCCAGCTTGCCCTCCAGCCCCGCTGCGCCGCCGGGCCCCGGGCCCAGCAGCGCCTCGCCCTCGTCGTCACCGCCCTTGCCACCACGCTCCTGGAGAGGGAGATGCAGGATGGATCGAATGGTGGGCAAGCCGTGGGAGGTGCAGGCGTTTGCAACAGGGTGGGCCAGCCTATGGAGGCACGTTGCCCACAACTTGGTGCTTCTGACACGCGGCACATACCGGCCGCCTGGGTGCGAGCGACGTCCAGGTGATGCTGGGCTGTTGTACATACCTTATTGCTCAGTTTTAGCTTCTTGGCTTTTGGTATCTTTCCCTCGGCGAGCTCCCGCTCGACCTCCAGCTGCGCTGCCTCCATGGCCTCTCGCCGCTCCAAAGCTGTAAGCCCATCAGAGCCGCCGCGCGGAAAGTCCTCCTCTCCAGCACTAGGGGTCGCTGCTGCTGGCAGATGGCGTTTGCCATTGGTGTTGCCCGAGGTTGCGCCATGCTCCTTCGCCGCCGCGCCGACGCCCCTTTCTGAACGCGGCTTCCTTTCTTGCTTTTGCGCCATGTTGTTTTGGTTAGATTAAAGGAACAACAATCTAGTAGGGCACAGCCATGGTTCAATAGCGCCCTGCTCGTCGCAGAAGCAGACACTTTGACTAGCTTGGGGCAACCTCGAGACGGCATACCTCTATACACACCACTGTTTGTCAAGCCTATCAATCCAACACAGGTGTGCTCCTGCCGTGTGCGCCTGTATGACAAAAGTAGAAACGGTCAACCGCCTGCCTTTGCCAGCTGCCCTTTGCTGCGAGGCAACCCTACGCCCCATAGACGCTGTAGTGTCACACTCACAGGAGAAGCAGTTTTTCTGCCTCTTGTCAGTGTGAAAATGTGACGCAGCCAAGTGCCGTCCAAGGTCAGGAAAGTTCAGGGGAGCTCCCCTGCTTGAAAGGAACGTTCAGACGTCCAAGCGCAGGTTGCAAGCGCACCCTTGCCTCAGCTAGCAAGGGGCCATAGTCTACCGTACCATGGACCTGGCCCTACGCGAGTATGGTACACCTTGCACGGTTGCGTCGCCACGGCTTCACTGCTGCTCTCCACTGCCTCTCGTGCGCTGGGACTCCCAGGGACTCCCTTGCTCGCGGGGTCCACTGCCATGACAAAAGGCGCCCCATCTGATGGATTTTGCACAGACGTCACGTGGCTTCGATCTCTGGACATTATGCGTGAAGCGTGAAAAGCAGGGCCGGCCCTGGTGAAAGCGGTCTTCATGCCAGCGTACTGCCGAAATCAACCAGCCAGGCATCACGTATATATTCAGCTGGTGGCGAAATACGGTCGCTCACACAAGAGGTCAGCGGTCCTGGCCAAGCCTCAGCGCAGCCAAGGGAGCCTACTGCAGAGCTACGCGATATCCCGGCTAACACGAGCGCGCCACCGATGCCGTCTGGACCTGTGGTACTCGGCGCGCGGGTGCTAGCAGCTCCAGTTTCTGCAGGGGAGGTCACCATCGGCGCCTCAAAACCACTCCGGATGCCCTCCCAGGGTCAACCCGTCGTCGCAGTCGCCACCCTCATGACCACGTCGAGCACTGGGCGTATGATCGACAGCTTACACACAGCTCCGGAGGTCGTGCGTCCTCTGGACTTGTGCCCCACGGCCCCCGAGCTGGCCACCCTCGCCACACGGCTCCTAAGGGAGGAGTTGTCTACTGGTCACGGACAGGCCCCCATGGCCGCGCCACGACTCGCACCGCAGAAGGAGGCCCTCTCAGCCTATGGCAGCGCAACAATTGCAGACGTGCAACAGCTAATGGCCCATCGGCAGCGGACCATGACGAACTCAAGTTTCCTGGGAGACACCCAGACCCACATCCACTTCCCCTCGGCCCTGCACGCGGCCGGTCCTCAGGCCTAGGCCTGACTTCCACCATGCAATCCGGCTCTGCCTCCATTCCATGGCTGGCGGAGGCCGCCGCCAGCGCACTGGAAGCCCGGACAACACACTGCGCCTCCAGCAACCCCTCCTCTCCGTGCGCCAGCACCCACCAGCACACCGTGCACACCAGCACCTCCCAGCACCTCCACCACCTCCACGCCTCCGGCCCCATCCCCCGCAGCCCCGCGCACAGCGCCGCCCAGACCCAGACCCTCACCACCCTACCGGACCATCTCACCACAGCCACCCTGCAACTCCACCAGCAGCACCACCAGGCTCTCGATTCGCTACAGCCCCTTAGCCTCAGCATGGGCATGGCTTCCGGCGTGGGCATGGCAGTGGGTATGGACATGGACATGGATGTGGGTGTTGGCGTCATCCGACCCAGCTTATTGTCCCACCTCAACCTGCACCTGGAAAGGCTGCGGCTGCGGGCTGCGGGCAGCAGCGGCCGAGTGTACACAGCGCTGTGGAAGGGCAGCCCCTGCGCTGTCAAGGTGGTGCTCAGCAGCACGTCGACCAGCTGCGCACCATTGCGCGGGAGGCGCTGCTCAGCCGCGTGGTGTCGCACCCCTCCATTTGCCAGGTGCGCTGGGGCTTAGGTTCTGGGGCTGGGTCCTCCTGGATGCTGGTGTGGCACTTTCGGCCGGTATTGCCGTCGGCGCGCCTTGCCGCACTGCCGGTTCCTAGGGTGTACAGCGTGGGTCGTGACTGCGGCAGGCCAAACCGTTGCCTGGGCTGCCGGCTCGCTGCCTTTGACTTTACAGCCTGAAATGCGTTGTTGAGGGCTCTCGCCTGTCCCTGGCCCTGCGCTCGCCTTCATGCCCTGCTCCCCTTCCCTCTGTGCGTGACACGGTGCCCGCGACACATCGCAGCTCCCGCCTCACCTAGGCTTGCACGTGTCGACTTGCGCCCTCCTCCCTTCCCCCTGTGCAGTGCTTCACCATCTGCCAGGCCTCCCTTACCCCGGCCGACCTGCACCTGCCCGACGCACCGCCCTGCAGCCACGGCACAGGCCTGGGCGGCCCCTTCGCCCGCGTCAACGACAGCAACAACCACAACGAGCTCGCATCCTGCGTGCGCACCTGCAGCAGCAGCCAGCTGCCCGACCGCACCAACGCGCCCTCCTCCGCGCTTACGCTGCTGTCCCCGTCCGGCAACAGCTTCAGTCGTAACACCAACCTGCAGCGAAACAGCAGCAGCAGATGTCAGGGCGCATCTGGCGGCGGACGGGGGGGATTCAGTGGACACAAGCCGTCCGTGGTCCTACCGCCTGCAGCGGGCGCCCCGCGCCCAGCGGTGTCCTGCGCGGTTGTCGAGGCGCATATGGCAGACTGAGTGAAGCGCCGAGTGCGCCTTGCGCGAAAGCGACGCGGCTGCGAGCGTGTGAATAGTGACAGAAGATTGTATGTGATATGAAGAGAGCGTAGGAGAGCGAGAGCGTGAGGTGCAGGGCCCCCGGAGAAGGCAGCCCCGAGGCCGGAGGGTGCAGGCGTCGGTGCTGCGCCTGGGTTGCCCACCGCCGGTAGCGAGGTATGCAGCAGTGCGGCGTCGCTGGGGCGCTGGGCGGCGGCCCCGGGTGGGCAGCTGGTGAGCGTGGTGCCTTTGTTGCCGGCCACGGCCTACATCTACATGCCGGCAGCGGGGGCCCTCCACGGCTACCCAAGCGTCCGGGTGGGCCCAGTGTCACGGTCGGGCTCGGGCTCGGGCTCGTTCGGATGCAAACTTGACGTGGAGGACCAGCTACAGCACACCACCACTATGGACGCCAGCGGGGACTCCAACACATCGCCGTTCCGGCCTGCCGCTGCGGGAGCGGCGGCAGCGTCGTGCGGCAGTGAGACGCCCGTAGGGTGGGGACGCATCTCCCCCGCCGCCTCCAAAAGCAGCAGCCCCCCGCCTGTCACCAGGGCTTCTGCCCGCCGACGCGGCGTACCGCGACCGCGGATGCTGCCCAGCCAGCACCCGCATTCGGCCGGCAGCAACGTCCAGGGCACGGCTAGCGGCCCAGGCGCCTCAGCCATCCCGGACGCAGCCGTAGGGACCCCCAGGGGCACGGGGACCTCCCCTGCATGGTCTACCCCGTCCCGCGCGCCCAGCGCAAGCGTGGTACCGGGGGCCTTTATGCGGCGGTCCCTGGGACCGGAAGGAAGCTGTGCCAGCAGCGTGCATGGCAGCCTAGGCGCGGGGCTGGTGGCCGGCGGCGCGTTTAGCTCCTCGCTGCGCGGACACGTGTCCGGCACGGGGCTGGGCACTGGCGGGATGGTGTCAGGGCACGGCAGCCTGGTGCTCAGCCGCGACGTGCGGCGCGTCACAGGGGACAGGGACCTGCACAACACCACGCTGTCGCTCAGCGAGCTGCTCAGGGTGGGGCTGGCTAGCATGCTCCTGGGGACCGTAGGTCTGAGAGCGTTGTTTGGCGGGGGCACTGAAGGCGCTTGCACCTGCGCGCCGGCTGGGGCAGGCAAGGCACCGTAGCCGGCGTGAGCGTTACCGGTCGATCGTAGGCCCCAAAGAAGCGTGGAGATGCTTGTACTTACGGTGCGTCGAACCGGTTTGCGCTGTGCGTGTGCGCGCAGGACGGGCAACGCCACGGAGGACTAAAACGTGCAGCAGCAGCTGTCGCTGGCGGCTGTGCTGCTGCAGATGGGCGCGCAGCCGGGCCGCCACTGCACCATTGTGGTGCTGGAGTACTGCAACCAGGGTGGGCCTGTGGTTTCGGGGCTCGTGCGAATTGCGTGACCCAGCAGCCCATCTCACGGCCCACGGCAATCCGTAGCGAGTTACAGTCTACACCCCGCAGCCCTGCTTTTTTGGCTGTGCCCAGCGGTACGCGGCCCTGCCGGCACATTATGGCATTGAGCCTTGCAATACACAATTGCCGCAGTCTGATTGGCACCCGCTCCCGCCCCACTGCTGTGCACTATATGAAGGCACGGTGCTGCAGGCCGTCCAGTCGGGCGCCTTCTCCGCGGAGCGCTCCGCCGGCACGCACCCGCAGCTGCTGGCGCTGCTGTTCACCGCCCTGGAGGTGGCGCTGGGCATGGAGTACCTGCACTCGCAGGTGGGGCACGATTAAATGTCCTGGTGTATATGCTTGTGCTAATGCTGGTGTGCAAGGAAAGCGCATGCATGCCATGGCATGGAGTACCTGCACTCGCAGGTGGTGCGCGGGCTGGGGCAATATCCTGGTGCTTGGTGCTGGTGCTCAAAGGGAAATGCATGAAAGCGAGCTAGTTCAAGGCGTTATGGACGCATTCAGCATGCGGGCAGCGGCCCTGGAGACGAGAAGGGGGGCTCCGTGCGGCAAGTACGTGGCAAGGCATCCAACCGCCCCGTCCACCGTGGTGGGGCTTGTTGGATGGCTGTGGCTGCACGTGTGCATATTTGCCGGCCTGCTGGCGCTTGTTGGGGCCACGTAGCAGGGGGTGACACAGGCCGTGGTAAGAGCTACACAGCGGTGATTTGCCCGCTCTGTGCTGGTTGGCGCACTAAGTATCTCCGATGTCGCCTGTGCCGCAGGATCTGGTGCACGGGGACCTCAAGCCCAGCAATGTACTCCTGCAGAGCCGCGCGGGGGCGCCGCACAGCGGGGGCGTCTGGGCTTCAGACGAGCGGGGCTACGCGGCCAAGGTGGGCAGCGCCGAAGCACTGAGGGTCCACACTGTGGGGATCTCATTACGTATGCAGGATCAGTCGCTTGCATGGCAAGCCGTTGCCACCTCGCCAATCGGGGTGGCCTTTTCACTGACGTTAGCTGCGCGCCGTGCATTACTTCTCTATGCATGGCATGCTTTGTAGGTGGCCGACTTCGGCTTTGCCACCCTGGCGGTGTCCGGCGGCGGCAGCGGCGGGCAGGTGCTGCAGCTGCCGGCCGGCGTGGAGTACAGCCAGTGGGGCGCGGTTGCGTACATGGCGCCAGAGGTAAGGCAACCTGCACGCAAGATTGCGCGTCTCCTGCCGACTGCTGCATGGCCGCTGGCGTTTCCCGCCATCAGTGGGAAGGGCAAGCCTGCCGGCCAAGAGACCCAGGCCCTGTCCTCCTTGCGTGACCCGGCCCCTGCACGCCCGGAACGGCCCTACTAATTGATCCGGGGTGTATTACATCCGCAATCCTGCAACTGATCATGCGTGAGGGATGTCCTCCGCGTGGCCCCAGGAGCCGCACAACGGCCCCAGTAAGCGGTTCGACGTGTACTGAAGGCTTCAACAACTTGAGTAACGCATGTCTAAATTTTTGCAACCCCCCGGTGCCGCACACCGGCCCCAGCAAGCGCTCCGACGTGTACTCGTTCGGCGCCCTGCTGTACCACATGGCCACGTGCCAGCAGCCGCACAGGGGCGTGCCGTACAGCCATCTGCTCGTGGGCCTGGCCGCTGGGGCGCTGCGCCTGGACGAGTGGACGAGGGGCGGTGAGGCTGTGTGCGGTGGGTTTGGGGCAGGCGCAGGCGGAGAGGCAGGCGCTCGAGGGACTGGGGCTGGGGGAAGGCGCAGGGGTGGCAGGGAGGGTTGCTGCCGGGGAGAGGATGCCCAGCGGCAGAGGCCCGGCGGATGCGGATGTGCTACTGGAGGAGTGTGAGGTCCCTGCCATGCCGCCGGGTAATCCGGCATCGCTGTGTGTTTGCATGGTGGTGCCGTTTCGGACCGTGTTCCAGCGCGGCTCATCCTTGTGTGCTGGGGACGGCTAGGGTGCGAAGGCGGGGGGTCCAGGGTACTGGAGCTGGGGCGGGCGGCGAGGGGCCGTGAGCGGGGCGGGGCGGGGCGGGGCCGGGCAGAAGTGGCTGGCGTCGGTGTGGGGAAGCGGATGGGTAAATGGGCGCATGGTGCAGCATGGCACCAGGGCATTGCTGTACTGGATCACATGAGCTGCTGCACTGCTGCCATCTCGAGTGTTGCGGGCGGTGGATGGCTTAGGGTTGGGTGTGTTCATTATGTGCCCCGGGTTTGAGTGAGTTGTATCCATTGTGGTCAAATAATAGGATGGAGGGGAAGGTATGGATCATGCGCATTGCTATCATCCTTCACGCTGCCACACGCGTGCCTCAATCTGAAACTGTCGCTTCATGTGTCTGGTTTGAAGGAGAGCATAGTTTTCAGTTGTCACTAAAGCAGTCGATCGCCTGGGCACATGTCTGGATGCTGTGATTACTGGGTACCGTGCATTACGTACCCTGCGCTGAACTCAATGTGCCTTACGTACCCTGCGCTGAACTCAATGGCCATTCAGACATTGTAGCTGTCCTGAAAGGCACATGCGCTGGAGTGGTGCTGACGCACACCCCAGTGCGGAACTGCTCGCCACAAGCGATTTTGAAGCCCCCAAAGCACACGGAACGTTACCTAGAAGGAGTCATGCAAAGAGGCTCTTGAGCATGTGTGTTGTGCAGGCTGTGCAGGATGTCTCTATTTTGAGCATCGATTGGTGGCAAGGCTGTGCCTGGCTAGTGCACAGGTCCTTGCACGTTGTCAGGTGCTGCCGGAGGAGGCTCGGTTGTGCGCCTTGAAGAGTGTGCAACATCTTTCATGTCGGTTATGCTTGTATACCTGCATGGCGGTTCGCCTTCCGTTGTACTGAGGTAGCGCCACAACACGGGACCGCAATTTGGCCACACCGTCGCTTGGGGCTGGTGTTTTGGTGTGGGCTGCAGGGAGCTTGAGTGCTAAGCTGTGGCTGGGACTTGCACTCTTGCAGCTCAGCCCGGGTTTGACTGGGTTTGACTGGCGGCTAATGCATGAGTGCTTGTCGTGGCCACTATGCCGAGTACCGTACCTTGCAGCAATCACCGCCCATATATTCAATTAATTTGCAAAAAAAGGTGCAACTCCGCGCACTTTTGCCTCGCTGCGCGAAGTTGCAAGAAATGAAGTTGGGGTGCGCGGTATGTGGTGCCGCCATACGCAATACGTCCGTACTGAAGATCGGACGTTCTGCGGGTTGCTGACCTAACCGTGCTGGTCAATAGGCCCCTTCATGGTTAGTAGGAGAGGAGAGATGCGAGCAGTGTTGACGTGCCCTAGCCACGCCTAAAGTGGTCGCAACGCCCTTAACCCGTCCGCTTTCTCAGGACGCACAATTATTGCGCGCCTCCCACATTATCGAATAAGATTTATGTTTTTATCCATGGGTTTGAGGTCCACTGGAGCCGAAGACGGACATGTCAACCCCTCTTCCAAGACCAGGTTCCGTCCTACAACGTCACAGCTCAGGTCTTAGACTGGTACATACATTAGCCAGCATTGGGTGAAGGTTGACAACTTGCCGCGTGTGTCCGGGCTGAGTTTATATCGCATGGCAGCAGTACGCGACACGTGTCGATGCACGCGCCTGCCTGCACTGGCGCGACCAAGGCCGTCATGAGCACAATATTAGCCCCTGTTTAAGCAGCCTCATCGCACACTGACTTGGCAACTAACACGGTTGCAACCGCCCGCGCTTTCCAACCGAAAAGCGTCAATCCTGCGGCCCAGCCGAATTGAACGTTAACTGACAACGTCCTAAAGCGCTCCTTCGCGCGCTTAAGCTGCTGCGTCCGTTGCTGTACAGCATATTTAACATTCTTACGCGGAAGCAGGGCTTCATCCTCCTCGCGCCTGTCGACGTTTGCGACCAATGTAGCACCGCCCCGCCTTGAAAGGACCAGAACATTATTTATAGCACTATGTACATGATAAAATGCGCACATTCGTTGAACAGCGCGCCACTGTTGTCACAGTCGTCCGCAAATGCCTGGCCTGGTCTCGCGGACTCGCGCAGCTTCGCATGCTCTCAATGCCTCCGCCATCGATAGACAACCAACAAAGCCACATCCTAAGATAGATGTTCGTCTCCACATCGCTCGCGCTCATGGGTCGAGTGTCTTCGCCGATGGCTGCCACGTGCCTGACGCGCGTCCCCACAGCAGCTCTTGGGGTCCCTGCTCTGGTCAGCCCGGACTGCCGAATCTTCCTTCCGAGTCCCCCGCCCTCCGGTGTCCTCGTCCATGGTGCCCAGCATACCAGATATTAGGGCACTGCCTTTCAATTGTAGCACCCACTACACACCAATCCTTGCTCACCCTCCCATCCCTTCCTGCTTCCCCCCTCTCCCAAACCCTGGTCCCCCTCCTTCCCCCTTTACCCCCGTGAGACCCGGGAAGCTGCTCACACGACCCCGTCGTTGCCCTCATCAGCACGTTGTTCGCTGCCACGAGGGAATGGCCGGGCCCTTCACATGTGCTGAAACCTGTTTAAACCGCCCCACTAGACACCTATGTTTGCAGATTCGCGCAGCTTCCTCGCGTTTTGGCAGTGAGGCGCAGGGATTTCGGAATGTCTCGTTCTATTTTGCAATGTCAGAACCAGGACGCGAAAAGGCCGCCTCGAATTAACACTAACTCAGCACGCGGGCTCCGCACGCAGTCCGCATGGAAAGCATACCGTTGGCCAAACCGTTGTGCCTAGTACTTGCCTCGACGGTAGTGAGCTAGTGACAAAGTCCAGTTGCGCAGGCCTCGAACTGCTCAACCATTTTTAGCACTCCTTTAACTGGACTGTGACCTTCAATATACGAGCAGTTTGGGCCCTTGTCGCGGCCCCGCATTACCAGCCCTCTGCACCGCCCGAAAGGGCATCCAAGTCGACTGCCTGCCAAGTCATTGCCATAATTCCATTGGATACATCTCCGCTGCATGAGCGACGCCTTGCCTCCCTGCATGTTCACAATCGTCGCGTTGTTGGCATGCTGTCTCAGCCGCTTCAGCTTTTGCCCTTGCTGCTGAATTGCTGAATTAGCAGGCAATTTTCCCGTGTCCTTGTTGACTGAAGGTTGCAAGGCATGCCTCCTTGGAGCGCCCAGTGCACTTCGTGCCAAGTTCCGGGCCTGGTGCCGCTGGCCCAGCGTGGGCAACGTTATGTATTGCCCACGGCAGCGCTCTTCTTGCTTGGCGCCCTCTAACCCCCTCCCTCTTACAACTGCATGTGTCCTGCCTTCCTGTCCATGCATGTTGTTCGCTGTTGACCCCCCCGAGTCTGCCTCCTGGGTCCCTGGAGCACCCAGCGCTGTCCCTGCCTGCTGCCCTGCCTCACACCCTGCTCCCCAACTCCTCCCTCCTAATCCCTCAACCGTGTATGCGGTTTCAACGCGGTGTTTGGCTGCCTCATCGACAGGCAAGTTGTCGGCTATGCGGCCATCAGTCTGCAGCACGGCCGTCAGAACCCACTACCACTCATACAAACAGGGCACGCCTTTGCGACCTTAGTCGACTCGTGGGGTTTGTGAGAGCGCTTTCCTTGGTGTACATCCTTGTAGTGGGCACGGCATCATCGTGGCCTACGTGGCCTTGCTTCAGTTCCACCCAGACGCAGTCCGTCTAGACCTGCACAGCAGTCACCCTGCTTGCGCATATTCAGGTTAACAACACGGCACGTAACGCATCCGACCTGCGCTTACGGTACCCTCTCCACGTTCATCACTGCCGCAAGTTTGTACGGCCGATCGGGCGTCTCCCTTCCTGCCAGTCCCTGCCCGTCATGCAGCTCACGACCCGCCCATACACCCTAGGTCCTGGGCCGGATATCGGTACCCTCCTCGCACGCCACGCGCAGGCTCCGTCCCGGCAAAGGCGTCATCCTGGGCCCCATCTCCACATGCACCTCGTGCACCTTGCCCCTGGGCTGTCCTCTCCGCACCAGCTGTTGCCCGACCAGGACCGCCAGGCCCACCAGCACGACCGTGCCTGCCTGCAACCACACCCCCGGCGGCCAACCCGTACACCAGCACCACACTGGCTCCCTTGGGCTCCATAGACCCAGCAGCAGAGACCTGTGCGGACAAGGACGGAGCGTGAGGCGGCGAGGGTGGGGGCGGAATCCAGGTGGTGTCCTTGAAGTGCTGCCCCGCCTTCCTTAGGCAACCCGCCAGGCTGCCCCGGGTCCGGGGCAGGTGCTGTTGGTGCCGTTGGTGCCGAGCTGTGGGTTGTAGCCAGCAGGGAGCCGCCCCGTCTGCCGCTGCGATCAGCCGGATGGCGGTGCGGGTGGTGGTGTGTTGGGGCCCTGGAGGTCGGTGTTGGCGAAGCAGTGGACAGGGGGGACCAAGGGGCTCTGGCCCCAGTCCACTGCGGTGGTGCAGGCGTGGGTGCCCAGGACGAACGTAATGCAGCTGCCGCCAGGTGGCGGTGCGTCGCTGTGTGTTGCGAAAGGTGGGGTGGTGACCAGGACCTCACTGCAGGTGGGCACAGGCGCACACCCGTAGAGCTGGTCCCGTTGGAGAGCCACACGTAACTTGCTTACGGGGTTTGCAGCAAGGAGGTCCCCGTTACGGCAGTGCTCTCGTTCTGCTGGCTGATCAGTGACACGGAGCTGGCATCAAGGGGCTTATCGGCCTTGCCCACGGTTGCAAGCTCCGAGGTGGTCTGGACCAGCCACAGGGCAAGCAACTGCCCGAGGGGGCGGTGGCGGTGGCGTGCCATGTAAGGAGCCGGGCTCGAGGACGCTTGGCTTCCATCTTGGGTTTGGGAGGGCAATGCCCCAGAATGGCACAATCCAGACAGATCCAGAGGCCTGCCAGCAGGCCTAGGGTAAGGCAGGGAAGCAGGGACAGGATGGCAGCGAAGCGGATACCCCCTGCCACTATTTCCATTATCCATAGCAGCACTGATGACACTCTAGGGAGGAGGAGGCAGGGCCAGGGGTTGTAGGTGTAGGTGAGGCCGTTATCGGCTGTGTACGTCCGCACTTGAGGCAAAGGGAGGAGGCCGCGTTGAGCCAGCAGAAGCGGGCTGCGCCACCTTCGTCAGGTGTCAGGGGCGACGTGAGGCGGCCGTTGTCGGCTGTGTATGTTCGAGGCATGGCAGCAGCAGCTCGGGAGCGTGGGGAATCGCGAAGGCTGACGCACGGGAATGCGGAAACGATGTTCTTTTGGGCCTTCGTTCCTGCCTTTGCGGCGCATAGTTGCACCTCAAACCCAAATTCAACAGCCGCAGATGAGCGCGATCGCCACATGCGCATGACATACATGACATACGTAAGGAATGACGTAGATAATGGACATTGGTGGCTTGCAACTTCTATCTCCATTTTCCTGTGAAACATAAGCGCCAAGCCGCAAGCGCCAAGCGCCATCATGTCGACAACCACCCCGCAAAGCACGCTTCGCGCTGAAGGCGAGGAGCAGTTTGCCGGAGAACGCGAGGGCCTTCTGGAAATGATGATGGCATTGTTGGGGCAGCATGCTGGAGGCAAGCTTGTGCTACCTCTCGACGAGCTCGTCGGGTGCTTCCTCAGCAACAACTGCGCAGAATGGAAGCATTACAAATTCAACGATGTGCTGGGCATAAAGGAGAAGGTGGCCTTCGTGTTTGCGCATGCTTCGGTGACGTACCGGGCCACCGTCTACCTGCGCCGGGAAGTGGAGAGAAACTTCGTGGTGCTGCAGCTGCCAAACAACGGCTTCACGTACAGCGGGACATTCCCGGGCGACCAGCACTTCTTGCACAAGCGGCCCGGGTGGGTGGCGCTGCCGACTGAAGAGGCCATGGCGTGCTTTCCTAAGCTGCGCAGCTACATCAGCTCGCAGTACAAGCGGGCGGCCATCCTCTACAACCGCGCTGCCGACCGCCTCGACATGACGTTCGAGCCCGAGGACGCGGCAGCACCATTCTTCATGGTGACTTACGAACCTGGCTCGCCGGAGGTGAACCTCTCCAAGCTGATGACCCCGATTCGGCGGCCGGCGGTGAAGCGGCAGCAGGTAGGCCTGGGTCGAAGCTTGTCCAGGTTACTGCTACGTAGTGCAGGTAAAAGGTTGCCCGCCCCACCCGCCCCGACAACTGCTAGTGCATCCTGCCAGCAGGCTGCTTTCTGGCGGTGCCTCTCATGCTTCCTCCGCTGTAAGTCGCTAACACAGAGCAGCCCCGCCGCGGTCCTGCGAGCTTTCCTTATCCATGTCTTACGTTTTCCTCTGCTTCTCCCTCCATCGTACCCCATCGAGCAGGGAAGCCGCGGCGGCCAGCCGGCGGACATGCAGGACCAGGT
>VFQN01001309.1_pt1 | contig 42169 bp, 38 predicted proteins | sample 3512371 | NCBI WGS metagenome assembly VFQN01 (sample SAMN10412370, study PRJNA504923) | tailings metagenome | isolation source: Replicate 2 from Balatoc abandoned mine | place: Philippines: Itogon, Benguet | collected 2017-08-28 | reverse complement strand
CGGCCACCGCCGCCGTCGCGGCTCCCGCGCCCATCGACCTCGCGCCCTGGCTGCGCGACGACGGTTTCGGCGACATCGTGCTCTCGCCGACCGGCGAGTACTTCGCCGCCACCGTGCCCAAGGAAGACCGCACCGGCCTGGTGGTGATCCGCCGCGCCGACCTCACCACGACGGCGGCCTTTTCCATGGGCCGGAACACCCACATCCATGGCTTCAGCTGGGTCAGCAACGACCGCCTGGTCGTGGCGATGGCCGAGCAGTTCGGCGCGAACGACGAGCCCCAGGCCACCGGCGAGCTCTACGCGATCAACGCCGACGGCAAGAAGCCCGAGATGCTGGTCGGCTACCGCGTCGAGGAATCCGGCGGCACCCGCATCAACACCCGGCGCGAGGAGGACGTCGCCGCCTTCCTGATCGACGACCTGGCGGCGGACGACCGCAACGTCGTGATCGAGGTCTGGCCCTTCACCGCCGAGCCCTGGACCCGTGCCGAGCGCATGGACGTCTTCACCGGCCGCCGGTCGATCGTCGCCCGCTCGCCGGTGCCGCGCAGCGAATACGCCACCGACAACGCCGGCGTCGTGCGCTTCGCCCGCGGCCAGGGCTCGGACAACGCCAGCAAGCTCTACCATCGCGCCAGCGACGAGGCCGAGTGGACCCTGGTCAGCGACGAAGGCAAGACCGGCACGCGCGAGAGCGTGCTGGGCTTCTCCGCCGACAACCGCATCGCCTACCTGCAGGTGCAGCGGCGCAAGGGGCCCGACGTGATCATGGCCTTCGACACCGCCAGCGGCGAACGCCGCGAGCTGCTCGCCGACGAGCGCTACGACCCGATCCGCATCCTGCGCCGCTTCGGCACGGGCGCCGAGCCCGTGGGCGCGATGTTCTCCGGCGACGGCGTGCGCTCGGCCTTCTTCGACGAGGCCTCGCGCGAGGCGCAGCTGTACCGGATGCTCGAGAAGAGCTTCCCGGGCCAGGCCATGCGCATCGGGTCGACCACGGCCGACGGCAAGCTGGCCCTGGTCGAGGTCTGGTCGGCGACCAGCCCCGGCGACTTCTACCTGTTCGACGTGCCGGCCCGGAAGGCCTCGCACCTGCTCAGCCGCAGCGAGTGGTTCGACCCCGATGCGATGGCGCCCGTGCGCCACGTCCGCTTCGCGGCCCGCGACGGGCTGGAGATCGAGGGCCTGCTGACCACGCCGCGCGCCGGCGAGGGCAAGTGGCCGACCCTGGTCTGGGTGCACGGCGGTCCCTTCGACGTGTTCGACGCCTGGGGCTTCGACCCCGAGGTCCAGATGCTGGCGCGGGCGGGTTACGCGGTGCTGCAGGTGAACTTCCGCGGCTCCGGCAACCGCGGCCGCGCCTTCCACGAGGCCGGCGCCCGCCAGTGGGGCCAGGCGATGCAGGACGACGTCACCGACGCCACGCGCTGGGCCATCGCCCAGGGCCTGGCTGATCCGGAGCGCATCTGCATCGGCGGCGCCAGCTACGGCGGCTACTCGGCCATGATGGGCCTGGCCCGCGAGCCGGGCCTGTACCGCTGCGGCGTCGGCTACGTCGGCATCTACGACCTGCCGCAGATGGTCATGGAGGACAGCAAGGACAGCAAGGCCAGCGCCACCTGGATGCGCGAGTGGGTGGGCGAGGCCAGCCAGCTGGCCGGGGTGTCGCCGACCCGCCTGGCGGACCGGATCAAGGCCCCGGTCTTCCTGGCCGCCGGCGGCGAGGACCGCCGGGCCCCGATCAGCCACTCCCGCAACCTCGCCCGTGAACTCAAGCGGCACGGCACGCCGGTGCAGACCCTGTTCGTCTCCACCGAGGGCCATGGCTTCTACGAGGAGCACAATCGACGCGATTACTACACGCAGCTGCTAGGCTTCCTCGCCGAGCACCTGGGGGGAGCCCCGGCGGCGCCGAAACCCAAGGACTGACGGATGCCCACGATCTACGGACTCGAGACCTGCGATACCTGCAAGAAGGCCCGCAACTGGCTGACGCGCTTCGGCATCGCGCACGCGTTCGTGGATTACCGGGCCCAGCGGGTGCCGCCCCAGGAGCTCAAGGCCTGGGCCGGCCAGCTGGGCGGCTGGGAAAAGCTCATCAACAAGGCGTCCACCACCTGGCGCCAGCTGCCGGAGGCGCGCAAGGCGCCCGGCAGCGATCCGGAGTGGTTCCTGCTGCTCAAGGAATACCCGCAGCTGGTGAAGCGGCCGGTGCTGGTGACCGACGACGGCACCGTCAGCGTCGGCTTCACCGACAACGGCTGGAAGCTGCGCTTCGGGATCAAGAAATGAGCGCCGTGCTCGAGCTCGCCAAGGACCTGATCGCCCGGCCCTCGGTGACGCCCGACGACGCCGGCTGCCAGGCCCTGCTGTCGGCGCGCCTGCGCGCCGCCGGCTTCCGCTGCGAACCGCTCGACTTCGGCGACGTGAAGAACCTCTGGGCCACGCACGGCACCGGCGGCCCGGTGCTGGTGTTCCTCGGCCACACCGACGTGGTGCCGCCGGGCCCGCGCGAGGCCTGGGCCAGCGATCCGTTCGTGCCGACGATCCGCGACGGCGTGCTGCACGGCCGCGGCGCCGCCGACATGAAGGGCAGCGTGGCGGCGATGGTGCTGGCGCTGGAGCAGTTCGTCGCCGCGAACCCGGCGCACCCGGGCACGGTCGCGCTGCTGCTCACCTCGGACGAGGAGGGCGACGCCATCGACGGCGTGCGCAAGGTGGCCCAACACTTCCGCGCCACCGGCCAGCGCATCGACTGGTGCGTGACCGGCGAGCCGTCCTCGAAGGAAAAACTCGGCGACCTGCTGCGCGTCGGCCGCCGCGGCACGCTCTCGGGCACGCTCACCGTGCGCGGCATCCAGGGCCACGTGGCCTATCCGGAAAAGGCGCGCAACCCGATCCACCAGGCCATGCCGGCGCTGGCCGAGCTGTGCGCGCGGCGCTGGGACGAGGGCTATCCGGAGTTCCCGCCGACCAGCTTCCAGGTCTCGAACGTCCACGCCGGCACCGGCGCCAACAACGTCATCCCGGGCGCCTGCGAGGTGCTGTTCAACTTCCGCTACAACCCGGGCTGGCGCGCCGAGCAGCTCGAGGCCGGGGTCCAGGCGGTGCTCGACCGCCATGGGCTGGAGTACGACCTGCGCTGGCATCGCGGCGGCGAGCCCTTCCTCACCCGCGAAGGCCCGCTGCGCGCCGCCGCGCGCGCGGCCATCGCCGCCTGCTGCGACGGCCTCGTGCCGGAGGAAAACACCGGTGGCGGCACCTCGGACGCCCGCTTCATCGCGCCGCTGGGCGCCGAGGTGGTGGAGCTGGGTCCCGTGAATGCCAGCATCCACAAGGTCGACGAAGGCATCGCGCTGGCCGAACTCGAGCGTCTCCCCACGCTGTACCGGGCCGTCGCCGAGCGCCTGCTGTCCGCCTGAACCTCCCGCATCTCCCCGGTGGAAATCGTCAGGCGGCGGCGTTGAACCAGGCCCGTTCGGCCGGCACGCTCGCCTTCACCGGTTCCCGCAGCTCGCGCAGGATGCCCAGCGTGGCGCGGTGCACCGCCTGCAGGCCCGGCTCCCGGGCCTCGCGCGTCTCGTGGTAGACGACCGCCAGCCACAGCGCGATGCCGCGCTGGCGTACCTGCACCGCCCGGTCCTGCGCGCGGCGCGCGGCCATCGAGGCCACCGGCGACCAGGGCTGGTAGGGGCGCTGGACGTTGTCGCCGTGCAGCCAGGGCACGGGCAGGCAGGCGGCGGCCTGGATCTCGGCGAGGGTCTGGTCGGCCGCGAGGCGGCGCTGGTCCGGGGACAGGCCCCGCACGGCCTTGAGCACCGACTCCGCCTGGCGGGCCAGCATGCGCTGGCGCCAGAGCGTCAGCATGGAAACGACGATGTCTCGCATCACACCTACCTCAGCTGGGGGGCTGCTGCGGTAGATCGCTCCCCCTGACCGCGACCTGCCGGTCCGCTGCCCGGCGGAGCAGCCGGGCAGTGCGTCGGTTATGGCGCAAAACGTGACGGCTGTCAGCTTCGGTTCATGTTTTCGTGAACCAGTTCACGGTTCCGGCGTCAGGCGCAGGGTGTGCGTGGCCGGGCCGGGCAGGAAGGGCGAGGGCCGGCCCTGCACCCAGTCGGCATGGCCGGCGCCCCAGAAAGGCGACAGCGGGTGGCCGCTCTGGCCGCCCGGCACGTGCGCCAGGCCCTCGGCCTCGCGCCCGGGGGCGACCACCATGCGCTGGCTGGCGCCGAAGTCGGGGGCCTGCACGCGCGGCAGGTTGCCGTCGCCGGGCAGCGGGTCGCGGGGCATGCACAGCGGCCCGCGCAGCAGCGACGGCAGCGCGCCCGCCAGCGGGTGGCAGATGCGCGCGGCGTTGCGCTCGCCCCAGGTGCGCTCGGCCAGCGCGCCCTGCGCGGCGAGCTCGTTGCGCACCTGGGCGGCGGCTTCGGCCAGCAGGGCGTCCCAGGTTTCGTAGCGGCGCGGCAGCAGGTGCGCCGGGCGCTGCTCGAGCAGCGGCCAGGCCACCGCCTCGAGCTGGGGCAGGTCGGGCATGACGAAATCCTCGCCCAGGGCCACGCGCGCCGGCGCCAGCAGGCCGTCGCGGATGCGCTCGATCACCGCCAGCCGCCAGCCGCGCACGATGCGGTAGGACACCGCGTCGGGTGCGGCCCGGCCCTCCCAGTCGCGCGCCGCGTCGGCCAGTTCGGCCAGCGCGCCGCCGGCGCGCGCCTCGCGCTGCAGCAGCGCATGCCAGCGCGCGAGGAAGAGCGCGCGGTCGTCGAGCTGGATCGCCAGCAGGTCGGCCTCGTCGAAGCGATCCCTGGCGAACAGGCCATCGCGGATCTGCCGCGCGCGGGCGCCGTTGGCATAGCCGGCGTCGCCGACCAGGGCCAGCGCGTCGCCGTCCACGACGCGCGCGTTCGCCGTCCAGAGCCGGCCCGAGGGCGGGTCGACGACGCTGGGGTTCTCGGTGGGCGCCAGCCAGCCGGCCCAGCGGCAGGCCTGGGCCGGTGCCAGCGGCGCGGTCGGGGTGCAATCGCCCTCGCGGCGGGGCATCTGCGCGGTGAGGCGCCAGGCGATGCGGCCGGCGCGGTCGCCGATCACCAGGTTCTGGGCCGGGATGCCGGCGGTGTCGGCGACGGCCAGTCCTTCGTCGAGGTTCCCGACGCGGGCCATGCCGGCCAGGCCGACGTTGAGCGCCCCGGGCAGGTGCGCGGTCCAGCGCAGCGCCAGCGAGGTGCCCGCGTCGAGTTCGGCGGTCACCGGGCCCCAGCGCGTGTCGCGCACCTCGAGGATGTCGTCGGGCGCGCCCTTGACCTCGATGACCTCGCGGGCGACGCGCACGGCCGCTTCGCCCTCCGGCACGCGGTAACGCAGCCGGTCGGCGTCGGTCCATTCGACGCGGTAGTAGTCCAGCCAGTCGCCGTAGCTGTTGGTGAAGCCCCAGGCCACGTGGCCGTTGCTGCCGACGATCACCGCCGGGATGCCGGGCAGGGTGAAGCCGCTGACGTCCACGCGGCCCCCCGGCGCGGCCGCGTCGGCGTAGCGCAGGCGGGCGCGGAACCACAGCGCCGGCGCGCGCAGGCCCAGGTGCATGTCGTTGGCGACGATGGCGTGGCCGTGCGCGGTCAGCGCGCCGGCGACGGCGAAATTGTTGCTGCCCGGCGCCGCCGGTTCCGCCTCGGCGTAGCCGCCCTCCGCCTCCGGCGCGGGCAGGGCGCGCAGGTCCACCGCCTCCGGACCCGGCAGCGCGGCATTGCCGCGCGCCTCGCCGACCAGCGGCGCGTCCCACTCGCTGCCGTCCACCGCCACCAGCGCGTACAGGGCCGGCGGCAGCACCTGGCGGATCTTCCACAGCGCCAGCTCGCGCGAGTTCGCCTCGTCCTGCAGATCGAAGAACATCGCGTAGCCGGCCAGGGCGGTGTCCTCGACCGTCCACGGCGCCGGCTCGGCGCGCAGCAGCCAGTAGGCCCAGGGCTTGCGGTCGAGCGCGGCGAGGCCGGCGTTGGCGCCTTCGGCATACGCCTGAAGCACCGGCAGGCGGTCGCCGGCGACGTCCTGCAGGCTCTCGGCGATGCGCGCGCGCAGGCGATGCACGCGCACGGCGCGGTCGCGTTCCAGCGCGACCGGGCCGAACAGCGCCGAGAGTTCGCCGGCCGAGGAGCGGCGCAGCAGGTCCATCTCGAAGTAGCGCTCCTGCGCGTGCACGAAGCCGAGTGCGCGCGCGGCGTCTGCTTCGTTCGCGGCATCGATCGTGGCGATGCCGAGCGCGTCGCGCTCGATCGACACCGGCGCCGACAGGCCGGGCAGGGCCAGCTCGCCGTCGAGCCGGGCCAGGCTGCCGCGGGCGATCCACAGCGCCACGAGCGTGGACAGGGCCAGCAGAACCACCAGCACGCCGGTGAGGCGGAGCAGGAAACGGGACGCCTTGCGCATCGGGAAAGTCCACGGCGGGGAGGCCGCAAGCATCGCCGATGCCGGCGGTCGCGGCCACCGGGTCGGCGGCGCCGGTGCGGGACGCGGCGGGCCTGGCGGGTCCGGCCAGCGCGGATTCATCCATCGGCACGCGGGCGCTGGCATGCTGGCGGCCCTTCGTTCCGCGTGAGTGCCATGCGCCAGATCGCCTGAATCCGTGCCCGCCCGGTGCCCCGCACCGGCCCCGCGAATTCGCCGCGGCCATGCCGCGGAGGTGATCCATGCCCCCGTTGTCCCTGCACGCCCTGTCGCTGTGCGCGCCCGATGGCCGCGTCCTGCTCGAACCCACCACCCTGTCCCTGCCGCCCGGCGCCTGCGGGCTGATCGGCGCCAATGGCGCCGGCAAGAGCACGCTGCTGCGCGCGCTTGCCGGTGAATCCGCGCCCGCCGCCGGCCGCGTCGCCTGCCCGGGCCGCGTGCGCCGGATCGACCCGCGCGAAACGGGCCCGGCGCTGGCCGCCGCGCTGGCGGAACTCGCCGATGCCTTGCCGACGCTCGACGCCGGATCGCGCCGGGACATCGCCCGCCTGCGTCCCTTCGAGGCCCTCGCCGACGGTGCCAGCCCCGGCCAGCGCACCCGCGCCTGGCTGGCGGTGGCGGCCGCGTCCGACGCCGACTGGCTGCTGCTGGACGAACCCAGCGCCCACCTCGATGCCGAAGGACGCAGCTGGCTGCGCGAGTGGCTGTCGCGTCCCGGCCCGTCGCGGCTGGTCGCCAGCCATGACCGCGGGCTGCTCGACGGACTGCCGCGCCTGGTGCTGCTGGAGGGCGGCACCCTGCGGGCGCACGGCGGCGGCTGGACGGATTTCGCGCAGGGCCACGCGCAGGCGAAGTCCCGGGCGAGGGACGCGCTGGCGCGGCTGCGGCGCGAAGCCGGCGAAGCCGCGGCGCGCGCCCAGCGCGAGCGCGAGCGGGCGCAGCAGCGGGCCGCCCGCGGCGCCGCCGCGGTGCGCGACGGCAGCCAGGGCCGGCTGCTCCAGGGCTACCTGCAATCGCGCGCCGGCCAGGGCGAACGCCGGCGCGAACGCGCGATCGATCGCCGGGAGGAACTGGCCGCCGCGGCCCTGGCGCAGGCGCGCGCGGGCGCCTGGACGCCGCCGGCGTTTTCGCTCGACCTGCCCGGCGAACCGGTCGGCGCCGATCGCCTGCTGCTCTCGCTGCAGGGCATCGGCCTGCGCGGCGCGGACGGCTGGCTGCTGGAAGGGTTCGACCTGGTGATCACCGGCCCGCGGCGGCTCTGGCTGCGCGGCGGCAACGGCCGGGGCAAGAGCCGGCTGCTGCAGGTGATGGCGGGCACGCTTGCGCCGGACGCGGGCCAGCGCCGCGCCGGCAGCCTGCCGGTGCTGCATCTCGAGCAGGGGCTGCGCGCCGGTGGCCGCGTGCTCGATGCCTTCCTCGCCCGCCAGCCCCTGCCCGAGGCCGAGGCGCGCGAGCGCCTGGCGCGCTTCCTGTTCCGCGGCGACGCCGTGCACCAGCCCGTGGCCACGCTCAGCAGCGGCGAGGCCCTGCGCCTGGCCTTCGCCTGCGCGCTCGGCGGACCGCGTTCGCCCGGCCTGCTGCTGCTCGACGAGCCGGACAACCACCTCGACCTGCCCTCGCTTCGCGTGGTCGAGCACGCGCTGTCGCAGTTCCGAGGCGGCCTGGTGCTGGTCAGCCACGACGAGGCCTTCGCCGCGGCGGTCGGCCTGCAGGAAACGATCAGGCTGGGCTGAGCCGCGACGGGCTCAGGCGGCGGCGTCGTCCGGGCGCGGGCTGCGCCGGGCCGGCTTTCCCCAGAGCGTGATCCGGAAACCACGGCCGTGGATGAAGTCGAAGCCCAGCAGCGCCACCACGACCAGGGCCAGCAGGCGCAGGTAGGGCACGAGGAAGGAGGCGACCAGGCCGAAGGCCACCAGTCGGCCCCAGTCCATGGCGTCCACCACCTGCCAGGTGCCCCAGGCGCCGCAGGCGAAGGCCGCGCACGAGAGCACCCACATCGCCGCCAGCGTGCCGCCGTCCAGGCTTCCGATGCCGCCGTTGGCGGCCAGCACCGCCAGCGTCACCCAGGCGATTTCGCCCAGGTAGCCCAGCAGGGACAGCAGCACCCAGCGCACGCCGAGCACCGCCTGCACCGCCTGGCTGTCCTGGCGGTGCCGCGGGTTGAACTGGAGGTCGCCAAGGTCCGGCTGCATCGCCGCGCTCCGGGAAGGGAGCCGGCAGCCTCGGGCCCGGCGGGCCGGGGCGTCAACGAGAAAAAGTAGCGCGGCCCTTACGGGTCCGCGACGCCGCCGAGCACCGGCGCCAGGGCCTGGTGGTCCACGTGCTTTTCGAAGCGCGTGATGGCCGCGTTGACCTCCGGGTTGCCCATCAGCTCCTGCATCGCCACCGCGCCCAGGTGCTCGAAGGCGGTGCCGATGGTGGACGGGCCCTGGTCGCGCGCCAGGTCGCGGATCTCGTCGGCGCAGTCGACGGTCATCAGGCGGGTCAGCAGCTCGCCGAAGTCGCGGGACAGCTGATCCTGCTCGGCCGGGGTGACCTTGGACAGCGTCGCCAGCTCCGGATGCGCGGCCATCGCGCCGAAGATCCACTTCGCCAGCACCTTGCGATCCTTGCCGCTGGTGGCGTCGGCCAGGCAGGTCTTGGCGGCGTCGAGCTGCGGATTGGCGGCGGCGGGCATCGCGGCGAAGGCGAGGGACAGGGCGAGCGAGGCGGGGAGCAGGCGGGTCATGTCGGAATCCGGTGGAGGGCTGGGATCAGGATAGCCCGCGAAGCGCGGCCGCGCCCACGGCATGGCCGAAGGCGTCGGCTTCTTCCAGCGGCGTGGCGCAGTGGTCGATCCGCGTGCGGGCGGAGGGGTCGGCGCCGGCGGCGAGCAGGGCCCGCACCGCGCCGGCCTCGTCGCGGCAGGCGGCGTGGTGCAGGGCGGTGTAGTCGTTGATGCCGCGCTGCTGCGGGTCGGCGCCGCGCGACAGCAGCAGGGCCACGCGTTCGGCCCGGTCCGGGTGGTTGGAGTCGATGGCCGCGAACAGGGGCGGGAAGCCATCACTCACCGCCTCGTTGGGGTCGGCGCCGAGGTCGAGCAGGGCGGCCACCAAGGACAGCGGCGAGTGGTAGAGCGCATGGATCAGGCAACTGCCGCCGCAGGCGTCCAGGGTGTGCGGGAAATCGTCGGGATGGCCGAGCGCGCCGCGCAGCCCGGCGAGATCGCCGGCGAGATAGGCGGCGTGGACGCGCAGCGGATCCGGGGCGTGCGTCGTCATCCCGCCAGGCCCCGCGTCCCTTCGTGGCCACGGCCGGTGCGTCGCCTGGCCGCGCTCCGGGTCGGGAAGGAGGGGATGGGCACGCCCGGGTTACTCCTTCTTCACGAACTCCGACTTGAGCTTCATCGGGCCGAAGCCCTCGATGCGGCAGTCGATGTCGTGGTCGCCGTCCACCAGGCGGATGTTGCGGACCTTGGTGCCCATCTTCACCACCGAGGACGCGCCCTTGATCTTCAGGTCCTTGACCACGGTGACGGTGTCGCCGTCGGCCAGCACGTTGCCGACGGCATCGCGAACGATTCTCGCGGGCTCGTCGGCGTCGCCGCCTTCACCGGGCGACCATTCATGCCCGCACTCCGGGCACACCAGCAGCAGCCCGTCCTCGTACGCAAGGCCGGAACCGCAGGCGGGGCAGGGCGGAAGCGCGGACACCTCAGGCCACCTCGACCCGGTCGACCTTGGTGAAACCGCGCGGCAGCAGGTTGCCGCGGCTGGCGCGCGCGCCTTCGTAGGCCTGCAGGTCGCGCCAGCTGAGCACCAGCTTCTGGCGCCCGCTGTAGATCGTCAGTTCGCCACCCTGGCGAACGCTGGCCAGCGCCACCACCTTCTCTTCGCCGCCCTTGAGCCTGGCCGGCGGGATCTGGATCAGCTTGTTGCCCTTGCCCTTGTCGAGCTCCGGCAGCTCGGTGACCGGGAAGGCCAGCAGGTGGCCGGCGCTGGTGATGCTGACCACCCAGTCGGTCTTCGCATCGGCCACCGGCACCGGCGCCAGCAGCTCGGCGCCGTCGCCGGCGTTGATCAGCTGCTTGCCGGCCTTGTTGCGGCCGGTGAAATTCTCGAAGCGGGTGACGAAGCCGTAGCCGTGGCTGGATGCGAGCAGGAAGCGTGCGTCGTTGTCGGCCACCGCCAGGCCGATGAAGCCGGCGCCCGCGGGCGGGCTGAAGCGACCGCTCAGCGGCTCGCCATTGCCGCGCGCGCTGGGCAGGCTGTGCGCCAGCGCGCTGTAGCTGCGGCCGGTGCTGTCGAGGAAGGCCACCTGCTGCGTGCTGCGGCCGCGCGCGGCCTGCAGCAGGCCGTCGCCGTCGCGGTAGCTCAGCTGGGCCGCGTCGACGTCGTGGCCCTTGGCGGCGCGGATCCAGCCCTTCTTCGACAGCACCACCGTCACCGGCTCGCTGGGCACCAGCTCGGTCTCGCTGATCGCCTGCGCGGCCTCGCGCTCGACCAGGGGCGAGCGGCGGGCGTCGCCGAACTTCTTCGCGTCGGCCAGCAGCTCGTCCTTCACCAGCTTCCTGAGCTTGGCCTTGCTCTCGAGGGTGGCGACGATCTTCTCGCGCTCCTTCGCCAGCTCGTCCTGCTCGCCGCGGATCTTCATCTCCTCCAGGCGCGCCAGCTGCTTGAGCTTGGTCTCGAGGATGTACTCGGCCTGGTCCTCGCTGAGGCCGAAGCGCGCCATCAGCACCGGCTTGGGCTCGTCCTCGGTGCGGATGATGCGGATGACCTCGTCGAGGTTGAGGAAGGCGACCAGCAGGCCCTCGAGCAGGTGCAGGCGGCGCTCGACCTTGTCCAGGCGGTGGCGCAGGCGCCGCGCGACGGTGTCGGTGCGGAACAGCAGCCACTCGGACAGGAAGTCGCGCAGGTTCTTCACCTGCGGCCGGCCGTCGAGGCCGATGATGTTGAAGTTGACGCGGAAGCTCTTCTCCAGGTCCGTCGTGGCGAACAGGTGGCCCATCAGGCCCTCGAAGTCCACGCGGTTGCTGCGCGGCACCAGCACCAGGCGCACGGCGTTCTGGTGGTCGGATTCGTCGCGCAGGTCCTCGAGCCAGGGCAGCTTCTTGGCGCGCATCTGCTGCGCCACCTGCTCCATGATCTTCGAGGGCGACACCTGGTAGGGCAGGGCGGTGATGACGATGTTGGCGCCTTCGCGCACCCAGGTGGCGCGGGCGCGCACGCTGCCGCCGCCGGTTTCGTAGATCGCGCGCAGGTCGGCGGCCGGGGTGATGATCTCGGCGGCGGTCGGGTAGTCCGGGCCGCGCACGTGTTCGCACAGGTCGCGCACGGTGGCGTCCGGGTCGTCGAGCAGGCGCACCGCGGCGCTGGCGACCTCGTTGAGGTTGTGCGGCGGGATGTCGGTGGCCATGCCGACGGCGATGCCCGTGGTGCCGTTGAGCAGCAGGTGCGGCAGGCGCGCCGGCAGCCAGCCCGGCTCCTCGAGCGTGCCGTCGAAGTTCGGGTTCCAGTCCACGGTGCCCTGGCCGAGCTCGCCCAGCAGCACCTCGGCGATCGGCGTGAGCTTGGATTCGGTGTAGCGCATGGCCGCGAACGACTTGGGGTCGTCGGTGGAGCCGAAGTTGCCCTGGCCCTCGATCAGCGGGTAGCGGTAGGAGAACGGCTGGGCCATCAGCACCAGCGCCTCGTAGCAGGCGCTGTCGCCGTGCGGGTGGAACTTGCCGATCACGTCGCCGACGGTGCGCGCGCTCTTCTTGGGCTTGGCGGTCGCGCCCAGGCCCAGCTCGCTCATCGCGTAGATGATGCGGCGCTGCACCGGCTTGAGGCCGTCGCCCAGGAAGGGCAGGGCGCGGTCCAGCACCACGTACATCGAATAGTCCAGGTAGGCGCGCTCGGCGTACTCGCGCAGCGGGATCTGTTCGAAGCCGTGGAAGGCGGGGCGGGCGGGTTCGGTCATGCTCGGGCCTGGCGGTGGATCGGGAAAGTCCCGATTCTACCGGCCCCGGGCCCGGCCCCGCGGCCTCAGGGCAGCGGAAAGTGGACCTGGCCCCGTTCCTGGCCGCGCGTGACGGCGGTGGTGAGGGCGTCGGCGAGTTCGGGATGGCCCAGCAGCAGGGCGCCCACGGCGCGGCCTTCGCGCAGCACCAGCTTGCGATAGCGCGGGCCGTCCTCGGCCACCAGCACCTCGTCGCCTTCGCGCGGCTGGAACTCGCCGATCGAGGTCAGGTCCACGCCGGCCACCTTCAGCGCGACCGGCTGCGGGCGGGGAACGTACGCCGCATCGGCGCCGAGGGCGTTGAGCGCGGCGACGCGGCCCTGTTCCACCGCCACCGGCCACAGGCCCGGCACCGCGCCGGGCTGGCCGCGCCACTCGGCGGCGTCGCCGGCGGCGAACACGCCCGGCAGGCTGGTGCGCATGCCATCGTCCACCAGGATGCCGCGGCCGGTCTCGGCACCGGCGGCCGCGGCCAGCCCGGTGGCCGGCACGATGCCGGCGGCGACCACCAGCAGTTGGGCCTCCAGGTCGCCGCCGTCCTTCAAGCGCACCGAGCGCAGCGCGGGTTCGCCTTCCAGCGCGGCGACTTCCTGCCGGAAGCCGAGCTGCAGCCCGAGGCCCTCCAGGTAGGCCTGCAGGATCGCGCTGGCGCGGGCATCGAGCTGGCGCGCCAGCAGCTGCGGCGAGCGGTCCAGCACGCGCACGCGCAGGCCGAGCCGGAGCAGCGCGTACGCCGCTTCCAGCCCGAGCAGGCCGCCGCCGGCGACCACCGCGTGGCGCACGTCGTGCGCCTGCACGTACTCGCGGATCGCCATCGCGTCCTCGGCGTCGCGCAGCACGAAGGCGCCGGGCCGCGGCCAGCCGGCCAGCGGCGGCACGAAGGCCTCGCTGCCGGCGGTCACCAGCAGGCGGTCGTAGTCCAGCGTCTCGCCGGTGCCCAGCTCGACCCGCCGGGCCGCCGCGTCGATGCGCCGCACGCGGGTGTTGAGCCAGGTCGTGACCGCGCGCTCGGCGTACCAGCGCGCCGGCATCAGCACCAGGCCCTCGAGCGCGCTGCGGCCGGTGATGAGCTGGGTGATGCCCATGCGGTTGTAGAACGGGTGGCGTTCGGCCGCGACCAGGTGCAGCTCGCCCCCGCGCCAGTGCCGGCGGATGACATCGGCGGCGGTGACGCCGGCGATGCCGTTGCCGATGATGACGATGCGGCGCAGGTCGGCCGGGACCACGATCGCCGGCCCGGCGGCCAGGGCCGGCGCGTCGCCGGGGTCGAGGCTGACGCGCACGCGGCCGGACACCCGCGCGCTGCAGGCCAGGCGCACGCCCTCGCCGTGGCCGAGCCGCTGCAGGGTGTCGCGCTCCCGCTCGCCGCAGGGGCTGAGCGCCTCGCCACCTTCGAGCACGGCCACCGGGTCGGCGCCGCAGGCGCCCATCCGGCAGCCGGCCTGGATGCCGCAGTCGCCGGTCTCCAACACCTCGAGCAGGCTGGCCCCGGCCTTCGCCACCAGCTGCTTGCCGCCGGGATCGAGCACGACCGTCGGGGCGCCGTCGCCGGCGCCGCCGAGCAGGTCCGGATCGACCCGCGTGCGCGGCGCCGCGGCGAAGCTCTGGGCCAGGAACAGCGGCTCGTTGGCGAAACTGCGGCGCAGCCACCACAGGCTGAGCAGGAACACGGCGCCGCGCAGCGCCCACGCCAGCCCGTCCACCGGCCAGTCCTGCCGCAGCCAGCCGGACACCGTGCGGAAGGGCGCCGGCGCCGCGAAGGCGTAATACAGGTTCAGCGCCGCCGCGCCGAACAGCGCGGTGGTGCGGGCCGCGCCGAGCCGCAGCAGGGACTCGGCCAGCCAGGCCGCGCCGATGCCGACCAGGCAGAACAGGCCCTGGCGCAGCAGCAGTTCGCCCGCCCCGGCCGCGGCGGGCGCGGTGGAATAGGCCAGCACCAGCGCGGGCACCACGCCGGCGACCAGGCGCCGGTCCTGGCCCAGGGCCGCGTCGTCGTCGTAGAGGTCGGCCAGCCAGGCCACCTTCGGATTGAAGTCGTAGCAGTTGTGCGTGCAGCCCACGCAGGGCCGGCAGTGGGTGTTGGGCACCAGGACCAGCGGCGCCTGCCCATAGAGGCGCTGCACCGGCAGCAGCGGGCAGATGCTTCCGCACCAGCCGCTCTTGCCCTTGAACACCAGCCCGCCGACGAAGGCGGCCAGCAGGGCGCCGCCGACCAGGGCCGCGAACGCGATCGCCTCGTGGTCGAACAGCACGCGGCGCAGGCCGACGCCGAGGAAGAGCAGCACGAGCCCGGCCAGGACCGCCTGCCGGCGCAGCGCCGGCGGCAGCGCGAGGCCGCGGCTGAATCCGAACACCCGCGGCAGCTGGTTGCTGGTCGCCAGCGGGCAGAGGTTGCGCCACAGCCCCGGCAGGCACAGGAAGAGCAGGGGCAGCAGCGGCACCACCAGGCCCCAGGCGATCTGCAGCGCGATCGCCGGATGGGTGAAGCAGGCCACCACCAGGCCCAGCGTGGCCAGCAGCACCAGCGCGCGCAGCGCCTGCCAGCCGCGCAGCGGCAGCCACGCCGGCAAGTCCAGCATGGTCGGGAAGGCGGGGCGCGGCGCGCCGGCCACGTCAGCGGCCCTGGGCGAGGAAGCGCGTGGTCTCGCGCAAGCGCAGCGAGACGATGCGGCCCAGGTCGAGCAGCAGCTCGCGGGCCAGCGCGGGCTCGCGCGCCGAGAAGACCAGGAACTGCTCGCGCGACAGCCGCGCCACTTCGCCGTCGGACAGCGCGCGGATGCTGGTCGATCGCGGCCGCTGGTCCAGGAAGGACTGCTCGCCCACCACCGAGCCGGGCGCGACCAGGGCCAGGCGCCGGGCCTCGCGCCGGCCGCGCGGCATCAGCACCTCGAGCCGTCCGCTGCGCAGGAAGTACAGGGCGTCGTCGGCCTCGCCCTCGCGGATCAGCCACTCGCCGGCCGTGAAGCGGCGCGTGCTGCAGTGGGCCATCACCCGGCGCCAGTCCTCCGCGGTGGCGTTGCGCAGCAGCTGCATCGCCGCCTCGGCCGCGGGCGCCGGTTCGCCCGGGTACTGGAAGAACGAGGACGCATCCATCGCCGCACCTCCACCCGCCATGACGGGTCCAGAAAGGGGGTCAGGTCCACTTCCGCAGCGCGAGTGGAGCGCAAGCCACCGACGGATGCAAGGCGGTCCCGCCGTTTCCGGCCGCCCTCAGTCCGCCAGTACGCCACCCCACTGGCGCGCGCGCCGGTCGCTGGCCTCGCCGGGCTGCCCCGGGTCGTCGAGTTCCACCCGGTTGCGGCCCGAACGCTTGGCCCGGTAGAGCGCGACATCGGCGCGCCGGAACAGGTCCTCGGGCTCGTAGCCCCGGGCCGGGTCGGCGATCGCCACGCCCACGCTGAGGCTCAGGCCGGGCATGGGCGGGGAATGGTCGGGTGCGCGGAACACCAGGTCGAAGCGGATCGCTTCCGCCAGCGCCTCGGCGGCCGCGGCATCCCGTCCCTCGCAGGCGACCAGGAACTCGTCGCCGCCGAAGCGCCCGAACAGGTCGTCGCTGCGCAGGCGGGTCCGGGTGAGGCCGCTGACCAGGCGCAGGGCCTCGTCGCCGGCGAGGTGGCCCAGGCCGTCGTTCACCGCCTTGAAGTGGTCCAGGTCGAACACCAGCAGGGCCACGCTGCGCCGGTGGCTGGCGGCGTGCATCAGCAGGGCCTCGAGTTCCTGGGCGAAGGCGCTGCGGACGAGGCAGCCGGTCAGCGGGTCGAGCGTGGCCTGCCGGCGCAGCTGTTCGCTCTGGTCGCGCAGGGTGGTGTGGGCGTGTTCGAGTTCGCGGGTGCGGCGCGCGATCGCGTCCTTCTCGCGGCGCACCCGGCGCAGGTGGCGCACCGTGCGGACCAGGCCCCAGGCCAGGCCGAGGGCGAACAGCGCGAGCAGGGCGATCGCCTGCGGCGCCAGCGGCGTGGCGAGGTCCACGGCCGGCGATGCCGTTGCGGCGGGCAGGGCGGGGGCCTCGGCGCCGCCCGCGGCTGGCGCATCGTTTGCCGCCGCCAGCACCATCAGCTGGCCGCGTGCCTCGGCCAGCGCCGCCGGCGAGCCGTCCTCCGCCAGGCGGCCCAGCCGCGCGATGCCGGTGACGCGTTCGCGCGCGGCGCGGGCGCGCCGGCTCCACTCCAGGGCCTCCGCCGGCCGGCCCAGGCCGGCCAGCGCCTTCTCCATTTCGACGCCGCCGTCGGCGCGGTAGCGGTCCAGGTCCATGCGTTCGGCGCTGTCGAGCACCTCGCCCAGCAGCGCGAGCGCCTCGGCGTGGCGACCGAGCACGTTGAGGTTGGCGGCCAGCGCGAGCAGGCCGTCGTTGATCATCAGCTGGTCGCCGACGCGGCGCGCGAGCTCGACGCCTTCGCGGCCGACCTGCACCGATTCCTCCACGCGGCCCAGGCCGGCCAGTACCTGCCCGCGCTCCATGCTGGCCATCGCCTGGCCCGGCACGCTGCCGTTGGCGCGCATGATCGCCAGCGCCGCATCCACGTCGGCCAGGGCCTGCTCGAAGCGGCCCTGCATGCGCCGCGCGACGGCCAGGTTGATCAGGTTCAGGCCGCGCGGGAAATAGCCGGGGCTGTCGGGCAGGCGCGCCAGGGCTTCGCCGATGGCCAGCTCCGCGGCCTCGTAGTCCTCGAGGCTGATGAACAGGCGGCCGAGGGAGAAGTAGCTTTCCGACACGTCCAGCGGCCGGCCCACCTGCTGCATCAGGGCCAGGCCCTCGACCTGCAGGGTGACCGCCGAGGCCAGGCGGCCGCGGCCTTCCATGATCCGGCCCAGGCCACGCAGCGCCCGCGCCTCGCCCTGGCGGTCGCCGAGCTCGCGGAACCCGGCCAGGGCGGTGCGGTGCAGCTGCTCCGAGCCGTCCAGGTCGTTCATCAGCGTGGCCAGCGTGCCCATGTCCAGGGTCGAGCGCACTTCCTCGCCGCGTTCGCCCCCGCGGCGCGCGGCGTCGCGGGCGCGGCGCTCGGCGTCCATGGCCAGGGCGAAGTCGCCGGTGCGGAAGCCAAGGTTGCTCAGGCGCGAGAGCGCGAAACGGCGCAACTTCGGGTCGCCGCTCGACAGCCCCGCGCGGGCCGCGGCCTGCCAGTGCGGGATGGCGCGGGCGGGGTCGGGGGCGAAGAACAGGACATCGCCGAGGGCGCGGCGCACCAGGTAGTCGCCATCGCGGCCGCTGGCGGCGCCGAAGGCCTGCAGCCAGGGCCGGGCCTGGTCGAGGCCGGACAGCAGGGCCTCGCGGGCGGCCGGATCCGGTGGCGGCGCGGCCGCGGCCGACGGCCCGGCGATCGCCAGGACGGCCAGCAGGGGCAGGGACGACCACGGCGTGCGGGGCATGCGGCGATTCCGGACCACGTGCCCGGACTCTACCCCGATTTCGCCTCCTGCTGCTGCAGTCGCCACATGCGCGCGTAGTGGCCGTCGGCGGCCAGCAGGGCGGCGTGCGGGCCGCGCTCGACCACGCGTCCCTGGTCGAGCACCAGGATCTCGTCGGCGTCCATCACCGTGGACAGGCGGTGGGCGATGACCAGGGTGGTGCGTCCGACGGCGATGCGGTCGAGCTCGTCCTGGATGGCCTGCTCGCTGGCCGAGTCCAGGGCCGAGGTCGCCTCGTCGAAGATCAGGATGGCCGGGTTCTTCAGCAGGGCGCGGGCGATGGCCACGCGCTGCTTCTCGCCGCCGCTGAGCTTGAGGCCGCGTTCGCCGACCTCGGTTTCGTAGCCTTCGGGCAGTTTGGTGATGAACTGTGTGATGTGCGCTGCGCTCGCCGCTGCCTCGACCTCGTCGTCGCTTGCCTCCGGGCGGCCGTAGCGGATGTTGTAGCGGATGGTGTCGTTGAACAGCACGGTGTCCTGCGGGACGATGCCGATGGCGGCGCGCACGCTGTCCTGGGCGAGTTCGCGCAGGTCCTGGCCGTCGATCGTGATGCGCCCGCCCTTCACTTCGTAGAAGCGGTAGAGCAACCGCGCCAGCGTGGACTTGCCGCTGCCCGAATGGCCGACCACCGCCAGCGTGCCGCCGGGCGGGATGGTGAAGGACACGCCGTGCAGGATCTCGCGGCGGGCGTCGTAGCCGAAGCGCACGTCCTCGAAGGCCACCGTCGGGCGGGTGGCGTGCAGGGTCCGCGCGTCGGGCCGGTCGCGCACCTCCTGCGCCTCGTCGAGCAGGCCGAACAGGCGCTCGATGTTGGTGATCGCCTGCTTCACCTCGCGGTAGACCATGCCCAGGAAATTCAGCGGCGCCGACAGCTGCAGCAGGTAGGCGTTGACCAGCACCAGGTCGCCGAGCGTCATCGAGCCCTCCACCACGCCGGCGGCGGCGCGCCACATCAGCGCGGTGATGCCGATGGAGATGATCGCGCTCTGGCCCAGGTTGAGCACGGCCAGGGACTTGAGGCTCTTCACCTGCGCCTCCTCCATGTGCCGCAGGTTCTCGTCGTAGCGGCGGGCCTCGTGGTCCTCGTTGTTGAAGTACTTCACCGTCTCGTAGTTGAGCAGCGAGTCCACGGCGCGGGCGCTGGCGCGGGTGTCGGCCTCGACCGCGGCGCGGTAGAAGCGCGTGCGCCATTCGGTGACGCGGAAGGTCCAGGCCACGTAGGCGGCGATGGTGCCCAGGGTGATGGCGGCGAAGGTCCAGTCGTAGGCCCAGACCAGCACGGCCGTGACCAGGGTGATCTCGAGCAGGGTCGGCAGGATGGTGTAGATGGTCCAGTCGAGCAGGTCGGAGATCGCGGTGCCGCCCCGCTCGACGTCGCGCGCCACGCCGCCGGTGCGGCGGTTGAGGTGGAAGCGCAGGCTGAGCGCGTGCAGGTGCCGGAACACGCGCAGCATCACCGTGCGCGAGCTGCGCGCCATGACCCGCGCGAACACGATCGTGCGCAGTTCGGTGAACAGGGTCACCGACAGGCGCGCGCCGCCGTAGGCCAGCAGCAGGGCGACCGGCAGCACCAGCAGGGAAGGCGCGACGTCGAGGCCGTCGACCAGGCGCTTGAGCACCAGGGGCACGCCCAGGTTGGCGAACTTGGCCGCGACCAGGCAGGCCATGGCCAGCAGGATGCGACCGGCGTAGGGCCGCAGGAACGGCAGCAGCTCGCGCAGCACCGCGCCGATGCTGCGCTCGGCCACCGGCGGGGCGTCTGGGGTGGTCGGGGCGGCGTCGGTCATGGGCGGCAGGTGGGGGCGTTGGGCCGGGGTTCAACCCGTCGGCGGGGGCGGCGCGTATGCTGGCACGCCTGCCGCGCCCTCGTCCCGATGATCGCCCACCTCAACATCTCCCGCGCCCGCCTCGCCGTCATCCTGGGTGGCCTGGCGATGTTCGGGCCCTTCTCCATCGACACCGTGTTCCCGGCCTTCCTGGTGATGGCCGCGGACCTGGGCGTGGGCAAGGTGGCGATGCAGCAGACGATCAGCGTGTACCTGATCGGCTACGCGGCGATGTCGCTCTTCCACGGCCCGATCTCCGACGCCATCGGCCGCAAGAAGGTGATGCTGGCCGGCATCGCGGTGTTCACGCTCGCTTCGGTCGGCGCGGCCCTGGCCACCGACATGACGACGATGCTGGTCTACCGCGCGCTGCAGGGCCTGTCGGCCGGCGTCGGCCTGATCGTCGGCCGCGCCGTGGTGCGCGACTGCCTGCAGGGCGACGACGCGCAGCGGCTGATGAGCCAGATCTCGATGATCTTCGGCATCGCCCCGGCGATCGCGCCGGTGATCGGCGGCTGGATCCTGGGCTTCAGCGACTGGCACGGCATCTTCTGGTTCCTCGCCGCCTTCGGCCTGCTGCTGCTGGCCGCCACGGCCTGGGGCCTGCCCGAGAGCCATCCGGTCGAACAGCGCGTGCCCCTGCACCCGGTCACGCTGTGGACCGGTTACTGGAAGATGCTGTCCAACCGCCGCTTCCGCCTGCTGGCGCTGGCGGGCACGGCCAATTTCGGCGCGCTGTTCCTGTACATCGCCTCGGCGCCGGCCTTCGTGATGGAGCTGCTGGGCCTGGGCGAGCAGGATTTCGTCTGGTTCTTCGCGCCGACCATCGGCGGCATGATGGCCGGCGCCTTCGTCAGCGGAAAGGCGGCCGGCCGCATCCCCGGCGCGCGCCTGGTCGAGATCGGCTTCGCCTGCTGCGGCCTCGCCGCGGCCTACAACATCGGCTACAACGCGCTCACCGACGCGCCGGCGCTGCCGTGGGCGATCCTGCCGACCGCACTGGGGGCCTTCGGCATCGCGCTGGTGTTCCCGATCGTGACGCTGTCGCTGCTGGACATGTACCCGGCGCAGCGCGGCGGCGCGTCGTCGATGCAGGCCTTCATCGGCCTGCTGTCGAACGCGGCCATCGCCGGCCTGCTGTCGCCGCTGGTGAGCCACGACGGCCTGCTGCTGGCCCTGGTGGCCGCGGCCTTCACCGTCGTCGCCTTCCTGCTCTGGCGCTGGTACGCCTTCCTGGTCGCCCGCGATTCGCGTCTCAAGGCCAGCGGGTAAGTTCCTCGGTGGCGGGCGGAGCGAGGGGCTTCGTCCGACACGCCGCAAGTACGTCCATGTAGGCTCATCGGCGACATCCCTGTCGCCGATGGTCCGCCTGCCTTGGATCCGCTTGAGCTCCTTGCCGATGCCGACCGAGCGTCTGGCCCATGACCGGCGGTGCGGCCGGCGTTTGTGTGGCCCGTGCCGCGGAATGTTCGAGGAGGTGGCGTGCAGGTCCCTCGGCCGACCATCGGCGACAGGGGCGTCGCCGATGAGCCTACATGGACGTATCCACGGCGTGTCGGACGAGGGACCTGCACGCCACCTCCACCGACGAAAACAACGCACACGACGCCCTTCCTGGCCGCAGGCCAGGGCATCAGCCCGCAAGGGCGCGAGGGTTCAGGGAGCGCAGGCTCAGGGCGCGAGGGCTTAGGGCGTGGCGCGGTAGGCCGCGCGCAGCAGCTCGTGGTAGTGGTGCACCGCGTTCTCGCGCAGCGGGTTGAGCCGGCCCGGCACGTACGAGCCCGAGGCCAGGCCGCGCTGCACGTGCTCGCAGATCTCGATGTCCTCGTCCTGAACCTGGTGCGCGAAGTCGTGGTCGGCCTGGCGGCGCGATGCGGCCTCGGCGCTGTCGTCGGCGCGGTAGTAGTAGTCGAATTCGACGATGCAGCGGTCGGCGCCCAGCGGCAGCACCCGGTTGGTCTGCAGCCGGCCCGGCAGCAGGTTGAGCATCGTGTTCGGGTAGATGAAGTAATACAGGGCGTCGCCATCGCCGTAGAGCGCCGGGTCGCTCTCCAGCGGGCTGTACTGGTACGAGAACCAGTCGCCGCACTCGGTCACGTACTGGCGGTAATCCAGCAGGCTGTTGAGGCCCGGATGGATGTGCGGGACGTGGTAGCCCTCGAGGTAGTTGTCGCAGTAGACCTTCCAGTTGCAGGCGACCTCGTAGCGGAAGCGCTTGTGGAAGACGAAGTCCTTCGGGCTCAGCGAGCGCAGCGGCGCGTCGAGGCCCCGGCTGAACTCGGCGAAGGGCACGGCGCCGTCGCCGGCGACGAAGACCAGGCCCTGCCAGACGTCGACGCGAAGTTCGGGGAGCCGGATCTCGGCCGGCGTGAAGTCCTCGGCGGTCTGCATCTCCGGCGCGCTGCGCAGCACGCCGTCGAGCGTGTAGGTCCAGCCGTGGTACTTGCAGCGCAGCACCTTGGCGGCCTTGCCGTCGCAGGTGGCCAGCGGCCCGGCGCGATGGCGGCAGACGTTGTGGTAGGCGCGCAGTCGACCTTCGGTGTCGCGGATCACGACGATCGGCAGGCCGGCGATGTCGGTCACGACGTGGTCGCCGGCGTTGGCCAGCGCGGAGACATGCCCCACCAGCTGCCAGCTGCGGGCGAACACCGCCTCGCGGTCGCGACGCACCATGTCCTCGCCCAGGTAGAACTCCGCGGCGAGCGCGAGGGCGTGGGAGAGGGACTGCGGGGCGAGCGGGTCGGGATGGCGCGGGTTCATGGGGCGGACCGGGTGGAAACAGTCCGCAGTATTGCGCCGCGCGGCGGCGGCATGCAAAGCCCGCTCAGGCCGGGCGGGGGTCCAGCGTGTAGACCCGGAAGTCGCGGTCCAGGGTCCAGCCCAGGCTTTCGTAGAGGCGCTGGGCGGGCAGGTTGTCGTGCGCGGTCTGCAGGAACAGCTCGGCCGCCCCGGTCTCCCGCCCCCAGTCGCGGGCGGCCTGCATCAGGGCGCGGGCGACACCGCCGCCGCGCGCGCCCGGATCGACGAAGAGGTCGTTGAGGATCCAGCTCGGCGCCAGCGACAGGCTGGCGAAGGCGGGGTAGAGCTGGACGAAACCCAGCGCCCGCCCGCCGCGGAACGCCATGAAGACCACCGATTGCCCGTGCCGCAGCCGCTCGCCGAGGAAGTCGCGGATGCGGGCCTCCCCGGCCGGCCGGCCGTAGAAGCGCAGGTAGCCCGAAAACAGCGGCACGAGGCCGGACAGGCTGTCGACGGTGGCGCGTTCGATCCTCAGTTCGTCCATGGCCGGCACGCTACACCGGAAACGACGCGGCCGGCGAATCGCTTCGCCGGCCGCGGGTGGCGCGAGGGTGCCGCGGGATCAGCCCTGGGCGGGCTGCCAGCCGCAGGCCTTGCCCTCGTTCTGCTTCTTGAGCCAGTCCTGCAGCGGCGCGAAGTACTCCAGCACCGCCGAGGCGTCCATCTGCTCGCCGCCGGTCAGCTCCTTGAGGGTGAGCTGCCAGGGCTGGCTGGCGCCGCGCTCCATCATCGCCCAGTAGCGCTTGCCCGCCTCCGGGTTGTTGGCGAAGTTGCAGGTGTACAGCGGGCCCTGGTGGCCGGCCGCGTCGCACAGCGACTTGTAGAACTGGAACTGCAGCACGTGCGAGAGGAAGTAGCGCGTGTACGGGGTGTTGCCCGGCACGTGGTACTTGGCGCCGGCGTCGAAGAACTCCTCGCCGCGGGCCTCGACCGGGGCCACGCCCTGGTACTTGGCCTTCAGGTCCCACCAGGCCTTGTTGTAGGCGTCCGGGGTGATCGAGCCGTCGAACACGCCCCAGCGCCAGCGGTCGATCAGCAGGCCGAAGGGCATGAAGGAGATCTTCGCCAGCGCCATGCGCATCTGGTTGTTGATCACCGCCTCCTCGGCGACGGCCGGCTTGTCCACCAGGCCGATCGAGGCCAGGTAGTCCGGGGTCATCGACAGCACGATGGTGTCGCCGATGGCCTCGTGGAAGCCGTCGTGGGCGCCGTTCTGGAACACCGGCGGCTGCGACTTGTAGGCCAGGTAGTAATAGATGTGGCCGAGCTCGTGGTAGATGGTGGTGAGCTCTTCCTCGGTCGGCTTGATGCACATCTTCATGCGCACCTCGCCTTCGGTGTTCATCGGCCAGGCGCTGGCGTGGCAGACCACGTCGCGGTCGCGCGGCTGGACCAGCATCGAGTCGGTGTAGAACGACTCGGGCAGGGCCGGCATGCCCAGGCCGGTGTAGAAGCTCTCGGCCAGCTTGGTCATGCGCACGGCCATCTCGCGGTCGGCCTTGCGCTCGATCTCGACCTGCTCGGCGGCGGTCAGCTTGGCCGGGCCGCCGGCGGCGGTCAGCATCTCGGCCAGGATGGCGTCGCGCTGCTTCTTCAGCGCGCCGGTCACGTCCAGGCTGCCGGCGCCCTCGTAGGGCTGCAGCAGCGGCCAGAGGTTGCCCCAGTCCTGCTGCCAGAGGTTGCCGGTGAGGTGGGCCGGGATCATGCCGTTGACGGAGCCCTGCTCGCCGTACTTCTCCACCAGCTTCTCGCGGGTGTAGCAGTGCAGCTGTTCGTACAGCGGCTGCACCTGGCCCCAGAGGCGGTCGGCCTCGGCCTGGAAGTCGGCGGCCGGCATGTCGTAGCCCGCGCGCCAGACCTCGCCGGTGTTGGCGAAGCCCATTTCCTTGGCGCCCTCGTTGGTCAGCTCGACGAAGCGCTGGTAGTCCTTGCGCATCGGCACCGAGATGGTGTGCCAGCCTTCCCAGGCGGCCTTCATCTGCTCGTAGCTGCTGCCTTCGGTGTCGGCGAGGATCTCGCTGACCTGGCCGATGTCCTTGCAGTCCTCGCCCACGCACCACTTGCCGGCGCCGTACATGGCCTCCATGCCCGAGGCGATCGTGGTCAGTTCCTTGAGCTTGGCCGGGTCGCGCGGGGCCGGCATCGAGGCGCCGACCTTGATCAGGGTGAGCGCGCGCGCCGTCTCCGGCGACTGCTGCGCCACGTCGTAGTTCTTGGCCTGCTCGATGAAGCCGTTGGTCATCGCCAGCGCGCGCTCGTTGGCGGCGGCGGCGACGCGCTGGCTGTCGGCGTTGATGTAGGTGGACGAGAGCCAGAAGGCCGAGGTGATCTCGGGCGTCATCTCCTTCTGCGTCTTGTTGACGCGGGCGATGAACTCGTCGGCGGTCTCGGCGGTGGTGGCCGAGGTGTCGCCGGAGGTGGCGCCGTCGCCGGCGGGCTTGCAGGCGGCCAGGGTCAGCAGGCCGGCGGAGATGGCGAGCGCCAGCAGGGCGCGATGGGATTTCACGGGGAAGGCTCCAGTGGAAAACGGGGCGGAAAACGCGCCCAGCAGGCTAGTCCCCCGGCCTTGCCCGTGCAAGGGGCGCGCGGCGGCGCCAGGGCGCTCAGGCCGAGGGCAGGCCGCGGGCGGCGAGGAAGGCGCGGGCGTCCTCGGCGTCGTGCTCGAACCAGGCGCGGGCGCTGCCGAGCCGGAAGGTGTAGCCCCAGGCATCCATGTCGGCCATCAGCCGGTCCCGGCCGACCCCGGGCAGGCGATCGGCGAGGATGATCTGCAGGCAGCAGGTCGCGTCCTCCTCGGCCACCGAGTCGGTCGCGTCCGTGTGCACCGCGGCGCGGCGCTCGGGCGGCATCACGACCAGGTGGCAGGCCTCGTGCAGCAGCGAGTGCACCGGCGTGTCGGCGCGGGCGTACACCGTCGTGCCGACCAGGCCGGCCTCGTCCTCGCCCCAGAAGCTGCCGGGGATGGGCGCGCCGTCGGGCACGCGCACCAGCGCCAGTCCGAAGCCGGCGAGCAGCACCGCGGGGGCGTCGAAGCCGACGTCGGCCACGCGCAGCACGTCGCCGCCGGAAAAAGCAACGGCACCGGCCTCGGCCGGTGCCGTCGTCGGGTCGCCCGCGGCCATGGCTCAGCCGTTGGCGGCGGCCGGCTTCTCCGGCAGCGTCACCGAGATGTCCAGCAGCTCGCTGTCGCCGTCCTTGTGCAGGTCCACCTTGACCGCGTCGGCATCCACCGCGATGTACTTGCGGATGACCTCGAGCAGCTCGCGCTGCAGCACCGGCAGGTAGTCCGGGGCGTTGCGCAGGCTGCGCTCCTGCTGGATGAGGATCTGCAGGCGGTTCTTGGCGACGTTGGCGGTGTTCTTGTTGCGCTGGGTGAGGAAATCGAGGATGCCCACGTCAGCCTCCGAACATCTTGGAGAAGAAGCCCTTCTTCTCGACGGTGGTGAAGCGCATCGGGCGGTCCTCGCCGAGGATGCGGGCGACGGCGTCGGTGTAGGCCTGGCCGGCCGGCGAGGCCTCGTCCAGGATCACCGGCACGCCGGCGTTGGAGCTCTGCAGCACCTCCGGCGACTCCGGGATCACGCCCACCACGTCCAGGCCCAGGATCTCCTGCACGTCCTTGATCGAGAGCATGTCGCCGTTCTCGACGCGCTTGGGGCTGTAGCGGGTCAGCAGCAGGTGCTCCTTCACGCGCCCGCCGTCCTCCGCCTTCTTGGTCTTGCTCGAAAGCAGGCCCAGGATGCGGTCGGAGTCGCGCACCGAGCTCACCTCGGGGTTGACCACGACCACGGCGCGGTCGGCGTAGTACATCGCCAGGAACGCGCCCTTCTCGATGCCGGCCGGGCTGTCGCAGACGATGAAGTCGAAGCCCTCGTCGGCCAGGTCCTTGAGCACCTTCTCCACGCCTTCCTTGGTCAGCGCGTCCTTGTCGCGGGTCTGCGACGCGGCCAGCACGAACAGGTTCTCGAAGCGCTTGTCCTTGATCAGGGCCTGGCGGAGGGTGGCCTCGCCGTGCACCACGTTGACGAAGTCGTACACGACCCGGCGCTCGCAGCCCATGATCAGGTCGAGGTTGCGCAAGCCCACGTCGAAGTCGATGACGGCGGTCTTCTTGCCGGCCTTGGCCAGGCCGCAGGCGAGGGATGCGCTGGAGGTGGTCTTGCCGACGCCGCCCTTGCCCGAGGTCACCACGATGATTTCAGCCAATGTTCTTCTCCGTAACGTTGCGCGCGCCCTGGGGGCGTCTTTGTTGGGGATCAGGCGAGTTGTTCGATGCGCAGCTTGTCATGCTCGAGCCAGATCTGCACGGCCTTGCCGACCAGTTCCCCGGGCAGCTCCTCGAGCACCTTGTAGTGGCCGGCGACGGCGACCAGCTCGGCGTGGAATTCACGGCAGAAGATGCGCGCCGAGGCCAGGCCCGAGGCGCCGGCCAGGGCGCGGCCGCGCAGGGCGCCGTAGACGTGGATCGAGCCGTCGGCGATGACCTCGGCGCCGGCGCCGACGGTGGCGCAGACGGTCAGGTCGCGGTCCTGGGCGTAGACCTGCTGGCCCGAGCGCACCGGGTGCAGGTGCACCAGGCCGGGCTGCGGCCGGGTGGCCGGGGCGGCGGGCGCGGGAGCCGGCTCCGGTGCGCGGGCGCGTTCGGCCGGGGCCGGCGTGGCCGGCGCGGGGTCTTCGCCGCCGCGCTCGTACTGGGCGCGGAACTTGGCCAGCAGGGGCAGGCCGACGGCCTCGCTCAGGGCCTCGACCTCGCGGGTGCCGTAGGCCAGGGCGACCGGCAGCACGCCGGCGCCACGCAGGGCCTCGAGCAGGCGGCCGGCGGTACCGGCGTCGGGGCAGGCGCTGAGCCCGCCGAAGTCCACGATCACCGCCGCCCGCGCGAACAGCTTGGGCGCGCGGCGCACGCGGTCGGCCATCTCCGCGGCCAGCTTGTCGATGTCCAGGGTGCGGATGCGCAGGTTGGCGATGCCGACCTGGCCGAACTTGAGTTCGCCGGCCTGCTCGAAATCCGGGGTCGCGGCCATGCCTCAGGTCCCCGTCGCGCGCGTGCCGGCGCCGCGGCCGGCCAGCGGCCGGGCCCGGGTCCAAGGCAGGTCGGGCAGGCGGTCGCCGTAGGCCTGGGCGACCCAGGCGTGGCTGCACAGCTCCTTCATCAGCATGGCCGCGCGGATGTCGGTGCCGGCCATCACCTGCTGGCCGACCTCGCGGAAGCCGAAGCCGCCGTGGAAGAGCAGGGCGGGGTCGTTGCCGGTCTGCAGGAAGACCTCGCAGCACAGCCGCGGCCAGCGCAGCTCGGCGAAGCTCTGCACGTCGGCGTAGAAGGCGCGGCCGCGGCCGCCGCCGCGGCGCGGCCGGGCGATGACGATGCGGTCGATGTACAGGAAGCGCTCGTAGCGCTCGCGGAACCACAGGAAGTTCGGGCTGTCGTGCGGGGCGTCCTGGCTGAAGGCGGCCAGGAAGCCGGTGATCAGGCCGTCCTGTTCGGCGACGCGGAAGTACTCGGCGTGCTCCCAGAAGAACCGCGCCTTGGCCGCATCCATCGGAAGGATGGACGGCCCGGCCGCGTTGTTGAGGGCCAGTACGGAATCCAGCTCGTGCTCGCGCACGTCGCGGATGGAAATCGGCATTGTTTCAGGGGCTCCGACGTCGGGGCGCCGCCTCGCGGGGGGACGGGCGGCGATCGGGGCGGGATTATCGCACGGCCCGCCGGCCCCGGGGGCGGGCCGCGGCCATGACTTCCGGGGCGGCGCGGGCGCGGGCCCTGGGCCTATGATGTGGCGATGCTGAACCGCCTGAGCCACACCCAGCTGCTGCGCTACGCCGGCCTGTTCACCTGGGCGGTGGTGGGCATCCCGCTGATCGTGCTCACCTGGCATTTCCCGGCGAGCGAGGCCCTCGACGCCGGCGAGTCGCCGCGCCTGTCGGGCCTGAGCGTCGCCAGCGTCGCCTACCTCGCCTTCGGCGCCATCTACTGGCAGGTCACCCGTGCCCTGGGCACGCGCACCTCGCGCCTGGCCGACATCGCCCTGCTGGCCGCGCTGACGGTGTCGGCGATCGCGGTGAGCTACCAGACCGGCACCGGCATGGGCGCGGTGCTGATGATGATCATCGCCGGCGTCATCCCCTGGCTGGTGCCGCTGCCGGTCGGCGTGCTGTGGCTGGTGCTGCAGCATGCGGCGCTGGTGCCGGTGTTCACCAAGCTCGAGGGCTTCACACCCGGCTTCGCGGTGCTGCAGGCGATGCTCTACGTCGGCTATTCGAGCTTCGCGATGGTGATCGGCCTGGTCGCCAAGCAGCAGGCCCAGGCGCGCGAGGAACAGCGCCGGCTCAACGCCGAGCTGCGCGCCACCCGCGCCCTGCTGGCGGAAAGCTCGCGCATGAGCGAGCGCGTGCGCATTTCCCGCGAACTGCACGACCTGCTCGGCCACCATCTCACCGCCCTGAGCCTCAACCTCGAGGTCGCCGGCCACCTCACCGAGGGCAAGGCGCAGGAGCACGTGCGCCAGAGCCACACCCTGGCCAAGCTGCTGCTCACCGACGTGCGCGAGGCGGTCAGCGAAATGCGCGAGGACGGCTCGGTCGACCTGACCGGCGCCATCCGCACCCTGGTCGAGGGCGTGCCGGCCCTGGACATCCGGCTCGAGCTGCCCGAGCGCCTGGAGATCGAGGACCCCGAGCGCGCCCACGTGCTGCTGCGCTGCACGCAGGAGATCATCACCAACGCGGTGCGCCACGCCGGCGTCTCGACGCTCTGGCTGGGCCTGTCCCGCGACGCCCGCGAGGCGCGCATCCAGGCCCGCGACGACGGCCGCGGCGCCGAGAGCGACCTGGCCCAGGGCAACGGCCTGCGCGGCATGCGCGAGCGCCTGTCGGCCTTCGGCGGGCGCGTGGATATCATCACCGGGCGCGGGCAGGGCTTCGCGCTCGACATCAGACTACCCCTGGAGAACGCCGCATGATCCGTGTCTGCCTGGTCGACGACCAGACCCTGGTGCGCCAGGGCGTGAAGTCCCTGCTCGAACTGGCCGACGGCATCGAGGTCGTGGCCGAGGCCGGCGACGGCAAGCAGGCCGTCGAGATGATCCCCGGCCTCAAGCCCGACGTGGTGCTGATGGACATGCGCATGCCGGTGATGTCGGGCCTCGAGGCGCTGCAGGCGCTGTCGGCCAAGGGCCAGCTGCCGCCGACCATCATCCTGACCACCTTCGACGACGACCAGCTGGTGCTGGCGGGCATCAAGGCCGGCGCCAAGGGCTACCTGCTCAAGGATGTCTCGCTCGACCAGCTGGTGAGCGCGATCCAGGCCGTCGCCGGCGGCGGCTCCCTGGTGCAGCCGGCGGTGACCCAGCGCCTGCTCTCGGGCCTGGAGGGCCTGCAGAACGACTTCGTCAGCCTCGACCAGCCCGACCCGCTGACCGAGCGCGAGACCGAGATCCTGCGCCTGATGGCCGGCGGCTTCTCCAACAAGGAGATCGCCAATTCCCTCGGTGTGGCGGAGGGCACGGTGAAGAACCACGTGTCCAACATCCTCAGCAAGCTGGGCGTGCGCGACCGCACCCGGGCCGTGCTCAAGGCCTTCGAGCTAAAGCTGGTCTGAATCGGCCTCGCCCCGGGACCCGCCGCGCATGCCGCGGTGGGCCGGGAAACCCCTGTCGCGCCAAGCGCTTGGGACGCGCGCGCTGCCCCCTGCCGGGGTCCGTCCTGACCTGCTATCCTTCGCCGTTCCTGCGGCCGGGCGAGGCCCCGCCGACGGCCGTTCCTGGAGAGATTCCGAATGACCCGAGTTATCGAGTGGCTGATTTCCCTGCTGATCGTCGTCGCCCTGTTCGTGGCGATCGGCCTGTTCCTCCCCGCCGAGCGCACCGTTTCGCATTCCGTCGAAACCAACCGCCCGATGGCGACCGTGTTCGACACCTTGAACGGCTACGCGCGCTTCAAGGACTGGAACGCGCTGGTCAACTATGACCCGCGCATCACCCTGACCCAGAGCGGCCCGGAGAAGGGCGAGGGCGCCAAGCTCAGCTTCGCCTCGATGCAGCGCACCGTGGGCGAGGGCAGCTGGGAGATCGTCGAGGCCGTGCCGGGCGAGCGCATCGTGTTCGCGCTCGACACCCCGGGCCGCGGCGCCAAGAAGCGCATGGTGTTCGACTTCGAGCGCACCGGCCAGCGCAAGCAGAACGTGCGCATCACCCAGACCTACCACGTGGACTACGGCTTCGACCTGATCGGTCGCTACGCCGGCCTCTACGTCACCCGCAACGTCGGCGACGACATCAAGCGCGGCCTGGCCAAGTTCAGCAACCTGATGGCCACCATCCCGCGCTTCGACTACAGCCAGCACCCGAACGAGTTTCAGGTGGTCGAGGTCCCGGCCGCCAACGTCCTGCTGGCCAGCGCCACCGCCAAGCGCTCGAACGACGACATCGCGGTCGCCATGACCAACCAGATGAAGTGGATCGAGCAGGTGATGGAGAAGAGCGGCCTGGAGGCCGCCGGCCCGATGCGCATCGTCACCTCCGACTTCGGCGCCGACAGCTACGCCTTCGACGTGGTCCAGCCGGTCCGCAAGAAGGGCGAGGCCGCCGAGGGTGATGAGGCCGCCACGGAGGGCGAGGCGGGCGCCGACGCCGCCGAGGGCACCGAGGCCGTCGCCGAGGCCACCCCGGCCGACGCCACCGCCCCGGCCGCGCCGCTGGAGCGCCTGGACGTGATCCTCGAGGGCGACAACAACCCGGTCATCTACGCGCAGTTCCCGGCCATCCGCGCCGCCAGCACCACCTACGTGGGCAGCGCCGCCGGCCTGGCCCGCGTCCGCGACCTGGTGCGCGCCTGGGCGATGGTCCGCGGCAACGAGACCGCCGATCGCCCGTGGGAGGACTACAACGTCGCGATCAAGGACATGCTGGCCGAGGAAGCGGAGTTCACCGTCTACTGGCCGCTGCGCACCAACGGCGAGAACCCGCCGGCGCCGGTGCAGATCCTGCCGGTCCCGCCGGTCGAAGAGGCCGGCACCCCGCCGGCGGCCGAGGGCGAGGCCGCGCCGGCCGAGTCCGGCGAGGCGGCCCCGACCGCCTGAAGCAACGCCGACAGGGCGGGCCTCGTGCCCGCCTTGTCGTTTCCGGGGCCGGCGCACGCCATGTGCGGAACTTCCCGGCCCCCGGCGAGGTCCAGCGCCCCGGCGACCCCGAGGCCCCGCGACGCACCCGACGAGGCAGACACCCCGCGATGATCCAGGCCCAAGACCTGCACAAGCGCTACGGCCGGCTGCTGGCCGTGGACGGCATCAGTTTCACCGTCGAGCCCGGCGAGGTGCTCGGCTTCCTCGGCCCCAACGGCGCCGGCAAGTCCACCACGATGAAGATGATCGCGGGCTTCCTCGCGCCGACGTCCGGCACCGCGAAGGTCTGCGGCCACGACGTGCAGGCCGAACCGCTGGCCGCGCGCCGCGCCCTGGGCTACCTGCCCGAGGGCGCGCCCGCCTGGGGCGAGATGGATCCGCGGGGTTTCCTGCGCTTCGTCGCCGACGTGCGCGGCCTGGGCGGGGACGCCCGCAAGGCGCGCATCGGCGCGGTGGTCGAGCGGCTCGCGCTCGGCGGCGTGCTGCACCAGCCCATCGACACCCTGTCCAAGGGCTTCAAGCGCCGGGTCGGCCTGGCCGCCGCGATCCTGCACGACCCGCCGGCGCTGATCCTCGACGAGCCCACCGACGGCCTGGACCCGAACCAGAAGCACGAGGTGCGCGCACTGATCCGCGAGCTGGCGCGCGAGCGCACCGTGCTGCTGTCCACCCACATCCTCGAGGAGGTGGAGGCGGTCTGCACCCGCGCGATGATCGTCGCGCGCGGCAAGGTGCTGGCCGACGCCACCCCGGCGGAACTGCTGGCGCGCTCGCGCTACCAGGGCGCGGTCTCGCTGCAGGCGGGCGACAGCATCGCCGCGCGCGCCGCGCTCGATGGCATGCCCGGCGTCAGCGGCCTGCACCAGGAGCCGGCCGATGGCCGCCTCTACGTCTTCCCGCAGGGCAACAAGCCGGTCTCGCCCGAGGCCGTCGCCGAGCGCCTGCGCCAGCGCGGCGTCGCCTTCGCCGGCCTGCAGCCCGAGCGCGGCCGCCTGGACGAGGTCTTCCGCCGCATCACCACCGGGGAGGCCAGGGCATGAGCGCCGTGCTGTCCGTGTTCCGGCGCGAGTTCGCCAGCTATTTCGCCACGCCGCTGGCGGTGGTGTTCCTGGTGATCTTCCTGGCGCTCGCCGGCGCCTTCACCTTCTACCTCGGCGGCTTCTACGAGGCCGGCCAGGCCGACCTGCAGGCCTTCTTCCGCTTCCATCCTTGGCTCTACCTGCTGCTGGCCCCGGCCGTGGCGATGCGCCTGTGGGCCGAGGAGCGCAAGTCCGGCACGCTCGAGCTGCTGCTCACGCTTCCGCTGGCGCCCTGGCAGGCGGTGCTCGGCAAGTTCCTCGCCGCCTGGGCCTTCCTCGGCGTCGCGCTCGGGCTGACGGTGCCGATGTGGATCACCGTGGCCTGGCTGGGCTCGCCCGACCACGGCGTCATCCTCGCCAGCTACCTGGGCAGCTGGCTGATGGCCGGCGCCTTCCTGGCCGTCGGTAGCGCGCTGTCGGCGGCCACGCGCAGCCAGGTCGTGGCCTTCGTGCTGACGGTGGTGACCTGCCTGCTGCTGCTGCTCGCCGGCTACCCGATGGCGCTCGACCTGGTGCGCGGCTGGGCGCCGCAGGCCTGGGTGGACGCGGTCGCGGGCCTGAGCTTCCTGACCCACTTCACCGCCATCAGCCGCGGCGTGCTCGACCTGCGCGACGTGGTGTTCTTCCTGCTCAGCATCGCCGCCTGGCTGGCGGCCACGGTGCTGGTGATCGACATGAAGAAGGCGGACTGATCGCATGAACACCGCGACCCGACGTTCCCTCCCGCTCATCGCCCTGGCCGTGCTGGCCCTGGCCTTCGTCGCCGCCGTGGCCCTGTCCTCGGTGGCCCTGCGCGGCGCCCGCCTCGACCTCACCGAGAAGGGGCTGTACACGCTCTCCCCGGGCACCCTGGCCATCCTCGGCAAGATCGAGGAGCCGGTGACGCTGAAGTTCTACTACTCCGAGCACGCCACCCGCGACCTGCAGCAGTTCCGCGTGTTCGCCGCGCGCGTGCGCGAGCTGCTGGAGGAGATCGCCGCGCGTTCGGCCGGCAAGGTGAAGCTGGAGGTCATCGACCCGCTGCCGTTCTCCGAAGCCGAGGACCAGGCCGCGGCCTACGGCCTGCAGGCGGTGCCGCTGGGCGCCGGCGGCGACAAGCTCTACTTCGGCCTGGTCGGCACCAACACCACGGACGGCGAGACCCTGATGCCGTTCATCCAGCCGGACAAGGAAGCCTTCCTCGAGTACGACGTCGCCAAGCTCATCTCCACGCTCAGCGTGGACGAACGCCCGGTCGTCGCCCTGCTCAGCGGCCTGCCCACCGGCCCGCGCCTGGATCCCACCGGGCGCGCGTCGCCGGGCTGGGTCGTGGACCGGCAGATCGCCGAGCTGTTCGAGCTGCGCCGGCTGCAGGGCCTGCCGACCGAGATCGCCGACGACGTCGACCTGCTGATGCTGGTGCACCCGCGCGACCTGCCCGAGGACACGCTCTACGCCATCGACCAGTTCGTGCTGCGCGGCGGCCGGCTGCTGGCCTTCGTGGATCCGGACGCGGAAGCCGACGCCAGCGGCGTGGACCCGATGGATCCGCTCTCGGGCGCCGAGCCGCGCCCCTCCGACCTGGCGCGCCTGTTCGGCCCCTGGGGCATCCAGTTCGACCCGGCGCGCGTCGTGCTCGACGACAAGCACGCGCTGCAGGTGCAGGCCGATCCGTCCGGCCGGCCCGTGCGCCACCTGGCCGTGCTCGGCCTGGACCGCGACGCGATGAACCAGGAGGACGTGGTCACGGGCGAGCTCGAGACCCTGCATTTCTCCACGGCCGGCGCGCTCGGCGTCACCCGCGAATCGACGCTCGCGATGGAGGCCCTGGCCCAGAGCGCCGGCGCCTCGGCCCTGGCCGACGCCGCCGCGGTGCGCGGTGCCGCCGGCGATCCGGACGCGCTGCGCGAGGACTTCCGGCCCGGCAAGACCCCGCTGGTGCTGGCCGCGCGCTTCACCGGCGAACTGGCCACCGCCTTCCCGGACCGCGCCGGCGCCGGCCACCGCGCCCGCAGCGAGGGCCCGGTCAACCTGGTCGTGGTCGCCGACACCGACGTGCTCACCGACCGCCTCTGGGTGCAGGTGCAGGACTTCATGGGCCAGCCGGTCTACAACGCCTTCGCCAACAACGGCGACTTCGTCTACAACGCGGTCGACAACCTGGTCGGCAACGCCGACCTGATCGCGGTGCGCACCCGCGCCACCGCCGAGCGGCCGTTCGAGCGCGTCGAGGCCCTGCGCCGCGGCGCCGAGCAGCGCTACCGCGCCAAGGAGCAGCAGATCCAGCAGCAGCTCGAGCAGCTCGAGCAGCAGCTGGCCAGCCTGCAGCAGGCCGGCCCCGACGGCCAGGCCGCGGCGATGACGCCGCAGCAGCAGGCCGAGGTGCTGCGCTTCCAGGACGAGCGCCTGCGCATGCGCAAGGAGTTGCGCGAGGTGCAGCATCGCCTCAACGCCGACATCGAGGCCCTGGGCGACCGCCTGAAGCTGCTCAACATCCTGGGCATGCCCGCGCTCGTGGTGCTGGCTTCGCTGCTGGTGGCCTGGCGCCGCTGGTCGCGCCGCCGCGCGGCGGTGGCGGGGGCCTGAGCATGCGCGCCCGCACCCTGGCGATCCTGTCGGTCGCCGCGCTCGCCCTCGGCGCGGCGGCGTGGTGGAGCCTCGACCGGCGCACGCCCGACGACGCGGCGACCCTGGGCCCGCTGCTGCCGGGTTTCGAGTCGCGCATCGAGGCCATCGACGGCATCGAGGTGGTCGGCGCCGGCGATACGGTGCTGGTGCGGCTGGCGAAGGTGGATGGCCAGTGGCGCATGCCCGACCGCCTGGACTGGCCCGGCAACCAGCGCGAGATCAGCCGCGCGCTGTTCCGCCTCGCCCAGGCCCGGCGCATCGAGGCCAAGACCGCGCGGCCGGAGCGGTACGCACGCCTGGGCGTCGAGGACGTCGCCTCGCCCGGGGCGGGCGGCGCCGAACTCCGCCTGACCGGCGGCGGTGAGCCGGTCCGCATCGTCGTCGGCAGCAACCATCCCAGCCTCGGCGGCAGCCACGTGCGCCTGGCCGGCGAGGCCCAGGCCTGGCTGCTGGACGAGGACATCGCGCCGGCGCGCGAACCCGCCGCCTGGCTCGACCGCCGCCTCGTGGACCTGCCGCTGGCGCGCATCGCCGGGGTGGCCGTGGCGCCGGCGCAGGGCCGCGCCTTCCGGCTGGCGCCCAACGGCGACCGCTTCACGCTCGACGGCGGGCCCGCCGCGGCCATGGGCAATCCCGAGGACGGCAACGCGACCGCCAGCGTGCCCGACCAGTTGGTGCTCGACGACGTTGCGAAGGATGCGGGCCAGGCCGCCAGCCAGCGCGTGCGCTTCGACAGCGTCGATGGCGTGACGCTCGAGTTCGCCCTGTGGCGCGACGAGGCCGGCACCTGGGCCCGCCTGGCCGCCTCGCTCGACGAAGCCCGGGCCCTGGCCTGGTTCGAACGCGCCGCCGCCGCGGAGGCCGCGCGCGCCGCGGAAGACGCCGCGGCGGCCGGGGCCACGGACGCGGGGCAGGGCGCGGCCGACGCGGACGAACCGGAGTCCGCCGCGCCGGTGGCAGGCGCCGACGTCCGCGATGTCGCCCCGGAGGCGGACGAAGCCGCCGTCCCCACGCCATCCCCGGCCGAGCGCGTCGCCGCGCTGCGCGACGACGTCGCCGGCTGGCAGGCGCGCTTCGAAGGCAAGGTCTTCCTGCTGCCGCCCTACAAGGCGGCCAACCTGATCAAGACCCGCGAGGACTACCTCGCCGGTTCGCGGTGAACGCCGCGGCGCGCGCGCTCGCGGCCGTCGGCGCGCTGTGCTGCGCGCTGGCCGTGGCGGTGTCGGCCTGGGCCAGCCACGGCCTGGCGGGCGAAGACGCCACGCGTGCGGGCCTGGCCGCCGCGTTCGCCTTCGGCCACGGCCTGGCCCTGCTGGTGCTCGCCCCGGGCGCCCGCCCGCCGCGCCTCCTCGGCCTGGCCGCGCTGCTCGCCGGACTGCTGCTGTTCTCCGGTTCCCTGCTCGGCGCGGTGCTCGCCGGCCTGCCGACCGCGCTGGCGCCCGTGGGTGGGTGGCTGCTCATGGCCGGCTGGCTCGTCGTCGGCGCCGACGCGCTTCGCCGCTGAGGCCCGCATGCCCCGATTCCGCCGCGGATTCGACCTCGATGCCGCCGCCGCGCACCTGCGCAGGCGCGACCGCAAGCTCGGCCGCTGGATCGAGCGCATCGGCCCGCTCGACGTCGCGGCGCGCTGGCGCAAGCCCTTCGACCCCACCGACGCGCTGGCCCGCGCCATCCTCTACCAGCAACTGAGCGGCAAGGCCGCGGCCACCATCGTCGGCCGGGTCGAGGCGGCGATCGGCGCCCGGGTGCTGCACGCCGACACCCTGGCCCGCATCGACGACGCCGGCCTGCGCGCCTGCGGCGTGTCCGGCAACAAGACCCTGGCCCTGCGCGACCTGGCCGCACGCGACGCCCGCGGCGAGATCCCGGGCCTGCGCGAAATGGCGACGCTGGATGACGCCGCCATCATCGAACGGCTTACCGCCATCCGCGGCATCGGCCGCTGGACGGTGGAGATGATGCTGATGTTCCAGCTCGGCCGCCCCGACGTGCTGCCGGTGGACGACCTGGGCGTGCGCAAGGGCGCGCAGATCCTCGACCGCCAGGACGAGATGCCGCGCCCGAAGGCGCTGGCCGAGCGCGGCGAGGCCTGGGGCCCGTACCGCACGCTGGCCGGCCTGTACCTGTGGCGCATCGTCGACGCCGCCGCGCCGGCGAAGCCGCCGGTCAAGCGCTCTCAGGACTGAGCGGGGGCGGCCGCGCCGCGCCGGCGCGGGCTCAGGCGCCCGGCGGGTGCCAGCGCCAGTGCCAGGGTTCGTAGACGATGCCGTGCGGATTGCCGCGCGGATAGCTGAGCCGGAATCCGAAGTCGCCGGCGCGCCGGTGCAGCCAGGCGAAGGCCGGCGTGGCCTCGAAGCCTTCCTCCGCCGGCGGCTGGCCGGGCGTGCCGATGTCGATGGCGTGGCCGCCGTGGTGTTCGCTGAAGCCGGGCGCGGCGTTGACCGCGAGGATCTGCGGCACCGCGAGCCCGCGCGCGAGCTTCCGCTCGAAGATGCCCAGCTGGTAGTCGTGGCTGCGGTAGCCCGAGATCGCCTCCAGCGCGATGCCCTCGTCCAGGGCCTGCGCCTGCATGCGCCGCCAGGCGCGCGCCGCGCCCTCGCGCAGCCAGAGCGGCCGGCGATAGCGGTCGAACCCGGCGAACTCCAGCCGGCGCGGTTCGGCGACCAGCGGCAGGCCGGTGTCGGCGGCGTAGGCGGCGGCATCCAGGCCCAGCGAGGCCAGTCGCGCCTCCAGGCCCGCCAGCGGCAGGTCGAGGCCCGCGCCGGCGCGGTCCGGGCGGGCCTCGAGCGCAGCCAGCGCCTCGGCCAGGCCTGGTTCGCGATCCAGCCGCGGCTGCAGCGCGTGCAGGCGCAGGCCGTCGAAGGTGGCCAGGTAGCGGCCGTCGCGCTTGCGGCGCAGCAGCCAGGGGGCGGTCGCCAGCGCGCGCGCATCGGCGTTGGCGCGCGCGCGCAGCAGCTGCGCCGGCCAGGCCTCGACCGCGTCGCTGTTCACCAGGTGCCAGGGCAGGGGACGCATGGCGCGCAGCCTAGCAGAGGCGGCTCAGCGGCCGGTGCGCCCGGCGGCCTCGCGCAGCACCGACAGCACGGCGCGCGGATTGTCGAAGCTCAGCAGCCACAGGCTCCCGTCCACGTGCGGCAGGGCCAGCACGCGGGCCGGATCGCTGACCAGGCAGAAGGCCTTGCGCCGGTCGCGCAGGCGGAAGTGCCCGGCGCTCAGTCCGGGCAGGCCGAAGCCGTTGGTCTTGAGCATCGGCCGCAGTTCGGTGTGCTCGCGCAGGTCGACGATCCGCGCCTCGTCGAGCCGCAGTTCGTCCAGCCTTGCCTCGCGCGTGTAGAACGTCGCCTTCACGCGGAGGCGCCGGTCGTCGAAGCTGACCTCCCTTCGCAGCATCGGCAGCACCACGGCCAGCACTGATACCGCCACGACGAGCTGGATCACCAGCAGCATCGCCGGCGCCAGTTCGCCGCTGCGCACCTGGCTGATCGCGAAGGCCGCGATACCGGCGGGCAGCAGGCCGCCGAGGAAAAGCGCGAAGAGCACCGGGCCCTTGCCCAGCGGCGGGATGCGGAACCGGCGATCGGCGGTGGGCGTCGACGCGGGGGCGGGCTCACGGGCCATGGCGGTCTCCGGTCGGGCGGCAGGGGCAGGGCAGGCTCAGCGACGTGGCGAGCATCGTCCGGTCCTCACGGGGTGTCGTCGTCGGCCGCGGGGGCCGGCGCCTTCAGGCGGCCGGCCTTGCGCAGCGCCTCGCGCAGCACGTATTCGATCTGCGCGTTGACCGACCGCAGTTCGTCGTCGGCCCAGCGCTGGACGGCGTCCAGCACCTGGGCGTTGATGCGCAGCGGGTAGGCCTTCTTCTCGGCCATGGCTCAGGCCTTGTTGCCCTTCACGGCCGCGATCCCGAACACGGTGGCCGCCAGGATGACCAGGCCGACGCCCGCGACGGCAATCAGCTCGCCGTGTTCGCGCGGCGCCGCCATCAGGGCGATGCCCAGCAGCACCAGCAGCGCGTCCACCACCAGCAGCAGCCGGGCGGTGGTGGCGCGTGCCCGGGCCGGGTCCTTCGCGGCGCGGATCGACACCGGGTCCCACTTGCCGGTGAGCAGCATCAGGCCCATCGCCAGGCCCGGCAGGGCGCTGGCGATGAGGAGGATCCCGGCGAGCACCATTTCGTCCATGCCGGCCGCCTCAGTACACGCTGCCGGCGTTCACCACCGGCTGGGTGCCGCGCTCGCCGCAGAGCACGACCAGAAGGTTGGAGACCATCTGGGCGCGGCGCTCGGGGTCGAGTTCGACCACGTTGCGCTCGCTCAGCTGGGCCAGGGCCATCTCGACCATGCTCACGGCGCCTTCGACGATGCGGGTGCGGGCGGCGATGATCGCGCTGGCCTGCTGGCGCTGCAGCATGGCCTGGGCGATTTCCGGCGCGTAGGCCAGGTGGCTGATGCGCGCCTCGATCACGTGCACGCCGGCCTCGGCCAGGCGCTCCTGGATCTCCTCGGTCAGGTGCTTGGCGATTTCGGCGGCGTGGCTGCGCAGGGCGACCTGGCCGTCCTCGTGCTGGTCATAGGGATAGCTGGTCGCCATGGCGCGCAGCGCGGCCTCGGACTGGATGTGCACGAAGCTCTCGTAGTCGTCGACGTTGTAGACCGCTTCGGCCGAATCCACGACCTGCCAGACGATCACCGAGGCGATCTCGATCGGGCTGCCGTCGAGGTCGTTGACCTTGAGCTTGCCGCTCTCGAAGTTGCGCACGCGCAGGCTGACCTTCTTGGCGCTGTAGAAGGGGTTGTTCCAGCGCAGGCCCTGCTCCTTCGAGGTGCCGACGTACTTGCCGAACAGGCTAAGCACCGCCGCCTGGTTGGGCTCGACCATGTACAGGCCGCAGGTCAGGACGATCAGCACCACCGCGGCCACCAGGCCGGCGACGATGCGGACCGGATCGGGCTGATCGCCGGCGCCGGACACGACCAGCGCGATCGCGCCCGCCAGGGCCAGCAGCAGGACCAGCAGGGCCGGGATACCGGGGATGGAGCGCAGGGGCATTTCTTTCATGGTCGTTCTCCCGTGAGGTGAGCGAACGATATCAAAAAGATATCAACCGTCAATAGGCCGAACGCAGGCGGCCGCCCCGGTGACTCCAGGGTCTTTGGAATCAGGGGCTTGGATCACTCCTCGACCCGGAACCGGACCAGGGGCGAAGGCAGCTGCTCGCTGCCGACCACCAGTTCGCGCCCGTCGGGCGAAAAGGCGGCGGCTTCGGCCTGCGGCATCCAGGGCAAGGGCAGTTCGCTGGCCGGGCGGGCCAGGGCGCTGGGCCAGTCCTCGCCGCGGCCACGCACGACGAAGTGCACGGCGCGGTAGCTCAGCACCGCCAGCACGCGGCCGTTGGCGCTCAGGTCGGCCGCCGTGACCTGGGCGCGGTAGCGGCCGTAGACCGGGTTGCGGGCCAGGTCGTCCTCGGTCGGCTGGGCGATGCCGGCGACGGTGCCGAGTTTCTCGGCCACGACGAGGTCGTCGCCCGCCGGCCGCAGCGGCACCCGGAACAGCTCAGGCGGCACGCGCTTCTTCGACACCAGCAGCACCTCGCCGCGGGCCGGGTCGACCGTCGCGGCCTCGCAGTCGCGCGGGCCGTCGGGCCAGCGGAAGCGCACCGTCCAGGCCAGGCGCGCGGGCGCGTCGAGCGAGGCCGGTTCTTCGATGACGTGCAGGGCCAGCTCGCCGCGGATGCCGCCGTTGTCGCCGGTATCGGCGACCAGCAGGTAGCGACGGCCGTCGAGTTCGAATCCCGACAGGTCTTCCCAATCGATGTTCCCGACCGGCAGTTCGACCTCGCCGCGCCAGCGGCCGCGCCCGTCCACCAGGTGCAGCTGCCGGCCGTTGCCGCTGTCGTTGATCGCCCACCAGTGGCCGGGGAAGGTGCGCGAGGCGGCCAGGCCGCTGATCTCGCCGATGGCGCGCTGGGTCACCAGGCCCGCGACCTCGGGCTCGGACCAGCGCGCGGCGCCCGCGGCGGCGGGCAGCAGGGCGAGCAGGAGGGCGGCGGCGAGCCGGGCAGGGTGTGTCGGATTCACGGCGTGAGTATCGCGGAAATCGGTGCCGCCGGTCAGCCGTGCCCTCGCCGGCGGCGCGGTTCGGGCGGGGGCCAGCGGCTACAATCGCGGCCCCATCCCCAGGACCCGCCGCCATGACCGATCCCCGGCCCGCCGCGCTCGGCACCCCGCTCAGCGCCTCCGCCTGCCGCGTGCTGCTGCTGGGTTCGGGCGAACTGGGCAAGGAGGTCGCGCTGGAGCTGCAGCGCTTCGGCGTCGAGGTCATCGCCGCCGACCGCTACGACAACGCCCCGGCCATGCAGGTGGCGCACCGCAGCCACACGCTCAACATGCTCGACCCGGCCGCGCTGCGCGACCTGGTCGCGCACGAGAAGCCGCACCTGGTCGTGCCCGAGATCGAGGCCATCCACACCCCGACCCTGGTCGAGCTCGAGCGCGACCACGGCCAGCGCGTCGTGCCCACCGCGCGCGCCGCGCGCCTGACCATGGATCGCGAGGGCATCCGCCGCCTGGCCGCCGAAACCCTGGGCCTGCCGACCTCGCCCTACCGCTTCGTGGACACGCGCGAGCAGTACCTCGAGGCGGTGCGCGCCATCGGCCTGCCCTGCGTCGTCAAGCCGCTGATGTCGTCCTCGGGCAAGGGCCAGAGCACCGTGCGCAGCGAGGCCGACGTGGACGCGGCCTGGGACTACGCGCAGTCGGGCGGGCGCGCCGGCCAGGGCCGCTGCATCGTCGAGGGCTTCGTGGACTTCGACTACGAGATCACCCTGCTGACGGTGCGCCACCGCGACGGCACCACCTTCTGCGACCCGATCGGCCACCTGCAGGTCGCCGGGGAGCGTCGCGAGAGCCGGGTGCT
>VFQN01001308.1_pt1 | contig 42193 bp, 63 predicted proteins | sample 3512371 | NCBI WGS metagenome assembly VFQN01 (sample SAMN10412370, study PRJNA504923) | tailings metagenome | isolation source: Replicate 2 from Balatoc abandoned mine | place: Philippines: Itogon, Benguet | collected 2017-08-28 | reverse complement strand
TAATATACGTAGCTTGCCTAAGGGCTCATCTTTCCAATCAGGGGCCCAGCTTTCGTCCGGAAGTGCATTGTAGAGAGTGTAATATCATACATATACATTATCGAGTATGACAATTACATTCGTATTAGTGTGGCAGCAAAGTGCATGTTTCCCGGGCATGGCTGATACCTTGACCCCGGGCACTGTCACGCAGGAGGTGCCTGTCCGGGCCTGTCGTGCCGGTCCTCAACAGTCCACAGAATCATTCTGCCACGCAGGAGTGCCATTCTTAAGAGCATACGTTGCCACTGCACCATGTCCAGTGTTGAGTACACCGCTGCAAATTCCTCCTGCTCCTGACACCCTTACAAGAGCCTGAGCAGTCACCAGTCCGGCCACGTCCAGCTATCCAGGACGTGTGTAAGAGGCCAGACCTTATGCCCGATAGGTTTATTACACGTGCAGGCCAGGGAGGGGGCTGCGGGGACAGCCATCTAAACTATTTCCATGTAATCTCCTCATTGGATGCCCCTTAGTGATGGGGCATCATGCAGCGCGAGGGCCTTTGAAGCCCTTCACGAACGATCCGCGGTTGGCCCACCATGCCGATGCCTCCCGCTTCACGAGCCTGCCTCAGCACACGTCACACACCTAGCTCGAGTAAACACCCCGGCATAAGATGTCTTCTTCGTACCAGCAGTCAATTGCATGTGAAAATTCCTCTCTCGTCAGGTTCGTCAAGTGTCAAGTTTGGTGTCAGGGAATCTTGCTCCCGCAACACAGCGGGGCCATCCACCGCACGCGCTCATGCGCCTTGCCACGAGGGCTGTACGGCAACACCACTCCCCGTGGCCCGACCTGGCCACTGTGTGTCAACACCCTGCCAGGCGCCCTGCCTCGCCGGCAGCGGCGCCGTCGGTCACAACAACTCAGTCCCTCACAACACGAGCAATCAGTTCGCGCCACACAACGCACACACGGCCCAGTCACGCACCGCCCAGCCAAATGCCCACAGCTCGCCGCCATCACATAAAAAACACGGGGCTCACCGGTTGGCAGGACTCGTAGCGGTTCACGGAAGGACGGAACAGCACGACGCAACGCAGTGCAACAGCAGCAAAGCGCGGGCTGCGCTCGCCTACTCCGCCTCCGACGGCCGCTTCACGCCCTCCCAGGTGGCGTTCCACTGCTTGTCGTAGAAGGTGGCCTCGTCCAGCAGCCCCTTGTACTTGTCCAGGTCCGAGCTCTGGCGCACCAGCAGGATGGCGAACACGCACAGGTGCAGCGCCACCTTGCCCAGGAAGCTGTCCTGCTGCTCCACCAGGCCGGCGCCGGACAGGCTGTCCACGAACAGCGCCAGCACGTAGCCCATCATGGCGGCACGGCCGTTCAGCTTCTCAGCCTGGGGAGGGAAGGGGGATGAGCGGGGCCGGCGGCAGGTGGGGTCAAGCAAATATCATTGTACGGCGGACGCGGACTCGGGTGGGTTGGGCGGCCCTACCTTGCCAACAACAATGCACCCGGTTGCACCGGGTACCAAGCGTCAACCCGGCAACGTCAAAGCGTGTACTGTGACATCATTCACCATCGCTACGCATGCACCCTTGACACGGCTACGCAGAGCACATACCAAATCGGAAACATACGCATGCGTGCTGGTACAGGACAGCATGTGCACTCACAAACAGCGGTTTCCACGCGCTAAGGGCTCGCACAGGGAATGCGATCTCCAACATAGCCAGCCAGTGCCCAGCATTGCAAAATGTTTGCTTATCTGACCATTGCACGCTGGTTATTGTACGCCATGCTCTGCCGGGTCCTGCCTTACCTCGGGCAGGTGGAAGCGCTTGACCCAGGCCCACCAGGGGATCTCGCTGGTGTCGAAGTTGACTGGCTCCTCGTTGATTGAGGGGATGGGGCAGTCCTCCAGCAGCTTGCGGCGGGCAACCTCGGCGTCAATCACCTAGGCGGGGAGGAGGGAGGTGGGTGACGAGTTGCGGGCATGCCAAAGCAATGAAGCAGCAGAGAAGAGTGAATAGTATCGGCGAGGCAGTTGCGGTGGGCGACACCATGCAGGGATCCAAGGGCAGGCTTGGGGACGCGGGTTGCTGGTGCGGGTGCCTGGACGCGTGGCATGGACGGTGCATGATCAAGCGTCAGCGTGTACTTCCCTCCGGACCAAGTCCAGGCGTTTCCAGCTGTGCTAGGCATATGACCAGTGACACAAGCCCGGATTCTGATGCCTCGCGATGAGAGCTATGTCAGGTCATACTCAGAGATAATCAAAATGTGTGAGAGGTGGCCTGCGTGCTGCCTTGGGCAGACTGGAAGGAGCGGGGTGGGAGGGTGCGGGTGCTGAAACTCTTCGACCGCAACACCCTGACAGGTGTGAACGCACCTTGTCCCAGTCAATCTCGCCAGCAGAGGTCTTGAACTTGTTCAGGTCCCAGCGACCGTCGGCAGTCCAGCGGTCATCGCGGAACTTGCCGTCGACGATTTGCATGTACACCGCGGGCTCAGCAGCGCCGGAGAGCATAGCGCGAGCCTTCTCACCGGCATCCTACAGAGTTCAAAACAATCATTTCTTGGTGAGGGGAAGATCTAGACGAGCAGGGCACCAGGCGTTTGGAGTGGTCGCTTGCAAGCTTGGTGAGGCCTATGGGTTGATGCTGAAGCTGAGCCATCGCAATCTTCCTTCCACACACAAAGAATTTGAAGGAGGAGTGCACGATTGCTGCACGCACCTTGCCGGCAGCCTCAGCGCCCGAGAGGGTGCCACCGCGCTCCAGAGGGCCAAGCTTGCGCTCCTGCGCACAGAGGAAGCTCAATTGAGCAAACGTCCACAGATCTAAACCGACACTGGCAAAGTTGCGTTTAGATCCGTGGTCCCTCACCTTCTTCTCCACCACGGTCGCCTCGGCCGTCGCCCGGACGAACACGGACCTGCGAGCCCGCACCAAGCCTAGATCAGACCAACCCAATGGCTACGATTTTCACATCTTTGAAGGATTTTGCTCACCGGCTGGAGCGGGTCGCCCTGAAAGGCGCCACGCGCGAGCGAGAGAGGACAGTCTGCATCTTGTCGGTGTTTCAGGTGCAACGGGACGTGCCCTGACTTAATGTAAGTTCTGTGACTCTCCGGTGTTGATGGAGAAGTATTGTGCGAGGGCGAAGTATTGTGCGAGGCGAAGATAAGCTGATATGGTGTTGCCCCAGATTGTTGTGTACGACCCCCATGAAAGCCAACTGCAGCCCCGTGTGTTGGGTTTGGACGTTGCTCTGCAAAGGAAGAATTGAACACTCTTGAAAGTCACAACACCTATTCAGGCGCTGAGTATAGCTCTGTCGACAGTGCCGACGGGAACTTGCCGTGCCCTGTAAGGAGCTCAAAAAGAAGACTCTGACAGTTACGCCGTCAAACTCTTAACGCTCGAGGAAATACAAAAAAAGTAAAACCACTGAGTGACGCAAAGTAGCGGAAGTATGGCCCGCAGGTGAGATGCGGCGCCCTCGCGCTGTGTGTGCACGTCTTTGCTGACAGGAATATGTGCAATGCCATCGGGCAATGTATGGAGTCGCGGCCCATGAGCAAGGGACGCGTTTCGGCGAGCAGCAGCGGCTGAGCAGGCTAATACTGCTCGACACGGTTGCAGGGCGCAAGACATGGAGGAGGATGAGGAGGTCAAGTTTGAAACCAGCAAGGGTGTTAAGGTTTTCACGAGCTTTGACTCTATGGGCCTCAAGGAGGAACTCCTGCGGGGGCTCTATGCCTATGGGTTTGAGAAACCCTCAGCTATTCAACAACGTGCTGTCCTTCCAATTGTCCAAGGGCGCGACGTTATTGCGCAAGCTCAGTCCGGAACTGGTAAATCCTCGATGATCTCGGTCTCAACGTGTCAACTCGTGGACATCACGCAACGCGAGTGAGTTGTACGTCCATACGTGAGAGTGTTGCATAATATGCTGCATCACAAGGGCGTGTGCGAAAGCGAGACAGCTGCTGGTTCCCCGCCAGCCCACGCCGTGCCCTGCCGAGACACCAAGCAGGGGAACGCATACATGATGGTCCGAGCGACGTCACCATATCAAAGCCCACCTCTTTGACAAGCTCTAGCGGCCACACTGTAGCTACAGCGTTGGTGGTTGAGGAAGTCGGGCTGCCCGGCGTCGGCTCACCCCTGCACCTCCTGCATGTCCCCCAGGTGCCAGGTGCTGATCCTGTCGCCCACGCGCGAGCTGGCGCAGCAGACGGAGAAGGTCATCCTGGCGGTGGGCGACTTCATGAACATCCAGGCACACGCCTGCGTCGGCGGAAAGAGCCTAGGTGGGTACGGAGCCGAGGGCTGCGTGTCATGGCTGTCACGGCATGGAAGCAGCTGGGAGCAGTGCAGGGAGCATGGGAACACCGCTGTGATTGCCTTCTGGCAGATTCCCGCGCGAGAGACAGGAGGGGCGATGAGGCAGAGAGGGCCCTCGGATGCGTCATTCAGTGCTCGCGGCAGTAGCCAGGTGCGCTGGCGGCCCCGCATGCGCAGCAGCAGGCTTTTGTTTCGGCAGGGATTGGCGTAACAGCGCAGCACTCTGACCGTAACCTGAGCTGCGCTGGCTCCATGGGAGGCCCGCAATTTGTGGGCACGGGCGGCTCCCGTCCTTCCAGTCAGCAAGACTGCAGCTGTCGTCAGCCAAGTGACCGGCGTCGTGCTGGCTAGCCCCCGCCTGCGGGTGCTGCTGGACGGCGGGGGGCGATTGCGGCGGACAAGGAGTCGCCGCTGTGGCCACACAACGACCGCACTGTGCGCCTTGGTGGCGGGGAGGGCCGCGAAGTGCAGTGCTGTACTGGAGAGGGAGGCGCAGCGCGAAGCGTGGGGCCAGCAGCGACACACGCCGGAAGGCCGCAGGCACTTGGGGCGCAGCTCGGCGGTGGCGGGGCGGTGGCGGCGCAGGGCGTGCAGGGCCGCGGGGCAGGGCGGACAGGGCACAGTGGAGGCGCGGAGGCGGAGGGCAGCTGCAGGCGTTGCGCGGCTGGGGGCTCATGGGGCGTGGCGACGGCTGCTGGCTGTCGCCTGGCAGCCGGGGCACTGTGCAGTTCCCACGCGTCAGGCCACGGGGGTGGCTCGATATTGTCGCGGCAGTGTTCCAGGCAGTTCGCACAAGCGACGCTGCAAGGGTCCTCTGTGTCTTGGCCAGCGGCAATGGCGCTATCCCGAGTGCTCCGTACTGATTGATAGCCGAAATCACGCCAGTATCTTATGTGTACCATGGCTCCGCGCGGCCATGTCCCATGCCTGCGCCCCTTGCCCAGGCGAGGACATCCGCAAGCTGGAGAACGGCGTGCACGTGGTGTCGGGGACGCCCGGCCGCGTGTTCGACATGATCCAGCGCCGCAACCTGCGCACGCGGCACATCAAGACGCTCATCCTGGACGAGGCGGACGAGATGCTGGCCAAGAACTTCAAGGACCAGATCTACGACATCTACCGGTGAGCGGCAGCGGTAGCAGCTAGCGGGGGACCCAGGCGGCGGGCAAGGGCTGAGCAGTTGTAAAAGGAAAGGGAGGTTGCTGACTGCAGAGGTGCATGCTTTGCGGCCTGTTGGCGCCGCCTTCGGGCCTTTCTGTTGTGTTACTGTGTTATGCGACTGGATTTCCGTCCCACCCCCCTTCTGCCCGGTGCCTGTCCCCATCCACTTGTCCCCCGCAGCTACCTGCCCCCCGAGACGCAGGTGGTGCTGGTGAGCGCCACGCTGCCCGCCGAGGTGCTGGAGATGACCAACAAGTTCATGACCGACCCCATCCGCGTGCTGGTCAAGCGCGATGAGCTCACACTGGAGGTGGGGAGGGAGGGAGGCCGCTGCCGGGGAAGAAGCAAGGGGGGAACGGGGCCTGGAGGGCTTGCCATTGTCAGCAAAATAGAGCTGTACTTTATAGTGCACCAGAGGCATGGCAGGGCAGGTGAGCAAGCAGGGACGAAGTGCAGGGCAGGCAGTGACCGGCTGCGAGTATCCCATGTGCCAAGTGTGGGTGGCACAGACTGGCAATTCCTGTGAAGCGGGTCAGGGGAGGCGAACGGTCTGCGTCAGGTGGTGCGGGGTCCCAGGGCGCGGCGTAGCCGGATCAGCCGGGCGGGGCCCTCGGTGATAACAGGTGGTTGGGCACCCTTGTGCCCTGACGCTATGGAAGCTGGCGAGCAAGGTGGCAGCTGCGTGCATCAGCCGTACGGTCTGCCTTACAGCTTCACGAGCTGCCGAGCATACCAGCCTTTGCGCAGACGCACCTGCTCAGGAGCCCCCTCACCCAGTACCGCTTCCTGCTCGTCAACTTGACGCTCTTGTCCCCTGCTGTTCACGTTCGCAGGGCATCAAGCAGTTCTTCGTGGCGGTGGAGCGCGAGGAGTGGAAGTTCGACACGCTGTGCGACCTGTACGACACGCTCACCATCACGCAGGTGGGGCTGGGGCGCCAGCAGGCGGCGCGAGGTGCTGCGGATACGGACTGCACGTCGGTGTGCGTTTCCGTTTGCAACGTATCGGGTGTTAAAAGGCGGGGCTAGTGGGAGGGGAGGACAGCAAGGGAAAGGTGCATGGAAAATGCATGGGCAGTAAGGCCGAGTATACATGCTGCAAGATGTGGAAGGTCCTTTTAGGCTTGTTTGCGATAGCTTAGCTTGGATAACGTGCACCCGCTTGTGCCCCGTTCTCCGCGTCCAGGTAAGGAGATGCCGCACACCGGGCACAGGTCTGTGTCGCCATGAGCCTCACCAGCCTTGCCCTTCCATCCCCTCCCCCAGGCCGTGATCTTCTGCAACACCAAGCGCAAGGTGGACTGGCTGACGGAGAAGATGCGGCAGAACAACTTCACGGTGGCCTCCATGCACGGCGACATGGTGCAGAAGGAGCGTGAGGCCATCATGGCGGAGTTCCGCAGCGGTGCGGCGCGCGTGCTCATCACCACGGACGTGTGGGCGCGCGGCCTGGACGTGCAGCAGGTGGGGGTGGGGCAACGCAGACCAGAAAAGGGCGGAAACCGGGGGGGAAGGTTGGCAGGGAGGGTGTCGTATAGCAGCAGCCAGCGTGACGGGACCAAGCTGTACAGAGCGCGTGGACGGGCAGGGGGGCCAGGACGCCTGGATTTGTCGTGCTGTTCGGGTGACGATCAATGGCCGGGTCGCAATGCAACATGTGCAGAGTACGGTAACGTTCAGCTAGTAGATTTCCAGCGCGTAGCTACAGAACCCCCTGGCATGGTAACGCCTTGCACAGTTAGCGCTGGACGTACGACCGCGCGCCGCACGACCGGCAACTGACAGCAGCTGCTGTTGGGTGTCCCCTGGTTGCCCTACGCCTAGTAAGTGCTGTGTGCGGCGTTGGCGGTACCAGGCAGCACAACTCTAGGCCAGGCAGGAACTAAAGGACTTCCCAGACTGACCGTGTGTACTCGTCCTGCTACCGCAGGTGTCGCTGGTGATCAACTACGACCTGCCCAACAACCGCGAGCTGTACATCCACCGCATCGGCCGCTCCGGGCGCTTCGGGCGCAAGGGTGTGGCCATCAACTTCGTGCGCAACGACGACATCCGCATCCTGCGCGACATTGAGCAGTACTACTCGACGCAGATTGACGAGATGCCCATGAACGTGGCGGAGCTGATCTAGGGGGTCACGGAAGGGAGGCGGAGAGTGCTGCGGCGGTGGAAGCAGACGCGGCAATCTCACCTGGGCGGGAGCGGCTGTGGGACGGGTGGGGCTGGGGTTAATAACGGTATCAAATCAGAGGAGGTCTGCCCTCGTCCGTGCACACTGGGCTTGGAGCTGCAAAGATGGGGCGGGCTTGAGTCGGTGCAGTTGCATCTGTTGACTTGGGTGACGCAGTGCTGCGGAGGACGTACATGGATCGGTAGTTATCTGACCGACTGACATGTGTATACTGGTTGAAGACCTATTGTGCAAGTGGCGCCGGCATCACTTGCTCTGTGAATACGACCTCAGTGTAGCAGTGGTGTAGCGTGCCCGCTTGTGACGTGGGGCAAGGACGAACATTTGACGGTGTGGCGTGCAGTAAGACGCTAACGGCTAATCGTATGTTACAGAGCGGCGATAACGGTTGAGGTACCGTACGCGGTTGGGCACACCCTGACAACCGAAAACTGGTGTTGTACGGTATTGAGGCGATGCTACATGCAAGCCGACGGTGGTGCGCAAGAGAGTGAGGTGCAGTGGAAACAGGACAACAAGGCCGCAAGACTGGCTTTACAGTAGGCGATGCCGTGGCGGAGAACGCTTTCTTATCCGCCACTCCATGCAACGCGCCCTACTGACTGTATCAGGTCAAGACGTGCGCAATAGGCCGAGGCAATGGCTCGGCGCCTGTGACACAGCAATGCATGCAAAGCGCGCACCCGTGCACTGCATAAACGTCCAACAAGAGATATGTATGCCAAGATGTCGCGTCGCAACAAGCTCCACTGCCCATCTGCCCTGCACCAGCGTACCGCACAAGGGAGCTCCCCTGGTACGCACCGCTGCAGCGTCAGCACGCCGGCGGCCCGCAATGGCGAGCGCTCAGCCTTCTCCCGATGCGCAACGTACAGCAACGACACAACTCCCCCTTTCAGCGCTCCCGCCCCTGCTTCCTGTATGCGCCAGGCCTCCGTGCGCACATGGTTTGCACACCCCGCCCTTGCCCTGCCTCTTGCCAGCCCCTGCCTTGCTGCCCCGCCTCCTAGAGCCGCTCGTGCATGTTGGGGTACTGCCAGGGGCAGAAGCCCACGCCGTTGATCTCCGCGGCGGGCGCCACCTCCTCCCGCGGCCGCTTCAGGTAGTCCCCTGTGAACTCCCAGAACGGGACCTTGGACAGCTCCAGCTCGCCTGGGGAGGGAGGGAGACAGGACGGGGGCAGTAGGAGTCTAGGAGAAACCAACATCATACCCTAACGGTGGGCAAGGCTCCCTGCCGTTCGAGTCAGGCCCCGTCAGGCCACCGCACCCGCCGCGGCTTGCCTGTTGCAACCCTCCCTGGCCCACCAACAACCTCAGACTCCTGCACACGCTGCTTTCTGATTCCGACTACCGTCATGCCTGTGCAGAGCTTCAGCATGGTTACTCCAACCCGCGTCTTTGTGAGCCCAAGCCCAACCCATGCTCCCGGTGCCCCCCTTGCTGTGCTGCTCTGCGGCCAACCCTGCTCTGCGCCCCTCCCGCCGCCGCCGCCGCTGCTCACCCTCGTACAGCGTGGGGCTGTCCACCTTGCGGAACCACCGCGGCGTCCAGCCGTCCGCCCGCTTGTCGCGCTCGCGGCGCTCGGCGCGCTGCATCTCCTCCAGCCGCACCTTCTCGGAACCCGCGGAGCCCATCTCCCCGGCAGCCAGCTTGGAGCGGTCGGGACGGCGCCTGGTGGAGCAGGTGGGCACATGGGGGCACCGCCGACCCACAAAATTAGGGCCCATGGACGACGGACAAGGCACGTTGCAGCAACAGCGTAGTAGTAGCCGCCGATGCTCTTTGACCGGCACAAACAAGATGACATGGCAACATGGAAGTAACGTGGCAGTACTTGCTTTCAGGGGCATTTGGCCACGTATAGGGGTATGTGAGTGGTGCGCTGCGGGGCGGCACAGCCCCAAGCGCTCCCCCCAACGCCCTCCCGCCCGCACCTGCTGTCGCTGGGCAGCGGCTTGCGGATGCCCTCACTGCTGTTGAGCCTGTGCGCGAAGGCCGTGAACGAGTAGTAGTCGTTCACCGGCTTGGGCGTGCAGGTCCACAGGCGCTTGGGCTCCGCGCCGGGGGCGGGGTTGCCTGCCTCGTCGCAGCGCACGGCGTCGCAGTGGGAGCTCCACTTGCCGCTCAGCTTGACGCGCTTGACGCCGTCTGGACAGGGGGGCAAGCCGGGGGGCCAAAAGCCGGGAGGTTTCTACACAGCAGCAGATGAGGATGCCTTACGCTGTACGGAGCGCACATCTCCTGGACGCGCGAAGCAGTCCATCGAAGGCGTGCCCAAAGGCAGAACTACCTCGCGAAGCCACGCCAAGCTTATGCTTGTTGCACATCTTAAGCTGCCCTTCCCCGGAAGCGGCTCCCGGCCCGCCGCACCCTCTCGCCCCGCGGCTCACCCTTGTCGTACACGAAGCCCTCGAACTCGTACCGCCCGTAGCCGAACCAGCCGCAGGGCTTGAAGTCCAGCGTGCACTTGGCGCCGGTGGTGACGCAGTGGATGGTCATGGGGCCGTACGCGTCCACCCAGGTGCGCCCGATCACGATGTTGTGCACCATGGCGTTGGGTGGCACCAGCGTGTACACCTCGCCACTGGCGTTGAGCGTGATGCGCGTGCGGCCTGCAGGGGCAGCGGGAAGGGGACGGCGCATTGAGGCACAGCCCGCTCCTCTATCTTGCCCTCACCCCTCACCCAACATCAAAACCTTGCCTAGCCGCCATAGCCTGACGCCCCATGTAGGCGCACCTTGCCGGCCTCCTTGCTCCTCTCCCCGTCCTGTAACCCCATCCAGGCCCTTCCTTCGAGTGGCAATCCGCTCCTCGGACCCAACCCACCGCCTGCCACCCAGGCTCCTCACCGTAAGGGTACACCTCCAGGCTGTTGCCCAGGAAGCGCGTGGTGGGCGCCGACACCAGGTCGTACTTGAAGTGCATGTTCTCGGCGTGCGCCGCGCAGATGGGCGGGTGGTGGCTCACCTGCTCCGCCAGGTAGCGCACGTCCTGGCCCACCTGCAGCGAGCACGCACAGCGCAGCATGGGCGCACAGGTGCTGGCGTCACACGTCGTCATCAAGGTGAGGCACAGATGGGTGGGTCCAGGCCGCAAACACGACGCCCCGCCGCGAGCACTTGGACGGAATCACCAAGGCTATCAACATCCTGCACGTGCACCTGCACCGTTCATCGGTCTGTTCCTCCAGCAGCAGCAACCCACTGCGAAGGCCGGTAGTGGGACGGTCCCATCCCAACCCGCCTCAGGCCGCCCAATGCAGTACCCGCGTTATCCTCCCGGCCCCACACTGGCCCCCGGCCCACCTCCAGCTCGTACGTCTCCCCCAGGATGGGGTTGAAGGGCTTCCAGGCACGCTCCGCGGCGCCGAAGGGCGACACGCAGTACGCAGCCACGTAGGCGAACCTGCGGGGCGCGGGAGGGGGACAGCCGGACACGGGGCGGTTGGCGTCGACGAGGCAGTACCCGGCGAAACAAGTGGGCGGCTACCAAGAGGGCTCCGTGGGGTTGCGGGCCGCATGACCCAACCCGTGTGTACACCACCGGCCTTATCATCGGGGTGCGGTTGGTACACGTGACGCCTGTTATGTTATTACCAGACGCCCCTTTCCCCGCCCCTTCCTCGCCTGTTCAGGACCAATATTCCCTGTCCAACCTCATTGCTGACAACCTCTGGCCACGATAAACGACCGTGTGTCTTCACACACCAATCAGCCTGCCCGTCCCAGTTAGAAGCCCCCTCAGCCCTACGCCGCGGGGACATAAACAACAAATACGGCATGACCCCGCTATGGCCCTCTCCCCTGATTGAACCCCTTGTAGCCGTGTATCTCCCTACTGCCTCGCCCCCCGCCCCTGTCCTTGCCTCATCCAGAGCGACTGGCTCCTTCCTCGTTCTACCCACCCCCATCCCCACCCCCGTCTCCCACTCCCCGTCATCCTGCTCCATGCCCTCATCGTCTCGCACAATGCCCTCTTGGCATGAGGTCCGGTCAGAGCTTGGGCTTTCCACGTCCCACCCTCACAACGCCTACTCACCTCTCGCCTACTCATCTCTGCCCTCTCCGCCCCGCCCCACCCCTCCCCTCTTCACCCTGCATCCCCTCCCCCCTTGTGCCAACCTGTCGTACGGGTCCGCTGTGCTGTCCGCGCTGTCCAGCAGGTCGGTGTACTCCATGATCTCCGCCGCCTTCTGCAGGATGGTGAAGGGCTCCATGATCCACACCGGCACGCTCAGCAGGCTTGTCACGTCCGCGCCAATGTACTGCTGGAACTGCCGCGTGCCCCATGCTTGCTTGCGCTCCTGCAGGCAGGATAGAGGGAGGTGTGGCGGTACTCGGAGCACTGTCCAGGGCATCCGGGTCAGGCATGAGGGGCGTGCACGGTGCGCAGGAGCGCAGGGGGTACCGGCATGCGTGTGAACCTGGAAGGTGCAAACATAGACGCAAACCCTACCGTCGGAATGAGTGATGTCATGCGCAGTAAAGATGCACAGGTGCTTGCACAACCTGGGTACAGCCCCTGGCCTACAAACAGACGGTGTCCCTTGGGCCCAACGCACGGAAACAGAAACCCTATCGGCCGCGTCACGGTCTACGTCTATACGGCAGCATTCATACATGATACCACTCTTGATACGTACTCCGTGTAGAAACGATGCAGGCCACAGCCTCCGTTTTGGCGCGCATCAGTGGGATCTTTACTGACAACCCAAACACACACCCAAGAGCGCTCACTGAGCCCAACAACAAAATCATCAGCAGACGTAGCGCGATGGAACAGCGCCTTGCAAGAAAGGCAACCGCGAGAAGCCGCCGCACCTGCTCTAACAAGCCGGTCGCAGTTGCCTCTTCACCTTTCTTTGCCTTTTCAGACTCTGGGTCCACCACTTCCAGATCCTCCCAGCCCATTAAGCTGCAATGAATCAGCGCAGGAGCATGGGCTCTTGGACAGTGGCACTTGAGCGGCTGGCGTGCGGGCATGCGCAGGCCCAACGTGTTCAAATTTTGCGCTATCGGCCCAGCCCTACCTGTACATCTGCTGTTGAGCATATGTCACCATGCTTCCGCCCCATTGGTATAGCGTTCCAAACAGGCTGCCATTGCTCGCAGCCTGCTCGTTGGCTGAGTCGCTCATTTGTGATGGATGGCAGCCGCCCGCTCCTCACGGCACTGATAATAATAGAAGGTGAAGGGCGGGCGGCCCTAACAGCGCCGCGCTACCCTAGCCGTTCAGTGCAGCAGGTCCAAGGGCTCGGTTCAGCGCGCCAGAGGTTTGTATAGGAGTCGTGCTATTGGTAATTTATGAGGGAGGCTAGCCACAAGTGTGGGCGTATGCTGCTTGGCAGAATGTGTAAGCTGGAGTCATCGCGCCCCACGCTTGTGACTCTTCCGCTCAACGATGCAGAGAAGGTGGCCCGGGGCCCGCGGAGCAGCGCGGAGAGCCCGTGGGAGTGCCACTTCGATGCCCTTCGCTCCTATACACATAAACAACTGAGACCTTTTGGATTCAGTCGGACCCAGATCCCTTGAGTGGCAGGGAAACCTGTTACGCGCCAAGACCCATCGAACGCACTTGTTAAGAGCGTTGGCCCCTGAGCAATATGCAAACGAAGGACTATGGCACTTGCAACGACGGGGGACGTCAGAGCTGAGACGGAAGAGCAATTTGCCGCGCGCCAAGAGGGGCTCCCCTGCCTCATCCCAGGGCCTGTGCAGCCTGTGTGGCCCGGGCCCGGCATGCTGGGTGGCCAGGTCTGCCCCACGACACCATCGCTATATAAAAATTAGCTAACATCCAGTAACCAATCAGATACAACATAGGGACTCCACACCCTTGACGATGTTTGGTATCGAGCTCGGGCACGTGGGCAGCGTGCTGTGGAGCTCTGTGGCGCATGGCAGAGTGCCTGGGTGTAGCTAGCGGCTGGTCATGCGGCGTGAAGTGCAGGGCTGCAGGCAGCCTAAGGATATGGTGGGAAGCCGTTGGTGATGTTTTCGATACGGGACACTGCGGCGGTAGTGAACCGCTTTGGACTTCAGCAGCAGTAACGCCTACCACAAGTTGCTGGAACGGTGCGGCTAGGAGTGCAACATCGATGCCCTTCGCTCCTGTACAGATACACAACTGAGGCCTAATGGATTCAGTCTGGCCCAGATCCCTTGAGTAGCAGGTAAACCTGTTACGCGCCAAGGCCCATCCAGGGGCCCCTGGGCCCATCGAAGTGACTTGTTAAGAGCGTTGGCCCCTGGCAATATACAAACAAAGGCCTATGGCACATGCAACGACGAGGAACGTCGGCTTTGTGTCTCCGGCGCAAAACCTTGCTGAGACGGAAGAGCAGTTTGCCGCCCGACGGTATGAGGCAGGGGCTCCCCGGCCTCATGTTAGGGCCTGTGCAGCCGTACAAGTGTCCTTGCCCAAGAGGCTGCTGTAACTGTGCGAGTTCCAGGACATTCCATTTCATGCGGGTACTTTACAACGAGTTGTACCCGCGTGAGACCAAGGGCGTCCTCCGCGCACAGCAGGTCCCTAACGGCTAGCACTCCTGGCGCCGCCGCCGAAACAATGGCGCGCCAGTCACTGCCAGTGCACCGCCCACTGCATCCCAATCAAGCCAGCCTGGACTAGCTAATTCGTACATGCCTACAAAGCCACTGACACTGCGACACAAAATGCGAGGCAGTAGATTCAAGTAGACTCAGGCTTTCCAAAGACCACTGCATGCGTACACATCCTAACCGTCCCTCAATGCCTCGGCTAGCAAATCAGCCTCGGCAGACGTCAGCATGTCAACTGCTGGCGGCCCAACCCCCGCAGCCCCCGCGCCCGAGCCGCCCTTGCCGTCCCCCGCCCCCTCAACCGCACTGATCATGGACCGGGCGGAGCTGGCTGTCCCCTCGCCCTGCCCCGCCCCCTGCTGCGCCTCCCCTCCTGTCGCCGACCTGCCGCTGGGTAGGCGGGCGATGGGCGGCAGGTGCGCCGCAGCCTCCCGGTCCGGCCCCTCCCCCACACCGGCCCCACTCCCGTTGCTGCTGCCCCGTTTCAAGCTGCTCTGCCGAGACCCGGGGCCTTCCACGCTGGCCCTGCCCGCGCTGCCCGGGCGCTTGCCGCTGTCCTGCCGCCCCACCGCCCCACCCTGGGCGCCCAGCGGTGACGGCCCCGGCCCGCCCACACTGCCCGGCCTAGGAGCCGCCGGCGGCAAACCCGCCCGGCTCCCAGCCCCCGACGCCGACCCCAGCCCTGCACTGCCGCCCCCCGGGCTGCCCCGGGACTGCGGCCGGGCGCCGGCTGACGCCCCGTTGGGACTTGCCCCCCGCGCTGGCGGCGGGTGCACGCGCGCAGGGCTGGTGGCGGTGCTGCCGGGGCGGCTGTTGGGCGCGCTGCCGCCATCCTCAGACAGTATCTCGTGCGCCTGCGCCAGCAGCTGCTGCGTGAGCTTCTCCGCGGCGCTGTAGGCGTCGTTGAGCTCCCGCAGCGTGCGCACGTCGTCCTGGGACAGCCCCAGCGTGCCGTTGCTGCGGCGGCTGGCCATGCTGCCGAAGGAGGAGGCCAGGCTGGCGTTGAAGCTGCCGCCGGGCAGCAGGCTGGGCACGTCACCGCTCTCGCTCAGGCTGCGGTACGCCACCACGGAGGCGCCCGAGGCGGCCGAGGCGTACATGGCCGCGATGCCGTTGTACGGCACCTGGTAGCGGGACCCGGCGGAGGAGCCGGTGGGAGGGGGCCGGTCGGTGCTGGTGCGCGTGGGCGGCCGCATGCGGGGGACGGAGTGGGAGCCGGCGCTGCGGGGCGGCGTGCCGCTGCCGCCGCCGCTGCTTCCCGCACGGTGGGAGTGGGGGGACAGATGGCTGCTGGTGGCGCGTGGTGGGGGCCCGTGCGCGTGCGCGCCCTCCTCGTGGATGGTGTGCAGCGTGGGGGGCGCGGCGCGGGGGGGCGACATGCGGGGGCCGCTGGTGGGCGTGTAGCCGCCGCTGCTAGAGCCCCCGCCAGCGGGGGAGTTGGGTTCCGAGCCTGAGGCTGAGGAGCCCATCTCGGCGGCGTCGGAGCAGGTGGACATGCGGTGAATGGCGCGAGTGGAGTGTGAGTGTGAGTGGGAGTGGGAGTGGGAGCGGCGAGAGGTGGAGCGGCCCAGAGGGAAGATGACGGGGCTGGAGACCTGGACCGGGGACATCGGGGCAGCGCCGGGGCTGCCATCTGAGGCGCCCAGCCCACAGCCACGGGTGGGGGAGCCGGGCGCGCTGTCCGCTGGCCCCGCCGTCCGCTGCCGCCCCTCCAGCGCCTCCTCCGCCTTGGTGGCCAGCGCCTCCTTGACGGCGATGGCGGCCTCCGCCTCACGCACCACCTCCCGCGGGAGGGCGGCGGTGGCCGCGCGGGCGTTGACTGCCTGCTCTATGGAAGGCGCATACAGGTGGCTGATCAGGCTCAGCGACTCCTCCGGGTACAGCCCGCAGCCTCCGCCCGCAGCCTCCTGCCCTGCTGCTGCACCGCGAGGGAGCAGCATGCTGGGGAAGCCGCCGGCCCCACCAAGTGCTGCCCCTGCAGGCTGGGTGCCATGGCGTGCTGCCGGCGACACGCCGCTGCTGCCACTGCTGGCCGGCGTGTAGCGGGACTGGCCGGCTTGCTGCGAGGGGAAGGCCGCGCCGCCGTTGCTCGCCGACTTGGCCCTGCTGGGCGCCTTCCGCAGCACGTTGGCCGCCGCCCTGGGCTGTATGGCCACGGGCAGCGGCGAGTGCGCGTTCACGGACACGCCCCCTGGCCCCGAGTGCGGCCCAGCAGTGCCCACTGCCGTCAGCGGCCGCTGCCGCCCCATGGCCGCAGCCGCACGGGCACCGGCCCGCGCCGCCCCGCCGCTGGGGGTTGCCGGCGCAGACACCCCGCGCGTGCCAGGCCGCGTACCCGGCCGCCCCTGCTCATCCGCCCCTGCCGTGCCGCCGCACAGCGCGCTCACGGCCTCGGTGCACACGGGCGCGGTGCGGTACAGGAAGCTGGGCTGGGAGCGCACCCGCAGGTACCACTCGCGCGTGAGGGAGGGGTTGGCGCGGCGCAGTGCGGCCGGGATGGTGTCCATGGCGCGCAGGCGGTCGCCCTCGTTGGGCAGCTGGCTGGACAGCGCGAACCAGTGCTGCAGCAGCTGCTTGTACGTCACGTCGCAGCGCTCGGACGCGGGGTACATCTCCCCCGTCATCACACACAGGAAGCGGCCGTTGCCACCGCTGCCGCCGTCCCCGTCGCCGTCCCCGCTGCCGGCCGCGGCTGCAAAGGGGCTGGCGGCCTTGGTGGCGGAGAAGCTGGGTGCGGGCGCGGGCAGCTCCAGGTCCTTGAACTGCTGCAGGTCCAGCGGGCCGCCCAACAGTGCCACGTTCATGGCGGCGCTGCGGCTGGGGTACGACACGGGGCCTGAGGCGGCGGGCACGGGCGGCATGGAGCCCTTGGGCGCTGTGGGGGAGGCGGGGCGCGGCCCAGCCCGCCCCGCAAAGGTGGGCGTGACCAGCCCCTCAGCCAGGCGCAGCTCCGAGGCGTGGTGGTGCACAGAGGGGGAGGGCTGCGGCTGGCCGGGGCGGCGCTGGCTGTGGTGGTGGCGGTTGGGGCCGAAGCGCGGCGGGCCGTCCTTGGGCTGCTGCGTCTTGAGCGTGCCGCAGTGGGTGAGCCAGATGCGGTTGGCCTCGTCGATCTGGAAGTACAGCACCATGCGCAGCACGCGCACGGCGCCGCCGCTGACGTCGGCCAGATGTGACGCCACGTTGTCGGCAATGCGCGAGATGGAGCCGTGCAGCACGCTGCCGGTGATGGGCGTGTGCTCCGACAGCCACGACGGGCCGTCCCACGTGGCCAGGCGCTCGGGCAGCGGCACGCGTGGGTCGGTGAGCTTGGCCTTGTTGGTGCGCCGCTCCACCACACAGGCCTGTGAACGCAGCCGATCCGGATGTCAGCAAGTATCGCACGGGAAGCCGAATCCTGCCTGATGCACGCATGCACACTCCCTTTCCCTTCTCCATGCGCTAGCCATTGTCAGACACCCGGCCGGTACCAGGCCCCGCTATCACCCCACCTTCCCCCCTTCTCCGTTTAACGTGTAACCCCCCACCCTCCCCGCCTCACGTTTGGCGACCACGTTGCGCGTACGACTGCGTGGTGGTGCCCCCTGGGCTGCACGTAGCGCTGCAGCACGCCCTCGTGCAGCGCCGCCACGCCGTGCACCACCAGGTGGCCGGGCGGCAGCAGCTCCGCCAGGCCGTCGCGCGTGATGTACTCCACGCGGGACTCCTGCAGCTCCAGCAGCGCGCCCTGGGCCTGGGGGGCATAGGTAGGGCGGGGACTGCGTGGGGGACAGAGAGAGAGCAGCAGGGTCCGCGGCGACGTGTGTGCCGGTGACGGTGAGCTGCTTGCATCCCACACGATGCTTACAGTACGCGACCGGCAAGCGCACACAGGCTGGCCACTGCCAGAGGGCAGGCTGATTCAGCGCTGCCGTGGTGACCGACCCACACACAGCTGTGCCCCTGCCCCTTCTCACCCCGCCCTTCTTCCGCTTCGGTGAGCTGGCCGCCCCGTGCGGCATGGTCATGGTGCCCTGGAAGCGGGCCACCACGCCGGGGTTGGGCCACGGCCCCAGCGTCACGCCCGTGCTGGTGCCAGGCTCCACCGCGCGGGGGCCGGCCACAGTGCCGGGGCCCGGGTCCGTGCGGTTGAGGTGCAGCTTCTGGGCCGGGGGCTCCAGGGACGACACCCAGCCCGTGCCCGCGCCCATGCCCAGGCCGCCCGTGGTGGCGTTGGCGCCCAGGTGGTCCGAGCAGTGGCCCCCATCCCCGTTCGCCAGAGCCGCAGCCAGCAGCTTCGGGACAAAGGCCTCGTTGACATTGACGTTGTTGATGTTGCCACGGTGCTTCCGCTTGATGGCCTTGTCCTTGCCGCTGCTGAAGTACCACACGGACGGCTTGCCATCAGCAAACACAAGCTGCAGTGCAAGAGTGCAGCGAGGTTGGGGATTCATAATTAGCTTGCTGATTGCCTACCGGTATTGGTGGGCCCAGTACTGGTGGGCCCTCGGGTAAGTTTGCATGGACGCCCGTGTCCCCTGGCCCGTGTGGGCCGTCGCGGCTTGCTGACTGGCTCGTTGTTACCCCACGGCCAGGTCCACGCGTAGGCCCCCTGCCAGCTCACCGTGTGGGGTATGTTGACTTCGGGGCAAGACCGGCCCTTTCCATCTTTCATCCACAGGTAGTGGTATAGGCCCACAACGATGCCATCGTCCACGTCCATCAGCAGCTCATGCTGAAGGCCGAGACGAGCATGCATGTTAGGAGACCTCCATGTACGCGTTGCAGGGAACTGTTCGCTCGTGCATGCCGCGCCCATCGCGTAGCCGTCCTACCTGGGGAATCTCCTCATCTGACATACTGCCAGCGAAACGAGTAGCTGATGATGGGTTGGTAAATCAACGCTATGTGCCTGCCAGTGTTCCCAAGGCCTTTGCCACTCGACTACTTAGAGCTGACATAGTCGGCCAATGCCTTGCGCGAACGCGCTAATCATTCACAACATCGATGATAAAAATTTGTGCTAGTTGTTTATATCATCTCAGTCGATCACCGGCTGAACACAACGCGCTCGAGCGACCGTCCTGAGTTGCGTCAGTGATTGGCATATAACACTATGCAGTATTCAACAGCTTTGACTAGGCTGTGGTAGACATGTGATAACAGGCCGAGAGCAGACGCGAGTTCCATCACCCTTGCCATCACCCATCGACGGGAGCTCCCCTGGCGCCTGAGCCACCCAGCCGCGTGCCCCGACCCAGCCCCGACCCGACCTGCGCCGACCCCAATGCCGGGACTGGAAAGAACCTGGACTTTTAACCGTTGTCAACACAAGGAGTCCTACGCATAAGAATTGCCCGTAGTTCAGGCCGTCCAGCAGGGCAATAAAGCCCACCAGGCAGAGTGGTGGGCCAATCAGTGCAGGGCAAGTACCAGGGGATACTCCCCTGCGCAAGCCTGCCCCCAGCTTCCCGGGCAACCTATAATTGTACCCGACGTTCTGCTCCCACCATCCATGTCCAGCTCTGAAAGGTTATTGCCGTAGCCGTACAACCTCTATATGCGTACAGGATTAGATGGGACTAGGGTACAGGTTGGTGCCCTGACGGAGCCATGCGTATGGACCAACCTACCGAGGTGGTGCACTGGTGACACACGCCCTTACAGAGCATGCATATTGAAAAGACAGCTCGACAGGAGCTCGCTAGCCGTCTTGGCCACCCTGGGAACGTGCGGGACGTTGCGGAGGCCCTGCTTCAGGCCTTCTGCTGGAAAAGCATGAACCAGCGCCGCTGCCCGTCCCACACCTCAACAGAAGAACTGCATTCACGTGCGTCACATTCGCCCGCTACACTACCTAAATCTTGCAGCGCGCAGCAGACAGCGCGACAGGCCCGATTGCCACAGCCACGCCAAAGATGTGCGAAGCATTGTGGCGTGCGTGTCTCAAGCTCTGTTCCGGCCACCCATTCTCGAGCTCCAGTACTACGGTGTGCACCTCCTTTCCTGCGTACCAGGTTGACCGTACGAGATCCCCCTGAACAGTCTCGCTCCGCCCGACAGTGCCCACAGGCACAGCAAGTGCACCACGCAAGCCCATGGGGCGGAGCCAGGGCCCCGTGATGCAGCCCTAGGGCGAGTGCTGCCAACAGCACCAGTACAGAGCTACACATGCGCGTAATCCTCGTCCGTTAAGAAATGCAGGTGATTATGGCCTACAGTTAGTGCAGCCTTGGCCAAATAGCCCCCTCCTCAAGAGGCACAGCGTTCGCGCACGCCTCGCCCTCCCCCACCCACTCTCACGCAAAAGGCAGGGCGAATCCTATGCCTGTACGCCCGTCCCACTGGTACTGCCTTAAGCATGCTGGTTCACAGTTCTAGGAAGGTGGAATGCAGTAGTCTCCCCCGTCTCGCCCTGGTGACGATGAAGCCAAGTCCGTGAACAGTCCGGCGCCCAGGCCTGTCGTGTGTCGTTGGGGATCCCCCGTACCCTGGCGCCCCCGCCGGTGCCGCCGGGCCCAGGGCCGCGCCACCCTTGCACTCCGCCCCTCGGTCCGGTGCCACGTGGGCCAGGTTACTGCAGCACAGGAGCGGCAAGCATGGTATTAATCAATAGGGACAACCCGAGTTGCCGAGTTGGCGGACACGTTTGGGTCAACAAAACAAGGGCGCCTTGCAAACCCGACACCATCTGCGCACAAGGCACAAGATAACGGGAAGCAACAACATCCTGCATTCCTCTGTGTTCACAGCGATGTGCACTCGTACGGAACTCACCAAGAAGTAGTCGGGCGTGGAGCCGCCGGGCCGGAAGGCAGTCTGTGAGAAGAGGGCAGCCCCAGGGTACGACAGCACTTCAACGCGTCGATGAGGACAGAGGCAGAGGCAATGCTCGCAAGTACATGCTACACATAAGTTGATATAATGCTCCTTGTCAAGGGCACAGGCATGTGACCAGTGTGCAACCAGCACAAGCGTCCGCCTGGCCGCGCCCCGCGCCCCTGTGCGCCCCCTGCCGGCGCCCACCTCGGGTTCCCCACGGCGCGGCGCTGGCTCGAACTTCTGGAAGGTGCGCGACATGTCGTCCGACACCTCCATGATGGCAGCCATGTTGCCTGGGGGTGGGGAGGACAGGGCGGACGGGCAGTGGCGGTGAGGCCATGCAATTGTGCGTGCAGCAGTGGCGTGGTGCTTGATCAGGCAGCCTCAGCCAGCCCTCCTACGGGAGGGTTGATCCTGGTCTGTGGAAGCGACGTCTGCTTGTGCTGAAAGCCTACGTTTCTCGCTATATATTGTCCCAGCGCTGGAAGCAAGTCCCACAAAGACCTGCCCAGGCATCCTGACCCATGCCGCGCACGGCAAGGCCGCCAACGCAACGCTGCTGTCACTGCACCCACCGCATCGGTAGCAGTAGTTTGGCGCGCTGAAGATGGTGACCACGGACTGCTCGTGCGACCAGTTGTAGCCCTCCATGACCAGCTGGTGCGCGCGGCTGATGAGGTCCAGGCCGTTGGCGTGGTTGAACGCCGCGCTGATGTCCTGGCCGAACGTGTAGCCCGCGCCGCGGGGCGAGATGCCCCAGCCGCCGCGGTCGTCGGGGTCCGACCACAGCAGGTCGCACATGGGGCCCTCGTGGGGCACCTGGGGGCGAGGGGCCACGGGGGCAGTGCATGTGGGGGCCGACGGATGCGGCGGGACTCTGCTGGTGGCACGGCTGCGCTCACAAGGGGGTGTTGTGATGCTGTTGCTGACACGCTCTGTACAGGCAAGAGTATTTCACCAGGGCCCACGGCGCGCTGCACTTTCCAGCGCCGCGCCGCCCTGCCCTTCCATGCTTCCTGCTTCCACGCCCCCGACTGACCCCAAGGCATGGCATGTAGAAAACAGCTTGCCCCATGCACGAAACCATTGCGCCCACACCAAGTGCGAGCCTGTAGCCAGTACAACCCTCCCTGTCACCGGTAGGACTTCGTCGCAGCGCCTGCATCCAGCTGTAGCGCTCTCATCCGCCCCCTGCCCCCCCTCCCCTGTTGCCCCTCTCCCCTGCCCACCTCCTGGATGCGGTCCAGCGCCCGGATGTGGTCCAGCGCCTCCAGGGTGGGCGACAGGCCGCCGTGCAGGCAGAAGATCTGGACGGGATGGGGAGGGGGAGGCGGGTTCCGGGTGGGCAAGGTGCAGGACGAGCCAGGAGGGGCGACAAGGCAACGCGTGTCTGAATGGGTGCGTGAGTTCCGCAGGGGAAGAGCGCCACGTGGGCGTGCCGAGGCCCTGCTTTCGGAGACATGTCAGCTTGCACCCGTCTTCCCAACCGTTGACAGCACCACATTTCAACGCACCACATAACGACAGCTTCGGAGCACGCGCTCAGCGCGGTAAGTGGCCCAGGAGATGTCATGGTCGCGCTTGCTCTTCTCCGCCCCCCTGCCCTGCAGCCACTTCTGGCCCGTCTGCTCCTTTGATGGCAGCTGCTGCCCGGCGTCCGCACCCCAACCGTGTGTCCCCAGTACGGCATTTCACACCGATGCACGCTCGCTGTACCCTGCAACGCTCAGCTCCGGCTCAACATCCAGCTGTCAGCCCTGCTTGCGGTGCACCTCCACCCCGTGTGCTCGTGGCGGTGCTGGCGCCTGCGCACAGTGCCAACCCTCTCCAGTCCAACGCTCCATGGGGACCCGGTGCTGCTGGGTGACCCTCACCGAAGCGCTGGCTGGCCGTCCCAGCAGCAGACAGCGCCGCACTGGACCGTGGCACCCCGACGCCACCTGCCCCCAGCCCATCCGCAGCCCCGCCGCTTTCCATGCCGCACTAAAACCCCATCCTACTCCTCCCTCCTCACCTCATGCCCCAGCCCCGCGCTTTCGTCCACCCGGTGCCGCCCCTTCCCACCTTGCTCTCCACCAGCCCTGTGAGCGGCAGGTAGTCGAACAGGTCCGTGAACGCCTTCCACACCTCCGCACTGCCGTACTTCCGCAAGCACTCGTCGTAGAAGCCGTAGCTGCAGAAAAAGATCAAGGACAGGGACGAACAGTATCAGTGTAGTGTTTAGGGTCGACCAAGGCTAAACGTGTCGCATGAACTTTCTGCTTTGCCTTCACAATGACTAAGCCACTCCCCCGCATGCATTTAGAGGCGCCTGCACTCCAACCCACGCATCTACAGATGCCACTGATCCCCACACCAAGCCCTCCAGTCGCACAGCTGCTGCGACTTACACTTGCGTGATTTGCCTGCTCTCGTGGTTCCCTCGGAGGATTGTTATCCGGTCACGGAAGCGCACTTTGAGCGCCACGAGCAAGGAAACAGTCTCCACGCTGTGGTAGCCTGCAGCCACGTGTCATGCGTCAGCGCACTGTAATGTGTTTTGTGATGCACAACGCTACACTGGGTCAACAAGCTACGACGTGATGCTGCTGCCGGACATACGCAATCAGTGAAGGCGGACACGTGCCGGCCTGTGAAGGGGAGCCGGAGCAGGTGGGCCTAGGGAGGGGCGTCCTCACCTCTATCAACGTAGTCCCCCATGAAGAGGTAGTTCTGCATACAATGCATGAAAAGCAGAATGATCAGACTGCTGACATGAGGGAAAGGAGGACCAACTGCGAGCATGCAGCGCGACATGGCCGCGTTTTCGAGACCAGGCTTGCTGCGCACCGTGTTCGGGCTGTCTCCTCCGATCCGAAAGAGTTCCAAGAGATCATTAAACTGCCCGTGAATGTCACCGCCTGCGAGCAGAGAGCCAGCCGGAAGACCCAGTGGTGTTTCACTGTCACCGTGTATCTCACGCAAAAGATCATCGCATGAGCTCCATGCCATCATTAATGGCAGCGGGCAGACCCGGAGCACGGTTATCGGGGACAGGGTTCCCGGGAAGGGCACAAGTCCCGCAGGCCGAGCCCGCGCTTCCCGCACTCACATACAGTTACTGGACACCGAACAGGCTGCACGTTGGATTCTTCTGCCAGGATCTCCTTCGCCTTCTCGCACAGAGCTTTCACATCTGCCTCCGCTAGAGGCTCGCACTTCAGCAGCTTTTGGATGTGCGCATCGAGGTCTGCGGTCTCCGCGCTGGGCGGCACAGTAGCCATGTTTATTACCCCCTGTGCCAAGATATGTTACACTGGGTAGACAGGTGGAGTGATGTAAACGAGACGTGAAAATACGCAGAAAAACACCTTGTGGACTGGTGCAGGTCGTTTGCCTAACGTGACGAGTAATACATAGCTAGGTGTATGGGCATGACCGCAATGCACGTCTGCAGGGCCTTCCTGCACGCCAGGTCTATGGAAAGAGACTCCTACCGTCCTACGTCCTAGGTCTAGCAAGGGAGACTCCGCATGGACTGGGCACACAGCGCCAACATGGGCCACTCCAACGCACCATTTCAGCAATAGATATTGTAAATCTGCGCTTCTCCAACACGACTATGCACCCTTGCTCCAACGAACGGGGCGGCGCAGGTGTATGCTCGTCTAGTAGTTCGCCGCTGCTAATGTTTTATGTGCCACATGACTAGATAATTTGATATGACGTTCGTGGCCATTGCCTCATCAGCCTAGGCAGCAATTTGTAACGACCTGCAACACCTGAACTCGCTTGCCACACGACGAAGGCCACTACGATGCATACCAGCGTCTTCAGGGAAGCTCTGATGGATGGTACCTCCCTGCGGCTTCCTGGCACGCGGACGGACGTCGGCCGACCGCAAACCTGCCCCAGCCGCTCGCAATTGGGCCAGCGGCGCTCGGCGGTCGCGGCTGCATATGCAGCTGGGCTTTGCCGGCCAGGTGATGCACATGTCACTAGGAGATTACAAAACGCTGGAGCGCATGCGCATCCAGTGTGCTTGCGGCGTTGCACCTGCCTCAGCGGGCGGGCAGGTGCAGCCTGCCTACAACTCCAGGCGCAGCAGCCGTGGCCAGCAGCCATCCACCGGTGCCGGGCCGAGCCAGCCCATGCGCTTGGAGCGCCACACCACGGTCGCAGCCGTGGTTCAGTGACCACGGCTGCTGCGGTAATAGATACTGCAAACGCCAACTCGACGCTCGAGGATGACCTGCTCCTAGACGTGCTGCTGCCCGGGGAGAGCCAGAGGCGCTCGGCCCCCTCCCCTGCAGCCGCGCCCCCGGTTCTTTCCACCAAACCCATGGTGCCCCTGGCGCGTCCGACGCGCCCTGCCGCCCCGCTCGCCAAGCCCACCACCACTACCACCGGCACCAGCAGCAAGGCAAACCCCTCGCAGCCCCACAGCCTAGCCCAGCCGCCCAGCCGCCCCCTTGCGTCCGTCCCCTTGCCTTCCCCGGACACCATCAGCCCCAAGCCCCAGCGAAAGGTGGCAAAGCCCGTCACTCCAGCCTCAAAGTTCCCCACTTTCTCCGACTGTGACGAGGTCATCAGCAGCGCCTTCGACGGCCTGGCCGTCAGCGTGTCGGGCCGCGACCCGCCCGCCCCCATGATATCGTACAACGAGCTGGCGCGCGAGCCGCGCCGCGTGTCTCCACTGCTGCTGCGCAACGCGGCGGCCGCGTTCCGCCTTCAGCGGCCCACGCCGGTGCAGCAGCACGTCATACCCGCCATCATGGACGGTGAGGGGCGGCGGAGGGGTGGGGCAAGGGGGCGGGGAGCGGGAGCCAGAGAGCGGGGGATAACAGGCGCGTATCCTCCCGGGGACTGTGCACACAGGGGGAGGGGCACGTAGTACGTAGATGCATCCCATTGTGCACGACAGAAATTGCTAGCTGGGAGGTTTGGATTACCACATACATCCTAACTGGCTGCTAATCGAGCAAGTGCCCTGATCACCTGTCCTCGCCACCTGCCTACCTTCGCCCTGACTCCCTCCCCTCCCGCCTCCCTAGGCCGCGACGTGCTGGCTGTGTCGGTGGCGGGCAGCGGCAAGACGCTGGCCTACCTGCTGCCCGCGCTGGCGTCGCTGAGCAACCGCAGCCGGGACGGCACCAAGAACAGCGCCTCCCCAGACGTGGTAGTGCTGGTGCCCACGCGGGAGCTGGCGGAGCAGGTGGGGTGGGGGCGGGGTGGCGAATGGCGACTGGAGCAGGTGGGGTGGGGGTGGGGTAGGGAATGGCGGGTGGAGGCGCAACAGGCCCTTGGGCAGGGCGAGGACCGCTTAGATCGGCTGTCGCGCCACCGGCATGCAACTCACGAAACGATGACGATGAAAAACGATGACCTGGACAAATGCTGGCCCCTTGACCTTGCTAACACACGGGCGCTCACACGCTCCGCCAGGTGCTGGCCGACGCCCAGCTGCTGCTGCGCGGCTCGCACCTCAAGGCGGTGGCGGTGCGCGGCGGCGTGTCGGTGGCGGAGGAGATGATGGGCATGCGGGGCCAGTGAGTCTCGGGAGGGGGGGGTGTCTGGGGTCGGGTATCTGGGTCTGGGGTGCGGAGGCTGCCGCCGTGACTGCACGGGCACCGGTCCTGGGCGCTGACGCGTTGGGCAGCGCCGCCCCTGCAGTATGCCGCGCGGCTCGAGGGGGTAGTCGTACTGATACTTTTCAACTTGTGTATTCTGTGCAGGAGCCGGTAACATACCATACCACTGCATCAAGTCGTACAATCAACGCCTCTGCACGCTCACCGGACCCCGATTGCTCACCGCCCCCCTGCAGGCACAAGGGCAAGGGCGGCGGCGCTGACATTGTGATCGCCACCCCCGGTCGGCTGGTGCAGCTGGTGGAGGAGCGGCGCGTGCGGCTGGGCCGGCTGGGTCTGCTGGTGGTGGACGAGGCGGACAGGATGCTGGACCTGGGGCTGTGGCCCGACGTGCGGAGACTGGTGGGGCGGGGTAAGGGTCGAGGGATGATTTGTGAGAAATGATTGCACCCTAAGGCTTCAGACCTTAAGCCGAGGTGGCACCACGGAACGGAAGAACTGGCTAGGTTAGGAGAAAACGTATGTGGGTCGGGGGCTGAGGAACTGGGGTGGGGGTTGTCGAGGCGCACGGGGATTGGTGCCATGAGGCGCGGGCTGGGGTGTTCCGGCGCCCAGCACTGCCACTCCCGGCTTACGTCCGCTTGCTGCTACACCCTCGCCTGTCGTCCGTCCACCGTGGCCCTGGGCCCTTATGTCACACCATGCCCATGCATGTGCTGTGCCGTGCCGCCCCACGCCCCCCTGTAGCTGTCCCGCCAAGAGGTGCCCACCGCGCGGCAGACGGTGCTTGTGTCCAGCGTGCTGCCGGGGGCGCTGGCGGCGCTGGCGGACGAGGCGCTGCTCAAGGACGCGCTGAGGGTGGTGGTGGGGGGCACCAGCGGCGTCAGCAGCGTGGTGCAGCAGGTGGGGGCCAGGGGTGGATACCGGGTGTGGGGCGGGGAAGGAGTAGAGAGAGGGGAGGAAAAGGACGCGTGCTGGCTGGCAGGCAGTGTGTTCACATGGTGGCCGCGGGACACCTGCAGGGCCGTCAGCGCACTGCATGGGTGAAATATGTTGGTAGCCCGGTAGGTAGGGGGGCAGCGGAGCATGGTTGGACGGACACGGACAGCTTCTTGGCCCGCAGGTCAGCGCTGTGCTGCGCTGTGCTGTGCTGTGCTGAGCTGTTGTCTCCGACCGACGCATGGGTGTTGGCGTGGGCCTGACAAGCCCACCATTTCCTAGCACTGACTGGCTCCCCTGAACGCTGTGGTCTATGGCCTCCCCTGCAGCGCTTTGAGCTGGTCGCTCGGGAGGACAAGCTGTCCCGCCTAGCAGCGCTGCTCACGGGGCAGGAACCGGCAACAGAGGGCGCGGCAGCGGAGGCAAGTAGCAGCAGCAGCGGGAGGGGCGTAGCGGCGGCGGCGGCGGCGTCTCCGGCTCCGCTGTCCTCCGTTGTGCCCAGCGTGGTGTTTGCGCACACGCTGGAGCGCGCGGAGGAGGCTGCGCGCTACCTGGCGGGGCGGGGCATCAGCGTGGCGGTGCTGCACAGGGACCTCACGCAGGTGGGTGGCCATAGAGATGCGGAGGGCAGGGCACAGGACTCAAGTTGCTGCGTACGGATGAGACGAGCTGTGCCATCATGGAGATGGACGAGGTTGTCTGCAGTACCCCGGGCAGCAGCTAGATTTGGCTTCGTCCAATCCCCCCAAGGTGGCTCCAACGCCTTCGCACGGCCCCGCCTGCTCCCCTCTCCCCACCGCAGGCCCAGCGCGACGAGGCCATGCAGTGCTTCCGCTTCGGCGTGACGTCCTGCCTGGTGACCACCGCCATCGGGGCGCGCGGCCTCAATTTCCCCGACGTGCAGCACGTGGTCAACTACGACGTGCCAGCATCGGTGAGGACCCGCGTGGTGGGCGTCCAGGAAGTGGGGCAGGGGGCCTGGCAGCGTGTTGTCGGCGTTGCTGGCTGTTCCCCGCTTAGCGCCAGATAACAAGCGGTACTGGCCGAGGCGCGGCGTTGCGGTGGGCCCTTTGCAGCTGGCAATCGCATGTAAAGCAGGGTGGTCACTGTCCAGGGTGGCTGCCTTGCGTGCCGTCCCATGCACAGTTTGCGCGCTTGTTGCTCTGCTGCGCCCCCATGTACCTATGTGCCTGCCACTCATGCTCTGTGGGGCTGTGCGGCTGCAGGCCAGCGCCTACGCGCACCAGGTGGGGCGCACGGGGCGCGGTGGGCGGCCGGGGCGCGCCACCACCTTCGTGGCGCCGCAGGATGGCCGCGCCGCTGTGTGGCTGCGGGAGCTGCTGCAGGGGGACGTGACGGAGGCGGGGAAGCCGGTGGCCGTGCCGTCCTGGCTGGAGCGCCTGGCGCGGCGGCACCTGCAGCAGCAGCAGCAGCAGCCGGGGGCAGGGCAGGGCAACTCGGAGAGCGTGGGCAAGGTGAGGGGGGTCGTTCAAGGCAGTGCTTCAGCTCGCTTTTTCCTGTGGCGCACGCTACAGGGCGAGTTGGACCATGCACGCGCGACGGTGTGTGTCTGTGCGAGCCTTGCTTACCATACGCTTCAAGTCTGCCATACCTGTGTCACGGCCGCTCGCACCCCGCAGGCTGGAGGCAGGCGACGGCACCCTGTCAAGGATGGCAGGGGCGGGGGTAGGGGCAGGTGCCAGCCACGGGGGGTGCGCGAGCTCCCCGACCTGGATGATGCAGGTGCTGCGGCGCCGCCAGCGGCAGCCTCAGCCGCCGCTGCACCCTCCGAGCCGCCCACCTTCGGCACCTTTCTCAAGCCGCGCCCACCCCGCGGGGCGGCCGCGGCCGCAGCCGGGACCTCTGGTCTGGGCAGTTCCCTGGGCAGCTCCCTGGGCAGCCTCCTGGGCAGCTCCCTGGGGAGCCTGAGCAGCGTGGACGCGGGTGATTGGGCGATCGGTGCGGCTTCCGGCGCTGCGGCCCGCAGGAGCAGCGTGGTGGGTCCGGAGGAGCCGCTGTCTCTGGCTGCAGGGGTGGGACCGCGCGGCCGAGCGGGGCAGGCGGGGCGGGGGGCCGCTGAGCGGAGCGCCGTGGCGGACCCGGGGCACGACGCCGCGGAGTGGCAGGCGCGGTTCGAGGCGGCGCTGCGGGAGGGCTACCGGCAGGGCCAGGAGGCGGTGCAGCAGCAGCTGGGGCAGCTGGGGCAGGGGCAGGGGCAGGGGCGGGAGCAGGAGCAGGCGGCGCCCCCCGGGGCAGGTAAGGCCCCCCGGCGTAAGGCTGGCCGGGGGCCCCGCAGGGCCGCTGACGTCTCGCTGCCTGTGGTGCTGGAGGCGGGGGACGTGAGGCTGGAGGCGGGTGGGCCGGGGGCCCTCACGGCAGGGTTCACCAGGTCGTAGTGTGCGCGGTTTGCTGCTAAGGTTTCCGCGCTGTGCACGTGAAAGGGGGAACCGTCGGTTTCAGCAATGGGGCTCCCAGCTCCAGGATTCTTGCACACGGCACTGATGCATTTAATTGTGGTTGTTGCGGGGTAGTTGCAGGTGGCGTTGCCACTAGGGGCACGTGGAATGTGCTCAGCAGTTGAGGACGAGACCTCACGAGACGCGACAACAATGGAGGGACACATGCTGGCAGTACCCGCGTACGTGCTGCTCAGTGAGTGTCTCAGAGACTGATCGTACCGGTAGCTATTGTGCCTACCTGTCGAGCCTGAGCCGCACGGAGGACAGGCCGGCATGTGTGTGTCGGAAGGACAGATGTCGGTCCCGCACCAGGCCTGTCCAGCCCTAGCCAGCATGCAGGTGCAGCCCTGAAGCCCTGCACGAGGGGGCACGCGCACGGGTGCTGCTCACAAAACAACGCGTGGGGCGGGAAGCCCTGTGGAAACTCCATGGCCTCTTAACGTCCCTTTGTCCGTGCTGGGAGCCTGGGACCGGACTGGATTCTGGAAGAGCGCTAAACCTGCACAATCGCATCGTAAAGGCTTTGCCGGCTTTTGTTTGGCGTGGCCTCTTCAGGGCGACGCCCTGCGTGACATGTGACCGTTGCCTTCTGCTGATAAGGATGTGTCAGACACTCGCTGTTGAGGTGTGTCAGACACTACACCCATCCTTTCGCACCACAGCGAGGTGAAGCCTCCAAGGTGCGTTGCGCCGTTGCCTGGAAGGACAGCCGCAGCTGGCCGAGTGGGGTCTTGGGGGCAATACGGGCTCACGTGCGTTGGTGGGGCAGGGGAGTGGGCTGGGCGCTTGGGGGCGGTGGGCGGGTCATGCCGTACGAATGGGCGAAGTAGCTCGACCGTGTGTCGCAGCCTTGGTCTCAGCCAGCCTGCACTCGGCCGCCCTCGTTGGACTGGCAGCTGTCATGGCCAGCCTCAGGGCCACGTGCTCCACCCAGGGCGGCACCCAGGTGTTGGGTGTTGCCCGCCACTACCTGCTTGCCTCGAGACCCTGCTCAAAACCTGTTAGGAGTGGTGGCCCCGGCTGTACCATGACCAGAGTTGCCCCGTGCAAGTGGGCGTCCCTTGCGCCATCAATGGCTGACTCGCTTCCGTGTCGCTGCCGATAACAGAGCTGCGGCCAGAACCCACCTGGCTCTACACTGCGTAGGCTCAACGGCCTTTGCAGTCCTCCCCTGAACCCCTTGCATTGGCCACTGGCCTTCATCAGGATGGAATTGCGGCAGCCAACTGGCCACGCATTATTAAGTATAATCGCATACTGTAAAGCAATCTGGAACACATCTCCCGCGGACGTTTCTCTCCTTGTGTTATTGATACTCTTGCGCTCGACAACTGTGGTTCCTCTAAGTATCCAACGCTTTACTTCGGCCATGCTTTTCATGCATGCTTGCGTAGTTTGATAGTTAAGGCAGCTCTCTGTCCAACGCGAACAGCCACAGCACCCGGGACCCAGCCATCGGGTACCGCGAGCGCCGAGCGGACGTAGTGTCTCAGCCAGGGGCCGCTGGCCTCCACGACGTGCAGATGCAGCATAAGGTCCAATACAGGTGCAAGAGCCAGGGCACGCGGAGCGCTGCTGCGCAGGCGCTACGGCCGCGTGGCGCCTGCCGCGCTCCCGCCCGCCTACCCCCCGCCCCTCCGCCGCGGCGGCAGCTGCCCCCTGGACGCCTGCCTGCAGCCCGCGCCCTTTCAGAGGGCCACCCACCGCATGGCCGTGATGAGGGACGCGCTGGACAGCCTGACAGGTGTGTAGGCAGTGTACGGCCCAGCTCTGGTGGGCCGGTACCGGTAGCCCCGAGTGGGGACTCGCAATGCGGCAGCTAGGGACTTGGCGTCAGTGTATCCTGCCAAGTCAAGCCATCGCAAGTCTTATACCTTCTCCTTCTTCCTCCTGCATGACGATGTAGAAGCAGTGACTTGAGCAGCCGGGCCTACCTGCACACCTCCCACGACTCCCTGCCGCTCAACGACGCCTACCGGGGCAGCCGCAGGGGTCCCTGGGCGCAGCTTGCGGGGGGCGCAGACCAGGGGCACAGCGGTGATGAGGACTGGGCGGAGGGCGAGGATGGTGAGGATGGTGGCGGCAGCGGCGGCGCGGGGCGGGACGTGGCGGGGCCCCGGCAGCGGCTGGGCGGCGGAGGGCGGCGGAGGGCGCCTGGCGGCAGCGGCAGCGGCGGCGGCAGGGGTGGGCAGCGGCGGGAGACGGCGGGGCCTGGGGGCCCGCTGCCGCCAGACCCTGCCGTGTCCCGGGCGCAGCGGATGGCCAGCTTGTCGTCCTCCCTGGTGCAGGTGGGGTGGGGACCTGGGGGCGGAGTTGCCGAGTGCAGTGACCAGCGGGGCAGGTGGCGCCCTGCGCGCCGACCAATGGGTAGGCCAAAGGAAATCGTGTAGTATCTGCAGAAAGGCGGCGACCGGTCTCGCGCTGTTAAGCTGCATGACACGGACATTGTCTAACGGTGCTGTTGTAATGGTAGCTGTTAGGCACGACAGCTGCGCCATGTTGAATTGTATTTCCCATCAAGCAGCGCCCGTGCCTCACCTGCCTCCCAGTTTGTGGCCAAGCTGCCGCCCTCCTCCCCCGGCTCCCCGGCGGCGGCGTTGCGCAGCGTGCTGGGGGCGCGGCTGGGGGCGGGGGCGCTGGGTGTGTGGGTGGCGGACGTGGCGGCGGCGCTGGGGCAGGCGGCGCAGACCCAGGGCGGCGCCGCGGACGGCAGCAGCAGAGGAAGTGAAAGCAAGGGCAGCAGTAGCGGCAGCACCAGCGATGGGATAGGGCACGGTTGCGGCCATGCGGCAGAGGAGGAGGCTGGGAGTGCGGCAGCGGGCGCCGCAGGGGCCGGGGGGCCCGGGGATGCGGTAGCGGGTGTGGGCGTGTCTGTCAGCGAGGCGCTGGTGGAGCGCATGGTGGCGACGCAGCCCCAGCTGCTGGCGCACGACTCACAGGTGGGGGTCGAGGGGAACCAGGCCTGGGCGGGGCATGAAGTACGGGATCAAGAGGGCCGCGGACGGGCGAGGGGCCGGGGATGGGGTTGGGGCAGGGGTGAGATGGAGACGGAAGCGGGTACGGGCCGTAACTCTGCTGGGGTTATCCTAGGGCACGGGGTAAAGGCACGCCCTTAGCACCAACGGCATGCCCTTGCCGTGGACCTGCTGTTTTTGAGCTGTTTGCTCACCGCTCAACCAGTGGCGTTACGCCACGTGCTACCACACACTTCCCTCGCCAGATCCGCCCGACTTGCCCAACCACACCCCTCCCCCGCACGGACGCTGCAGGTGCTGGCGTCGCGGCTGCGGTGTCTGGCGGCGGTGCTGGGGGCCCCGCCCGCGGAGGCGCTGGCGCTGGCCGCCTCCCGGCCGGGGCTGCTGCTGCTGGACGGCCCCACCCTGGAGCGCCGCCTGGACGCGGTGGCGGCGGCGCTGAGGCTGGCGGGCGGGCGGCAGGAGGCGGCGCGCGTGGCACGTGGGAACCCCGTGTGGCTGTACGCAGAGCTGCCGCCGCCGCTGCCGTGAGCGGTGTCGATGCCAAGGCGCTTGCGTAAAAGCGTCATTGTTACAGCGTAATTTAGCGTGACAGGCACATGCAGTTGCAAGGGAATGTGGCGGGGTGTGGCTCTGCAGTGGTCTCGGTTTGGTGAGTGGAGAGTGGAAAGAACCTCTACGCCATGCGAGGCACCCGACACTGACAATGTTGACTGTGTGCTCACGAGCACAGCATGTGAAAGGCATGACTGGATCAGACACGCACAGCGGATTGGTGCATGTGCACATGTGCCTGGGCCGTACGGAGTCATGCAACGTTGGCAGCCCACAAGGCAGCCGCGCATTAAATCGCCATAAGCAAATGGGCCATACACAATACGAACGAATAATGCTAGGGTCTTGACTTAAGTCCACCAAGGAATACAGAGACTAGGTACCGAATAGCGTACGGGCAGCGCAAGGGGGCCTGGCCGCCGCACCTAATGCTAATGTCCAGGTCCCCATGCCGCCATGGTGCCATGGATCGTATGTGTACAAACCAGAACGCTAGGGAGGATCGCTCCTATGAAAAGAGCAGCGTCAGCATATACGGAGCGAAGTTAGAGAGAAAAGCAATCAATAGGGTGTATACCAGTGTCGTGCTATCTATGGTCGAATCGGCTCTATACCGCATGGCCAGGGTGTATCCCCTGCGGCCCCGACCCTACCGGTATCGTGAACGAAACAACCGCATGCATATTACAATACCAACTGATACTACAATGCACCCAGACGAGGGATGCACTGCTAACATCCTAGTGTTTGGCGTGCCCAGCTATGGACACCACTGCGCTAATGTGCCCCATGCCGCCATGCAAAGGTCATGGCAGCAGCGTACCCCTGCTGCATGTAGCCGTGGCCACCCTAGTGGCGAGCTGGTCGGGCTGCCGACACCATAAAACCGCCCACAACGCTGTCGAGCCGCTTGGCGCACCGATCAGCCTCTAGCACAGGGCGTCGTGCCGTGCTCATTGCTTGCGTGACCACCAGCCCGTCACCGGTCCCTCCGTGCGCCGCCGTTGCAGCTGGTGGCGGCGGCGCTTTGGCGGCGGCCGGGGTGCCTCGGGGCCGCGCCGCCGCCACCGTTGCCGCCGGCGCTGGCCTGGGACCTCCTACGAGCCGCGTCCTGCACGCGGGGAAGGAAAGTATAATCAACCACTCTGATGAACCCCACAGACTTCCTTTGCTCGCACTCTGGCACAGTGCAACATGGGCATTCCGGCGCCGAAGGTCAGCCCCGCGGCACGACATATGAGGCGGGGCGCAGGTACACGGCAGTGGGAAGTGGGGGCCATGTCTTCATGACATGTACGTGTGACACAGTGCGGGCCGGCAGTGCGTAACAGAGGTCGTTGCAACATGCAGAACACAGAACCGCAGCCCCACCTGCGTCACCAGCGCCACCAGGCCGCCCAGCGCCGCCCCCGTGGCCCGTAGCGCCGCGCCCGCCGCCGCCAGCTCCGCCGCCTCCGCCGTGGCCACCCAGCCGCACGCCGCCAGCAGCTCCACCTGCCGCGGCAGCAGGCGCCGCCGCCACCACGCCTCGGAGCGCACCACCACCGGCCGCACCTCGTCTGGGGGAGGGAGGAGGGCAGGGGGACGTGTGGAACGGGACTACTTCCCCTAAGCGTTACAATGCCGCCAAAGGGTGTTTACGTGGGCCCGACACCGCTGCTGCTGGAAGCGCAGAGTTGGTCGCACGAGAGGGGCAGAATAACTAGAGTGCACGTGGCATCCGCATAATCATGAGCGCTGGGGGCATGCGCATCTGACCCTTCATTCAGGCAGTCTGCGCTCTGTTATTGCAAGCCACGCGCCCAAATCCAGTAGTGCCCTCCCTAACCCCCCGCCCCCGCCACCCACCCGTGTAGTCCAGGTAGTCGGCCAGCACGTCCCCCAGCGCGCAGCGGTACTGGCTGCTCACCGCCTCCGCCACCCACAGCTGCGGACAACGCGACAACGCAGGAGGCGGGCGGACGTGGAGCGAGTCAGTTTACGCTCGAGCGAGGCTCGTGCACTCAGTCCACATGCTTATCACAATTGCCTCAATTATGTGTACAACAGCTGAAGAACGAGGCATGCGCACATTGGTTGGTTGCTAACAAGTGACTGATACACTGCTTCGCAGGCTGCCACCCCCTCCCCGCTCTCCCTCCCAGGACCCACCGCCGTGAGCAGCCAGTCGGGCTGCAGCTCCAAGCCGCCGCCAGCGCCGCAGCCCACGGAGGAGGACGACGAGCGGCCGGCGCACGCCGGCAGGGAGGGTGCCGCCCCGCCATCGCTCCCGCCACGCGGCAGCGGCGGCAGGACGCAGCAGGCGCCGCCGCTCGGTGCGAAGTGCGGGCGGCCGTCCGGCCCCGCGCCGTCCGCCGCCCGGCTGCACAGCAGCAGCACGTAGGACAGCGTGGCCACCAGGTCGCCTGCGGGCAGCAGCAACCAAGTTGACATTGCAGTGTCACTAGTGCAAGTAAAGTGGGTATAAGTTAGCGACGAGATGCTTGGTCTATGCTGCGTGGTGTCCACGTAACCCATGCCGCCGTAACCCTGCAGAGACCAAGCCCGTACGCATGCACTAGCACACCGGCAACTCACCCTTCATGGGCAGCACGTTGTAGTGCATGAGCGCCGACAGCGCGCCCACCACCTCATGGCAGCAGCACGCGCGCACAAACACAGCCGCCATGGCCGGTGAGGGGCCGCCCCGGGCCCCGTGCCCCCAGGGGCCGCACGGCGTGTCGTACATGCCGCGGCAGGACATCTGGCCCCCACCGCTGCCAGCCACCGCTGCCGGGGTGGGCAGCGGGCTGCAGTGGGCCCCGGCCGCCGTCATGGCGTCGTTGGCGCGTTGTGGCATGCCGGTGGTGATGACCGGCAGCAGGCCGGGCGTGGACAGGGGCCGCAGCAGGTGGATCAACACGGGGGTGGGAACGTCAGAGGACACGCCGCTGGCGCTGCTGCTGAGGCGTCGGCGGAGGCCTGTGGCGTTGCCAGGCAGCGGCTGGGCCTGTTGCTGTTGCTGGTGCTGCTGGTGCTGTTGGGGCCCCTGCAGCAGCGGCCTGCTGCCCAGCCAGCGGCCCTGGGGCAGCGGTGCGGCAGCCCCGTAGGGCGGCGGCTGGGCGGCGGCGGCGCTGTACGGCGCGTCCTGCAGGCTGCTGCACGAGAAGGTGAAGGAGGCCTCGTTGGCGCTGCGGCGCACGGTGGGCAGCAGCGCATTCCCGTGGGCCTGCCCCTGCCGGGAGGAGGCCAGAGAGGAGGGCACCGGCCGAGGGTGCCTGGGCGGCGCACGGTGGGGGACGCGGTGCGTGTAGTACAGCCAGTCGCCCTCCTCTTGCACCTCAACCTGCATTGCTGCCTGGTCTGCAGCGGTCTCGACCTGCATGGGCGGCCCTGCGCTGCTCTCGCTTCCCCCCGCCTTCCGGGACGCGTCCTCGACGGCCGCCTGCTGCCACCCCCAGCCCCAGCCGCCCCAGGCCCACACCCACGCCGTCGCCTGCTGCCTCCTGCCAGGCGGCGGCTGCACCTGCTCGCCGTCCACCGCCATGGGGTCGCCGCACGTGTCACGCCCCGGCTGCGTGTCCCTGACCGTCACCGCCACGTGGCCACCTGCCGTGGCCGGGCGGTCCCTGTGCAGGGGCCTGCTGGGCGGCCGGGGGCACGTGGGCATGCCGTCCGCCGTGCTGGGCGGCTGCAGCTGCGCTCGTGCGCTGGCCAGCTTGTCAGCAGCGTGGCCTTGGCTGTGGCAGTCCTGGTCCTGCTGCGGCTGCTGGTCCCTGAAGCCGTGCTGCTGCTGCTGCAGGGGCACCGGCCCCGGCTGCTGCGCCGCTGCGTTGAAGCGGTCCAGGATGCTGCGGCAGGCCCTGCTGGCAGCGCGGGGGGGCTCGCCGGGGGCTGACGAGGCGTAGGCGGCGACACGCGCCTGCAGCGGCTTGGCGGGGGCGGACGGCATGCGCCCGCTCTCCGCCCGCGCATCGTACACAGCAGCTGCGGTAGCCAGCACTGGGGCTTCTGCCGAAATGGGTCGGTGGTGTGTGGGCTGCGGTTTGCTTGCGGTGCTGTGGCCGTCACGCGTGGTGGCGGCTGGGTCCTCGAGCAGGGGGAAGGGCAGCTCGGACGATCGCCTGCGGGGTGGAGGGCACGCGTGCAAGGCATGTGTTGTAGGAGTTGACGTTTGGGACTGCTGCACTGCCTTTTGACGGTAGGGCTGATGCAAGACAATTTAGCAATTAGCTTATTGGCATGTTCGGAAATCACAAGGGAGATCAAAGCATTCCCCGGCATGCAGGCCCAGGAGCACGTGTTAAGCGGTACACAGCAGTGCACAGATCCCGCATCGCCCACCTGCCACGCTTGAGGCCTACTCCACGCTTGTGCTGCCCTGTAGCTGCCTGCTGCTGCTGCGTAGACCCCCGGCTTGGCATCAGGCTGCCGAACAAACCGCTACCGGTGGCCGACCCACTTCCGTTCGGGGAAGTGCTTGTTGGTGCCCCCATGGACAGCGGCTCTTCGCTATCCGAAGATGCTGAACCACGGCAAGAGATGAGAAAGCTCAGACCGAATGGCATGGGCTGTCTGGGGATAGGTTCCGCCTGCGGCTGCTGCGGCTGCAACTGCTTGTACTGCCGCTCTTGGTACTGTCGCTCCGGAGGGCTGAGTCCTGATGGCGATGTACCTAATGGTAACCGGCGTTCAAGACCTTGTTGCGCGGGGGGTTGAAGCCCTGCGAAGCGCACAAGGCGGTCCGCGTTTTGCCACAATGCGAACTGGGTCGGCAGGGCGATAGCGCCCGCACCTCAAGGCAACGGCGCGTCTATGCAACATCTATCTATACAAACAGTGTGTATCTATGCCTACTAAAAGGATGTGCGTGGTGCCATGGACTTCTTGACATACGAGGCGGGGGAGACAGTTGGCTCGAGGCAGTGCGAAGGGTGTTGCAGCCCCAGCTTTGGCGTTGCTTCACAGCCCCTCTCTTTGATGTCGCAGCATGATATGAAATCCTTCTGATTCGTGACTCACCGGGGCTGTCGTGAGCGAGTTCGTCGGCTTTTCTTTTGTGTTGCAGCGCCAAGGTGTCGTTGCGTGTGATGCTGAAGCCCGAGCAAATTTGCTGTAGGGCGTATGATAGGGTCTTCATGGTGTCCCCTGTGCCAGTTGCTAGCAGCACGGCGCTTGTAGCGCCCCAGCTACAGGACTGGGACGCCAAACGCCAAGGGAGACGAATCACCCGGGAGAGCTACATCAAGAAAGATCGAGTAAGGACGAAAGGTAGTAACAATAATAGAGTAGTGTCCTCAATGCTGTTGGCACTACTGCGGTGACGTATGCGGGGGCTCTCCCTTGCATTTTGCTGCATGGGCTTACTCAACCTCCAAGCTCCCTTTCATGCGGGGGGCCACACGGGCGCGATAAACCATTCACATAGCAGAGCAGTTTGATAGGAGCATAAGAAAATTCCCTCTCACGGTGAACTTGGCGATTATTGCCCATTCCGGTTGAGGAACCAACACGCCGCACCCTAAATGTCGACTGAACTGCATGAGCCGTACAGCGTTATAGCAAAGAGCATTGGCTCACTCCGCTTACTTGTACATATATAACATAGCACCGCTAGCTTATAGAAGTAGCGCCCGTAGCGGCCCAGTTTCGCCCAGGGCCAGACGCGATTCCGGTCTCCACAGGCGCCCAATTGCAGCTCCGTCACGCACAGCTACTTTTACATACAACATACTCCTGATACTGTGAGCGTATATCAGCTCCTCGTCGGTTCCAGGGCGCCAAGCCATCGCAACATACATTCTTCGCGCTGCTGCGAGCCCCCGCTGTGCCGCTGACCATTCAAAACAGCACATAACTACCTCTAATGATTGTGCAACGCTGAGGTGCTGCCAAAGCGCCGGCGGAGCTGGGCAGCGTGGACCTGAAGCGTGGACCGGTAAGCGCATCGACCCATTGGGACGTTTGTCGCTCTGTGGGCAACGCCGCATTGTGCATGTTCTGCGTCGATCGACACCCCGCGTGTTACCTTGGTGGTACCTGTCCCGCCCCTGTCCTTTCGCAGGTGACGCCCCATGCCGTGTGTCCCGTCCGGGGCGCTTGCCCACCCGCTCCCCGCCGGCAAGCTCACCCACAGCCACCTATTCCGCGAGGGAGACGGTGATGACGTCGCCGATGCCACGTTTTGGCTTCCAGAGGGACGCCTGGGCGACCTCCTGGCGGGCGAGGAGGACCGTGGGAGCTGCAGCCTGGTGCGCAGCGCCGTTGAACACCCCCATGGGCCGCCAAAGAAGCTGCAGCACAACAGCCGGCGCTCCAAGGAGGTATACCAGTGCTGCTTCGGGCCAAAGGACCATCGCAGCCAGGCGGACGTGCAGCCCGTCATTCTGCAGCGCGGTAAGCCCGAACAGCGGCGGGCCCTAACCGAGGAGGTGATACGGGCGTGCACCTGCACCCAGTGCCATGAGATCTACGTGCCCGCCATCGGCTGCAAGTGCCCCACTCCCACCGATGAGGCAGTTGACGACGAGGTGGCGGCTGTCCTCGAGGACTTTGGCGGTACCGTGCGGCGCAGCAAGGTCAAGGCCGGGGAGTCCATCAAGGTGGGCTGCACCTTCACCGTCATCGCCACTGGGTACCTCAACTGTCCAGGGTGGCTGGCTGTCAAGCTCAGCCGGGGCACAGAGCACCGGGGCAAGGCCGGTCAGTCCTGCCACGGCTCCGACTGCAGCGACACGGCTGGCACGCGCCTGGCGCGCGCAGCTCACCTGTCCGACTCGCTGCGGAGCTGGGTGCTGGGGCGGGTGGCTATGGGAGCGGAGCCGAACGCCATCCTGAGAGGTGCGGGCTAGCGGGTTGATGTAGTGGGTTGGGGGTCCTAGGCATCGTTTCGTGTCGCTTGCCGCCGTCTTCTGTACCTCGCCTATTGGTGCTTCAGTCCAAACCCTGACGTGCACCTTGGACGCGGTCTGGCATACATGTACGCCCATTGCAGCAGATGGCAAGTAACACGTGCAACAACTCTTGTGTGCCGCAGAGAACCGAGCGCGCCAGCTGAAGGAGATCATGGTGCGTCAGGGCCTAACCGAGGCCCAGGCCCAGGCCGAGCTCGTCATCCGACCGCCACGGGACTACTTCCTGACGGCTGCAGACGTGCGCAACATCAGCGCGCCCATCCATGCGCCGTGGAAGCTCCACTCCGACGAGGCCACCTCCGTGCTCATGCACCAGCAGCAGCGGCCTGACGCTTTCCTGATCCTGCAGCAGCAGGAGCTGGACTACGCCCGCGCTGCAGGCGGGTCGGAGGATGCCGCCGAGGGCGAGGTGCCACAGAAGACACCCTTTGTCGCGGCCGTCAGCACCACCCCGCAGACCCGGATAGCGGCAGCGTACGGCAGCGAGCGACCTGTGCTGCTGGACACCACCTTCTCGACCAACCACCTCGCGGTGCGGAAGGGTCTACAGCTTGTGTCCTGTGGTTTGGTGCTGTCCTAGCGTTGCAGGGTCCCAGCAACACAGACCGTGTGAGGGACTCCTAGGTAGCCCTCCTATGTGCCGTTGGGGACAGTGTTTGGTACCGGTATGCTGCATGCCTTCGGAACACTGGAAGTCATCTCGCTGGCTCCCACCAACAGTACGCGGCTTGAAATGATGCCACTAATTGGTACGCCGCCCACCTGTACCCGCTGTCCGCAGTTCCCCCTGACTACCGCACTCGTCCTGGACCGGTCGGGCAGCGGTGTCCCCGTCGCCTCCATGGTTGCAAGCCGCGACGGCCGCGCGGAGCACCGTGACTTCTTGTCCGCCTTCAAGCAGCGGGTCCGGTGCCACTGCGAGGGCTGGACGCCTTCGTGCTTCATCATAGACGACAGCGCGGCGCTCATCGGGGCTATCAGGTGTGCGTGGGGCGTACGGAGTGTGAGTGGTAATGGAACCCCCGATCAGATTCCTGCCGGAGCTTCAGTGCCTGCTAGAACGCCCTACCGCGTGGCTAAGCGGTACCTGGTGACCTCCATCACCCTCCGCGTCCTGTAACCATCGCGCGTTTGCTGTCCTCCCTCAGGGACGTGTGGCCCGGTGTGCCCATGGTCGTGTGCTCGTGGCACGTCATGCGCTCCTGGCTCAAGGCCCTCAACAGCAAGGTGGACGACGCGGACCGGCGGATAGAGATGTTTGACCGCCTGCTGGAGATCATGCGGTACGACGCGGCGCTGGGGACCCTGGAGCAGGTGAAGGCGCGCGTCATGGAGATGGTGGAGGAGTTTGAGAGGGACTTCGCTGACGAGGAGGACTTCCTGGCCTACTTCAGGAGCACCTGGATCGACGGCGCGGTCAACTCCATTGGTGGGTTGCCCTGCCGGGAGAGTTTCTGTTACCCATGCATCGGCCCATCATCGGGGGCCGCACGTGCCCCTGACCGCTCGTCGGTGTTTCAGTGTAATTTGTTGTGGCGGTTGTCGCCCTGTCAATGGGCACCACATACGGTTTTGTGAACTGTTGTCCTTGGTATGTTCAAGATGTACAGCTGGCTGACAGGATGTTTGATCCGCAACACCTCCCCACAGACATGTGGGTGCGCGGCTTCTGGCGGTTCGACCACGCGGAGCAGTGCGGTACGCAAGCGCTGGAGGCCTTCCACAGCGCGTTCAAGCTGCACTACTTCAGGGC
>VFQN01001307.1_pt1 | contig 42200 bp, 72 predicted proteins | sample 3512371 | NCBI WGS metagenome assembly VFQN01 (sample SAMN10412370, study PRJNA504923) | tailings metagenome | isolation source: Replicate 2 from Balatoc abandoned mine | place: Philippines: Itogon, Benguet | collected 2017-08-28 | reverse complement strand
GGAATCTCGCCTGAGGTAGGATTCGAACCCGGGTTGGAAATCCCGGGAAAGTCGGTCTAAGAACCAACTTTCGCGCCCCGATCCTTACCGATCAGGTGCGAGTGCGCCAGTCCAAAGCAAAGCCGTGTCGATGTTGGTCACAGGTAAGTGTGTAGGGTGCACGAGCACGCATGTCGCGAGGTGGCGTACGCACGAAGCACAGAGGCTGTGTGCAGCACCCCTGGGCAGTCACCAGTTGGCTGAGTGATGTGGACTTCCTCACCGCCGCCAGCGACAGGTCCCTACCACCCCAACCGTCGCATTGGGACCCTTCCCAGCCCCTCACACCGCTAGCCCCACCTTGATCCAACCAAGGCCGGGCTGCTCCAGCCCTGCGTGCGGGCCGCCCGACCCGCTGTCGAACCCGGCGCCTGGCCAAAAGTGCTGCTCAGCGTGGATGGATGGAGAGCCGCTAAGTATGCTTGGACGAGTGGCTTGCGGCAGTGGACGGAGGCCCACGCTCATCCACGGCGCGCCGCCGCTGATGCCGCCTGGCGCTGGTACGGCAACGCAACCACCCTTCTTGGCCCTCCGCTGCCGCCTGATTGATTTTCCTGCCGCCTTGGCGGGCCGTGACCGCAAGGGCCCTACGCTCCCAGTGATACGGTATTGCCATCGTGACTGCGACGACCACATGTCGTGGTGTTGCCACACAGCAGCAATAGTACAGCAGCCCGGGCAGCAGCAGCCCTGGACGTTGTTGCCCATGCCGCTGGCGCTGCTGCAGGTACCGCTGCGGGGTGGGCAGTTGCTCCTCCTTTCCGCCAGCACCCCGCCGCGTAACGGTTGGTACGTGATTGTTGGTTGTGGCTCAGGGTTGTACGGTACCGTGCTGTTGGGCGCGGCAAGCTGAGCCGTGAGGCTGCGTGCCCAGGCAGGACGGGCCCCCTCGCAACATGCCTTGCCCTGCCTTCACTTTTGCTCCAACCCTCGATGCCCGTCCATGGCGTTCAGCTGCCATGCTTCAGCTCGACTTAGAATAATTGCAGAGGCAGTTTGCGCATTCGGCGAGGCAGCTGACGCCCTTGGCTACTTGAACGGTTTGGAAGAGCTGTCATGTTTGCGCGAATGTGTAGTGTTAAATGACACATAGGCGAATGTTGGAAATGCAACTGCCTAACGAGATACCCGGTCCTGTCGTTCTGAGCTCCTGACGCTCTTCGGCCAGACCTTGCGCCTGAGCGCATGCGCGCGGTAAGCATCTCACCAACTGGAGAACAACTTTCGTCATGCATGAACGCCATGATGTGTGCAGCAACGCACCGCACGCGTTTCGGAGCTGTCCTGATGCGTGCGTTCTTGCTGCCCATTGCGTTCTTCTGGTTGCGAGCTTCCAGTGGGCACTCGAGTGCAACCAGGTGGCGTTAGTCGGCGCAGGGGACTTGCCAGGTCTTGCTCGCCATTCACTACTGGTAGCTGCTGCAGCTCCTGCCGCTGCTGCCACCCAGTCACGCACGTTACACGGAGGAAGCAAGGAGTACCAGGTTACACTACGGACAGGCGTGGCGCAAGTCGCAAACCCGCTGCAGCTGTTGCAGGCACCCTCATGCCCGGAACGTGGGGAGGTGGCGGGAAGGTGACATGGATAGCCAGAGTTTCACACGAGTACCGTAATTGCAGTTGCGTACCGTCACAAGAAGACCTGACCGTACCCTGTATGGGGTGGCCGGAAAACCATGGGACCCTGTCGGGCAAGCACGTGGCACACACAATACCAGTAACGTGTCCCCGCAACTGCATCGCTACACAATACCCGTACACTGCCGTACACCGCAGCCCAGGCCCAGACAACAGGGTGCTGATGCGCAACGCCACGACAATCACCAGTGCACAGTAGTCAACGGACGCGTTGCAGCGCTCGGTGTGTAAGGGACCCTACGGAGCCCAAGTCAACAATAAGGTCGCAACATCGCCAGTGCCCTGCTATCCTGACAGCCCCACATCCCAGAATCTCCTGTAACAGTGCCACTCAGTTCAACCTGGGTCAACTTGTCAAGCGGAACACACCCAACCCAGCCCCACTGAACCAGGCGCTCAGCCACAAGCCTCCCTCGCCTCTACCCGCTATCCTCTCCTTCCTCCTCATCCTCCTCCCCCTCCGACCCGTCGCTCCCCTCGCTCCCATCCTGCTCCCCTCCCTCGCTGCCCCCGGCCATCGCTCTCAGGAACGCCAGCGCCCCCTCATCATCATCCGTCTCCCATTCCCCTCCCTCCTCGTCCTCGTCCTCATCTTGCTCGTCCATTTCGTCCCCCTCCCCGCCGTCGTACATCTCGTCCTCCAGGGCGGCGTACGCGTCCTCCAGCATTGCCATGCCGATCTCCTGTGCACGTGGCAAGCGGCACGCGGTAAGCGGCACGCGCCAAACGGTCCGACACGTGTCACGTGCCGTAGGCTCCCCGGACCCAGCGCACAACACCGTGTGACACACCGCTGCGGTGGCGAGGCAGTGTGCACTAGGCATACCGTACCGTAGCGTGTGTGTTGGCGTGATGTAAGCCAACTAGTAGTTGACGTGTTGCAAGTGTGCCCTGTTATGCAGGCAATCTGCAGGATGCATCGGCCAGCTGGGTGCTTCATCGTGCACGCTGAGCCGAATCACTGCCAGCCCAGCATGCAGGTAGGTACAGCGGTCCGACCCTCTTCCCGCCCCAAAAGCACGGACGTACTGACCCCCGCCTGTGCGACCACCCTGCCTTCCCATCCACGCCCACCTCTGTGCCTCCCATACCCCCACCCTGTGCCTCCTAGACAAACGTGTGCCGCACCATCAGCAACCAGCACATCCGCAGCCGCACACCTGCCCGCCCACTGCCCTGCTTTCTGCCCGGCCCGGTATCCCCCTCACGCAATGCCCAGCCCGCTGCGTGACAGACGACCATCACTACGCGCAAGCCCTCCAATGCAATGATGTAACTGTAACAACCCACCTCATCGTCGCTGTCCCCCAGGGCATCCTCGTCGTCCTCCTCATCCCCCATGCTGTCCTCCGGCCCGCCAACCCTCATCCCTGCCGCCCGCCACGCCTCCTCCTCCTCGTCCTCACTCTCCCCCTCGCCGCCCTCCGCGCCCGCCATCGCCGCCGCCAGCCGCGCCGCCGCCGCCATCGCCGCCGCGCCGTTAATGCCGCCGCCGCCGCGCTGGCGCTGCCCGCCCCGGCGGCGGCGTGGCGCGGGCGTGTCGCCGTCAGAGCCTAAGTCGTCATCCTGCATCGCAAAAGCCGAGAAAGGCGCTTACAACTACAGCACCATACTATCTGCCACGGTGTTGTATGCCGTGTGCAAGGCAACCTGCAAGCACCACCAGTCGATCATGCCGCCCGCAAACCCGGCATATCCACGCACGCGTACGGCCGCCCCCCCCCCCCCCCCTCGCCACCGCCGTCGCTGTCCTCCTCGTCCTCGCCCTCGCTGGAGCTGTCCTCCTCCTCCTCCTCGTCGCTCTCGTCGCCCGCCTCGCCCGCCCTCCGCCGGCCCACCTCGTACACGCGGGCGCAGCTGACCAGCTGCTCGTCAGACACGTCGACACACACCACGCCCACAAGCGAGTCGCTGGGCTCAACCTGCGACAACGGCGTGCGTAACAGTCAAGCCTATCCGTCAGTGTGGTGATACCCCCAACAGGCGATGCTCACACACAGATACCGTAATACTGCAGCGCACAGCAGTGTGTCGAAATCATCATTTTCCATACTCGTGCTTCCACCCTGCGCAGGGTGCAGCACCCCACACGCGTGGGCCACCGGCACCGGAGCCACCCACCCGCGGATGCATACCATGCTGCGAATGCCTTTCGCAGTAAGGGATTTCTTTTTTTTTGACAAATAAACCGCCGACACACCGCCAAGTCCAACACCACACCGTCCACGGGCACTATGGCAGGCGAACTGATTTGCAATTGCCTTTTGCATTTTGTTCCTTTAAGTACAGTTTGGTCGTTACCCACCGCCAGGTCCAGCACCACACGGTCAACGGGCACGGTGGCGATGTCTGCGTAGGAGGCGGCGTCCAGCGTGCGGAAGGCGGCGTGCAGCGGGTGGGCGGCGCGGCGGGGGTGGAATAGCGTGCCCAGGGGCTCGTCGACCTGGCGCCGGACCTGCAGGGGCAGGCGGCAGGCACGGGCGGCATTCTGGAGGTGGGGAAACCAAAACCGGTCTTGGGAATGCGAGGGGGCCCAAGGGTGCAGCTTGACGATGAAGTGGCGCTGCAGAGCGTAATCCCAAGCAAGAGTGCACCTGGAAGGCCAGACATCGGCCAACCTGTGCCGCCTGTGCTTCCCCTTGGACAAACCCACGGAAATGCGTCGCCCTCACATTCGTTGCATGCCCACGTCCCGACCCCTCCAGCGTGACCTCCGTACACCCCTTTCAACCACCCACCGCGTACAGCACGTCCCCGCCCCCGTTGAACATGACGGAGGCGCCGTCCAGGGAGGGCACGGAGCGCATCAGCCGCAGCGTGCGCAGGTCCCACACCTCGCTGTTGAGGATCACCTGCGGGTGCAACGGGACACAGGGCCACATGCGGCTGAAGCACTTTGACTTTGCCCTGTGCCGGGATGCGCGTGGCTCGTTCATGCGCCTGCAGTGCCCCTGCCGCATAACACCTGCTGCGGATGACCTGCGGGTGCACGCGGCGGTTGGGCACACGGGTGAACGCTGCTGAAGCCCCCACCGTTGCATGCTACCTTTCGCCGATGCTGGACTACGCCGATCTCACAACTGTTCCTGCATTTATCATGCTACTCCAGTCTCATCGCGGCCTCAATGAAGCTGGCAGTGCAATAGTTCGTTAACGGCGCCGTCTTGACGTCACCCCCTGAACCCCGCCCAGTGCGCACCTCTAGGCCCGAGGGGTGGAACGCGCCGCTGCCGCTGTCTGTGAACTGGTCAAACTGGTGTACGGCAGAGCCCGATCTCAAGTCGTACAGGCAGTTGCCCCACAGCAGCATGTGGCCGGTGGGGCTGTAGCAGGCGGAGGCGGTGAGGCCGGCGGCGCCGCGGCGGCGGGGGGACAGCGCGGCGGCGGCAGCGGCGGCGGCGGCGGCTGGCGCGGCGGGGACGATGGGTGTACGGCCGTCGATTGGCGGGCCGCCGGCGGCGGGCGCGAGGGGCGGCGGGTCCAAGACGACGAGGCGGTTGGAGGTGGCTGCGGGGACAAGGGGAGCAGGGGAAACGCGTGGGGTTGCCAGTGCCAAAGCCTCATTGGCGCTTTCCGTTTCATACGGTACAAAAAACTATAGTGACCAGGGAGTCTCCTGCTGCACCAGCAGAGCCTGTCCCAAGGCTTGTTTTTCAACACGGCGCAGTGCAGCCCTGGGTTCATATAGTACCCGCCCCTCCGATTGTGACAGTCCTGAACAGCAGGCGTACCCGCGTGCATGGCGGCACCAGCTCGCTCCGCACCCACCTATGTCGAAGATCATGGCCTGGCGTGGCGAGGCGGAGCTCACCGCCACCACCTGCAGAGTGGCGGGAACGCGGAAGCCAACAGTCAACAGCCTCCTCAAACAGCCTCCTCACAGGAGGCTGGAGAGGATGGGCATGGCTGCACCACAAACTCACGACGCAGCCAACGTTCTGGTGCTTCACCTCTCCGTCCTGAGCACCCAAACCCACAGCTTCTCATCGCATCCATCCATGGACGCAAGTCATCTGCCCTTCTAACCCGCACCTCCCATCCTGCACACCCACATGCACGCCGCACCGCACCTGTGTCCCCGCCGGGTTGAACCGCGCGCGCGTGACCCCGTCCCACGTGGCCTTGGGCCCCTGGTTCATGGCGTCACCCCGCCACAGCTTGGCGTCGGTGCGCGACGAGGACAGCAGCAGCGGCTGCGGGGAGCAGCAGGACGCGTGGTGTGGGCACGTGTTCGGGACGGAGAGCATGGTACAATGCCTCGGAGGAACAAAGTTACTACCGGTAACGCGCAGCAATGAGGCCCTGCTTCAGGCGTGCCAGGACGAAGCTTCAGGGTGCATTAACGGGAAAAGGCCGGAAGACCACAGCTTACCAGTTTGAGTACGAGTACAACTACAATCCTACCATAACAGTCCACCTCACCCGCTGCCCGTCGTCGTGCGCGCTCAGCTGCGCAACGGGCCCCTGTGGCCGTCCTCCACGCCCAGCACCTCCCATGCACCTTACCACACACCTAGCTAATACACACCCACCCGCTGCTCGTCGTCGTGCACCCTCAGCTGCGTGACGGGCCCCGTGTGGCCGTCCTCCACGTCCAGCACCTCCCCCTCCAGGGGGTCGTGCAGACGCAGCTCGCCGCCGTGTGTGCCCACCACCAGCGTGCGCCAGCCCTGGGGCGGACGGGGTTCCACGTAAGAGATTCGGGAGTCAACGCGGGGGAGAATGTCGTAGGCACGACAGCGGCAACGCACAGTGGCCAAGTGGTCTCGGACTGTGGCATGTAACTGAAGTGAGCCATGTGTTCCCAAGGGTTGGAGCTTCATAACACCTGCGCCGCGGTATCAACGGCGATTCTGCACGCCCCTGACATAGCGTACCCACCCTCATGACGGCTGAACAGCAACTGAACAGCCATGTTATGGGCGCCCCTACGCGCATAAACTGTGCACCCACCCTCATGAAGGCGGCGCACATGCTGAGGCTGCCCACGCCGTCGTCTCGAAAGGTGCGCAGCGGCCGGAAGCGGCTGCGAGCGAATGACGAGCACCAGCAGTAACGGGCAAAACATGAGCGGCAGTGCTACACGACATCAAAGCGACATGCGCAGAGGATGCCAGCTAGTAGCGCACAGGCGGCCTGTCCAAGCGTCCTGTCCCGTGTCAACTCCGCGCATGTCCACAGGCACATGCGCCGCACGAATGCCGCAAGTCCGCAGGGTATGCCAACCCCAGAGCCAATGACCTTTGTGGCCCTCGCGCCTCTGCTGTACGGCTTCCGGCCCCCCCGCCCACGTGGCCTCGTTTCCCTCCGTAGCATCCGCATCCATGAACAAGAGCTTCTGCGATCTTCGCGACCGTGCTGTGCGGCCCCGTCCCTCCTTGCCCTTGTGCCCTACCTGTAGATGAGTTGCCTGTCCGCCCGCCGTCCGCCACGCCCGCCGGCATCGCCCACCAGCTCCCTTCGCGCAATGCGGCGGGTCACGTTGGCAGGGGCGTCTAGCGCGTGCGTCGCCTGGGGTGTGGGTTGACGGTAGCAGCGGGGTGTGGGTTAGCACGGTTGCACTTACAATGGGTTATCGCAAGCGGCGTAGGCCAACAAGGGCCACGTTTGCTTGTACAGCGCATTCCCGGCCTGGGGTGTAAAGTGGCGCTGTGGGACTGTGGGTTAGTCACGTGGCAGCAACACGGTAAGAGTAGGCGGCGTGATCGAAGCTTGACGCCCGGGAGGGGTCATGTGGGCCAGTTTGGCGCAGAGCGTGCTGGGCGTAACATGGAAATTGCGGTTGAGCTGGTGCCAGTACAGGGCGGGCCGTACCTGCGGCATGACGTACGGCCGGGACAGCGGGATGGGCGGCAGCAGCGCCGTGGGTACGGCACACTGCATGACCGCCTGCCTGTGCTGCTGCCGTAGGTACGACATGACGATGTGGTGCAGCTTGGACATTGCCGGGGGGCGGGACAGCAGGTGCAGCTCGCGGGCAGCCGCCTCCACGTGCGGGGGTAGCTCGTCGCCACGGGGGGCGGTTGAAACCGTTGCGGTGGTTGCTGGGCCGGCGGGTGAGTCGGTTGAGGTGGTTGCTTTCGTTGAGGTTGCGGCGGCTGCGGCGGCAGCGGTGCTTGCGGAAGATTGGCGTTTGAGGAGGAGGGCGGCAGCGGCGGCGGCGGCGGGGGCGGCGTGCGGGCGGCGGGAGGGGAGGTTGGAGAGGAGGGGGTGTGCGGAGGTGCGGTGGGCGGCGGTGGTGGGGGAGAAGGGGGTGGCGGGGGGCTTGCCGCGAGCCTGGGCCTGGGAAGGGAAGGTAGGGGCAAAGTGATTATATGGGGGAGGGAAAGGGGCGGCGCATGCGTTCCATGCGGATGAAGGACTGTGAGGGCGCCACTGCATTGCTGTAGTCACCACGCGGCTGCTACTATTCGTGAATTGCAACGGAAAATCATGCGAGGTGATTGCAGCTCGTGCAACATATCACAACTGGCTAGCGCGAACGGTACGCTCACATGCGGGGCGCCTTGACCCGAGCGATGCCCGCCCTGCTGCTGCTGCTGCTGCGCCTGGCCGAAAGCGCGTGCCAGGTAGTCCGTGTCCGAGCCGCCACCGCCGCCACCGCCCGCCTCCTGCTCCCTCCCCGCCGCCCCGTCCCCCTCCCTGCCTCCCGCCGCTGCAGAGAACGGCGACGCGAAGGCGGCTACACTGCCGCGTCCCCCCGTGGCCCGGGGCGTCGCCGCAGCGGCTCTAGCAGCGGCCGCGGCCGCTGCATCCCCCGCCAGTCCCTGCCCCTGGCCTTGCGCCTTCGATGTGGAGCTTCTCCGGCGTTCCCGCTCCCCCGGGCGCGCCCCTGCCCCTGGGGCTGTCCCGTTGCCATCGGCAGTTCCTGCAGCACTCGCCCTGGTGGCTGGGTGTGCTGCAGGTGGCAAGGGTGTGCTCGCCCTCCGCTTCAGCCCCGACAGCCGCCCCGCACCAGGCGACCCCTCCTGCCGAGCTGCCTCCGGGACCGGCTCCGCCTTCGCCCCGTTGGCCCCCGCCCCGTCCGCCTCCTTGTCTCCCTCCCGGACCTTATTTTGGCTCCTGTCGTCGTGGCCCCTCTCCTTCCCCCTAGCCCCCTTGGTCTCCCTGCTCTTGTCCTTGCCCTTGACCGCAGCCCCGGGACCCCCATCCGTCTCCATGGGCTGGATCTTGGCATCCTGCTGCTGCTGCTGCTGTCCCTGCTGCTGCTGCTGCTGCTGCTGCTGCTGCTGCTGCTGCTGCGCCTTCACCCGAGGTGTGGACCCCGCTGGGCCCAGACCACTGGGAGCAGCAGGCGTTGTTGCACCCCCGGCCGGAACCCCGGCCTTGGACTGCTGCTGCTGTTGCTGCTCCCGCATCCTGGCCAGCTCCGCCCCCAGGTCCGACTTGCTGCGACCCGCCCCCGCAGCCACCGCATCCCGCAGCGCCGGCGCAATTGGAATTGGCCGCCCCTTGCGCAGCGAGCTGCCCACACCTGGCCCCACACCTGCAGCACCCAGCCCCACAAATGGCGTCGACAACGCTGCACCGCCCTGCTGCTGCTGCGGCTGGCTTAACTGCAGCGCCTCCGCCTGCCCCGCCTGTGACGCTGGCATGGGCGTCCCAAGGCCCACAGCCGGCAAAGCGGCACCCTGCTGCTGCTGCTGCGGCTGCTGCTGGTGCAGCCCTTCCGCAGCGTGCGCCGTGTTGCCAGCTCCGGGTGCCCCTGGCAGGCCTGCAAGGTGGTGCTGTGGCTGTGGCTGCGGCTGCTGCTGCGGCTGCAGGTGCAGCAGCTTGAGCAGGGCGGCGGTGGTGCGGCCCAGGTTGGCCTCCTGCGCCAGCTGCGCGGCGGAGGCGTGCAGGCCCGAGGCCTTGAGGTGCTCGTACACCAGCACCAGCAACTCCTGGACGAGGGTATGGGGCCAAGGAACCGATTTGGGGTCTTGGTACAACTTATCAACCATTGGACGGGTCGGACTGCATGCAATGAAAGGAGCCCGGTGTCAAGGACAAGGCCCACGACAGCAGCTGCACAGCAAGGCATCCAGGCGGTCATTGACTTGGTAAGGACTAAGGAGACGAAGAACAGCAGTGACAGGCAATAGCGGAGGCAGCTGTGCTTCGCAGGCGCGATCAGCATGCGCAAGGCCTTCTGGCAGCGGCAGCAACGCTGGCCCCACTGTCCGTGCAGCCCTGCCATGTCGTACCTGCGGGCTGTACTCCAGGATGCGGCTTACAGCGGCAGCTACACAGACATGACAGCTGGGCCTATGACTGCCTCGGTCACGTGCACCACTGTCCTGCCGTACCTGCGGGCTGTACTCCACGTGTGAGGCGGCGGCGATGGCGGCGCGCTCTATGCGGTGCAGCGCGGGCGTGGCGGCGTCGGTGGCCATGGCGGTCACCTTGTCCGCGCGCGTCGCCAGCGGGCCGGAACCTGAGTAGAGAAAAGGAAACAAGATAGGAGCCTTGTTGACGACAGTGGGTGAGCAGGGTGAACAACGAGGCTAGCACTGACTGGCAGTGGCAAATCAAGCGGTGCAAGGAGGGAAAGGAGCAGGTGCTTGAGGAAAGGAGCTGGTACGCGTAGTTCGCACCCGTGTTGGTGGTGAGCGCGATGAGCTCCAGTGCCGCCGACGTAAATGCCGCGTGCCAGTCCACGCCGCCGCCAGCGCCGCCGCCAGCGTACGGCGCGCCGCCAGGCTCCCCCGTCGCGCCGCCGCCGCCGTGGCCGCGCCGCCCCGCGGCCCCCAGCGGCTCACGCACCAGGTCCGACAGCAGGCGGGCCAACTGCGGGGAGGCAAATCGTGGCCGGTTAGCCTAGGCACTACACTACGGCGACCGGTGCTGACCACGCCGGTATTGTGTGAGGCTCTCGCCACTGAATGCCTCTAGCAGGCACTTGGCAGGTTGGCAACCATGCACCAGGTACGGTAGCCCAGCAATACCAGCACGCCTGTTGCATTAGCGCTACCACGTGTCGCGCACAGGCCTGCAGGCTCGTGCGGATGTGCCGCACGGCCAGGTGACCAACAGCGCTTGACACGCATTCAGCGAAGACGCCACCACCACTCAACTGCCTGCTCTTAGCCCACATCGCCCCACCTGCAGTCGTGTGAGGATGTGCCGTATGGCGGGGTCTGCCGCCATGCCCACCAGCGCGCGGCAGGCCAAGGCGCGGATGCGATCCAGCGCCGCCGCCGCCAGCGCCGCCGGGCCCTGTCCGTGCCGCGGGTGCAGCAGCTGCATGAGGCAGCGGATGCCGTTGGCCTGACGCAGCGCCTGCCGCGCAAACACGTACCCCGCCTCCAGCGCCTGGCCCAGGGTAGGCGCGGGGGGGCCCAGGTCCAGGGGGGGAGGCTCGCCGCCGTCGTCGGAGGCGATGGCAGTGGTGGTGGTTGTTGTGGCGCCGTTTGCGAGCTGGGCAGGGAAGGGGTTGGGGGCAGGAGAGGGTGGGGTAGCGGAAGGGGCTTGGTGAAAACGTGGCTAGGGTAGTGGAAGGAGGGACCCCTGTGGACACGTGGGTCGGGCCGAGCGTTGGGCTTGAGCGTGACGCAAAGAGTAGTTGATTCATTTTCTGGGACGCAACGTTCCCGGTCAGTCCTGGGGACTCGCCGTATAGCAAAATCAAGCGCCAGTAAGCACAACGCCAGTAAGCACAACGGCGTTGGCCAGTCCTGTAAAGCTGCCATCGGACGAAGTGCACTAGACAGCATGCGTACCTGAGCCGAGGTTGCCGCCGCTGGTGTTGCTGCGTCAGGCGCACTGTCCGCAACGGCCTTGGCCGGCACGCCGCCCTGCTGCAGCCCACCCAACGGGTCCACCCCAGCTCCCGCTCCCGCCCCCGCCCCCGGGTGGCGGTCCGGCCGGCGCATAGGGGTGCCGCCGCCCTGCGCGAAGAGCCCGTGCGGGGCGGAGGCGGGCGCGCGGGTGCCGCCACCGGTGCCCGCCGCCGCAGAGGGCAGCAGCGCGGCCAGGGAGGGCGGCGCGGTGACGCAGTTGGTGATGACAGACAGCGCCTCCGAAACCACCTCCGGGTCCGAGGCAAAGAAGGCCGAGGTGCTGAGCGTCGCTGCCGTCAGCAGCACCGCTGCCCCGCTTCTTTGCTGCGCCGCCCCGCCCGCCCCTGCAGCTCCCCCGCGCCCGCCCGCCAACCCCGCCGCCCCCCCCAGCGCCGCCGCCCGCCCCGGCCCCATCCCGCCCGCCGCCCCTCCCAGCCCCCCGCCGCCCCCAACCGTCACAACCGCCGCCATGACCGCCCGCCGCGCCAGCGGCGCCAGCGTCAGCAGCCGTAACGCCTCCAGGGAGGCCTGAGCAGACTCGTGAAACCACCGCTCCGGCGGCGCCTCCGAAACCACCTCCAGGAGTACGGCAGGAGCGCCTGCGTCCAACAGCTGCTCCAGGGCGGGCCAGCGACACCGCGCCATCGCCTCCGCCAGCCGCCGATCGTGCTCCAGGGAGCGGCCCAGGGCGTCGAGGGCCTCGCGACCGATGTCCACTGGGCGGTGTGGGTGCAGCGGGGGCAGGGAGGCGGGGGCTGCGGTGGTGGTGGTGGTGGTGCCGGGGCCGGAGGGGGTGGAGGAGAGGCCGCCCCGGGCGGAGGCGAGGGAGGCGGAGGCGTTGGCTGAGGCGGCTGCTAGGCTGCGGCGCAGCGCGTGCACGTGCATGACCAGGTGGGCGGCGATGAACTGGCGCAGCGTGAGGGCGGCGTAGTAGCCAACCTGGGGGCAGGGGGGAGGGGAGTAAAGGGGTCGCAGGGAGTAGCAGGGCCCAGGTGCGAGGATATGCCTGGGGAGTCAGTGTCCTGGGCGGTCAGCTTGGCAGGTACATGCTAATGTATCTTGTAGTCAGGCTCTTGGCTGGGGCCACCATGTCTACCGAGCCGTCTCTACCTGCCGCTCCATGCGCAGGTCGGGCGGGTTGGCTGACCGCAGGCTGGTCAGCAGCGCGCGGAGAAGGTTGAGCAGCCGCCGCACGCCGTCCTGTGGGCGACGGGGTGCAGGAAGGTGCGGTTGGTAGTCATCAGGAGCCATCGGACGATAGCACACGTGGCCCCGCATATTGTAAACGCTCCTCGTCTTCATCCTTCAACAAGGGCCCTCGCATGCTGTTTAGCTTGCCTTCGTCACTGCCTGATCCGTTCCAGGCACTCGCCGGGCGGTCAGCAGCAGCCAGTCCCGTCCCCATCCACCCTCCGGAAGCCATACCACAACCACCAGATATCCCCTTGCGTGTTAGCTGCTTATCCTCCCGGGATGCGCGGCTTGAGCCCCCACCTGCTGCTGGAATTCGCGCATGACTGCGGGCACGTGCACCGCCGCGGACAGCAGCGAGGCGGCCGTCTTGCGCGCCGCGTCCAGGCCGCAGCCCAGCAGCGACAGCGCGCAGCCCACCACCTCCCCTGCCGCACTGCAGGGCGGCGCCACCAGCCGCTCGAAGGCCAGCGGCGCGGCGGCCAGGGAGTAGAACAACATGGCCAGCCCGCTGTAGGTGTGGGGGTTGCTGTGGGACGAAAGGAGGAGCAGGCCGGCACCGCGGTCACGAAGCAACCCGCAGGGATGGTGCAAGGAGGAAGCGTTTATGTGGGCGCCAGACGAATGCGACCTCGCACAACCCAAGTACCCTGCGCGCTGAGCGACCGGCTTGCAAGCAGGTATCATATCCACCCTAGCAGCGTCAAACTGCCCTACGTGGGCACCCAAAGCCCTCCGCCTGCGGCCTCGCTGTCCCCCCTGTTCTGCACCGCGGCGGCACCAGCACCACCCTGCCTCCATGCCCTTCAGCCTCGCCGCCCCCAGTCGTGGTCACAGTCGCCAGCCCATGCCCCCTAGCCTCGCCGCCCCCAGTCGTGGTCACAGTCGCCAGCCCATGCCCCCGTCGCTTCCCTCCCAGGGCTGCACGCCCCCTCGCCCCAGCCTCACCGCCCCCAGTCGTGGTCACTGTCCCCAGCCCATTACTCCGTCGCTTCCCAGGTCCCAGCACCCCGTTCCTACCGCGGCAGCGCCAGCGCCAGCTGCACGCCCCCCGCCTCCACAAACTGCTCCGAGAAGCGGCGGTGCGCCGTCAGCGCCACGCACGCCGCCAGCACGTCGTACTGCAGGCGGGAGTCCTGTACGGTACGGCAACCACGCGGTGTACGGCAAGTGAGCTGTACGACCCATGGTTCAACCAGCAGTGCAGTACAAGTCATAAAAATGCAGATCGCTGACACCAGCGCACAGCACTGACGCTTGGCACTGTGGTCGATGCGCAGTGCCTCTCTCGCACCGCCCGGATGCCAGCACCGGTGACAGGGTACACGCGGCAGCTCCGGCGGCCTGTCCCTTCCACTTCGCTCCTTCCTCCTCTCACCCCCGCGTATCTCCGCATCATCTCCAGCAGGCTGTCCGCTCCCCGCTCCGCCAGCACCGGCCCCAGCGCGTCCAGGTACTCCCCCACGCAGCCCAGCAGCGCGCAGCAGTAGCACAAACGCAGCCGCCGCAGCTGCGGCACGCCGTGGCACAGCCGCGACTGCGGCGCCGCCTCGCCCGCCTGCTGGTCCTGCTGCTGGCCTTGCTGCTGCTGACCTCCTTGTTGGTCTTTCTGTCCTTCTTGTGGTTTTGGTTGTTGCTGCTGTTGGTCCAGCATGGCCCTGCGCAGGTACCTGGCCACGGCGGGCACCAGGGGGGTGGAGGAGGACTGGCCGGCATAGTCCTCGTTGGCCAGCGCAATGGACAGCAGGCCTGGAGGAGGGAAAGGCAAGAAGGGGAGGAAGGGGAGAGGGGTTGTGGCCGGGCGGGCGTGGAGGACGCGGGGGCGCTGAGCCCTGTGTAGCCATGGCACTAGATGCTGGTAAGCGGGTCGTACGCACAGGTGAACCCGAGTGTGAGCCGGCGGTGGTGCGGAAGGAGCGCGCAACGCGTCCCACCTGTTGCGTACACGGAGCGGGCCTCCTTGAGGAGGGCCTGCTCAGTGGCGGGTGGCGGGTCGGCGGGCGTGGGCGTGGCATCCCCTGCCTCGCCCGCCCAGTCCTGCGGGGCGTGGGCGCGTGGGCACAAGCGAGGTGGATGGGGTGGCAGGTCTCCAACGCAAGGAGCATGCCGACCGCAGCACACGGAGGCGCCCTGTGCTGGGAGCCAGGGCGCAGCGGCTGGCAGGATTGGAATCCTGACAGGGCAGGCTCGGCGCCGTGTAAACATGCGCTGGGCAGGTTGCTTGTGCTCCCGGCATCCGCAGCACCAGCTGCACCAATTGTACCAGCCACCACCGTCAACACCGACGAAACGCCTACCAGCTACACGCCCCCACCCCACGCCCCCACCCCACGCCCCCACCCCACGCCCACCTTGCCCCGTGCCTCCATGTGGCCTGGCCCGTATGGCCTTGGCAACCCTTGGCCCTGAGCCTGAATGGCGTGCCCGCATTGTGAGCCAGAGTCAACCCCCGCCCCTACCCACAACCCTTCCTTGCCCCCCTCGCACGCAGGGGCCCCACTCAGCAGTTCCCCGACGCCTTACGCGGCTTGTTTGCGCTACGCACAGTGCCCCCACCCACCAGCAGCAGCTCCATGGTCCTATCCTCCGTGAGGGGGTACTGGAAGCCCCACGCCGCCAGGCATGCCAGCACCAGCCGCAGCCCTGCCACCTGCTGTTCCAGGGGCGCGCTGCGGTTCAGCAGCCAACTGTCAACCACCGTGTCGTACACTTGCTCCTGGTCCTGTGCGGCGAGGCGCGGCGGGGGTGTGTGGGGCATGTGGGCGAGGGAGGGAACGAGGGTGAGAGGCGGGGCGGGCATGGGGCGGGCTTGGCGTGGGGTGCTCCGAATGCCGGCATGGACTGGCACCTCACCCACGCCACTGCGTGGACGACCGGCGTGGTCTTCCATACCACCGAAGCATTTTAGTATTGGTTCTCGTCAAGTTTAGTTATTACTCTTGCTGTATCCCCATGTCCCCTTGCATCGTGGCCCCAACGGTGCCCCCTCCGTGTTCCCAGGGGGGCCGTCTGCCCGGCTACCTTGATGCACGCCAGCAGTTTCCCCACGCTGTGCGCGCCCCTCTGCGCTGCAGGAGCGGCCCATGGGTCACCCACGACGTCCCGGAAGCGCGACTCCTCCGCCTCCAGCAGCGCCGACAGCTGGGCAGCTGCCTCTAGCTGCGCGTTGAAGCCCCCACCCGAGATGGTAGACAGCAGCCCGCGGACCGCCTGGTTTGACCAGCGTGTACGGTCCATGTAGCATAGCAGGTCAAGCATGTAAAGGTTTGGAGGAGGTGGATACTGAGCGGATGTGGAGTTTGGCTAGGCGCTTGTCAGGCAGGGGGCGGAAGGCAGGCAGGCGGGCGCGGACGGTTGAAACCCGCCGATACCCGGCCAGGTTTGCGCTCAACAGAGGCCGCCCTCCGCCGCCCCGGCAAGGTGCATTAATGCTCGATGTTCATCTGCCCTTGCATGGAATTTTCTGGGCTACGCAGTGGCAAAACTGGCGTACCTGGACATCAAATGCCACTGCGGGCCGAGGTAGCAAAGGGACGGAGCCCCGCGGTCCTTCCATCACACCAGTACTATAGGGTATTTCTCAGGTTGCGACGGCAGATATTGCAGTGTGCGCCGGCGAAGAGTCGGCGAGCTCAGATGGTGAGCTGCCTATTTTAATGCAATTCTGCGGCACTGATCACTTGTAAAGACTCAGATTGCAATTCCTAATTTTTGCGAAGGCTTCAGTGGGTGGAACGCACGACCAAGTGAAACCCTGCGCCGAGACCGGGCACCGCTTGGTAAAGGCGCCATCAAGACCGCATTGTCGCAAGAGCAGCAAGGTGCTGCCTGTATTTGAAGACAATAATTTCCTAGGTGTTAACACAGGACTATCACGTCCTGAGTCCTTGTCAGCCCAAAATCGGTTACCGTTGCATGGGTGACCCTGGCTTGGCCGAAGGGTACCTGCTTTGCTCTGCCTTGCCTCCTGGCATAGTCGACATAGGGCCGTTTTACAAGTAGCAAACATGGGAGGAGGCCACCACCACGCACCGGCTGCGCCCGAGCCATCGTACGCGAAACACCTTGCGCAGAAGTCTGCTTTGTGTCCTCCTGAGTTCCATTACAACCGGGGTACGTCAAGCTGACGTAGTTGCTTTGTGCCGGGACAACATCATGCTGTTGGCTTTCTCCGCAAACGTTGAGCTTACGGGCCTCTGCTCCCTCACATTATAACTCTTTACAGAAATCTGGTACCCGCATGGTGGCTTCTACTGTGACCCCAAGGGCTGGCGCAAGAACACTGTGTTTGCGCTAGGGTAAGCGTCACGCCTTGCTCTCGCTTTGATTTTCAACGAAAGACTAGTCTTTAGCTGTGCTCATTTGAATGGCACTCCCTCGCAGCGCCGTGGCCTTGGTGGGGTACCTCACGTTCCGGTTCTCATCGGCTATTGAGACCCGGCACATGGCCCCCAAGGGCTGGATTCCCAGCCTCATGTGGAACGAGCGCGTCCCCGACCCCGTTGACTTCCGGGGCCGTAAGCTGGACCGCAACGGCAACCTGCTGCACGAGTAAGCAGCTCGGTGGCAGGGCAGGGCAGGGCGCTTGGAGGCAGCGGGAGGCGGAGCATAAGCACGGCGTGGCCACGCAGTGCCACCGCGTGCGCAATGGTGCCGCATCTTGTGGGCTGGGGCGTGGCATGCCGCCTATATTGCCACAGCAGCGCGGATGCATGCAGCGGAACCTCTCCTTGAGCTCCAGTTGTGATGGACGGCTGGGGCCGGGGACCTTCCCCAGGGCAGATTACCTTTGATGGTGCTGGGGCGCTGGCCTAAGCACGTGTAGGGTGTTGGTGCCATGCAAGGTGCCCAGTGAGTACCTGGACACACCGCTTGGTCAGGGGCGTTGACGGGGATGGACCGGAGGTGGTATCGGCGTAATGAAGGTATGCCAATTGGCCCACAGCACATTGTTGCAGAGTGGTCAGGTGGCGAAAGGCTTAATCCTCAGTTAGATGTTTCTATGTGCATTGGGTGGCGCAACCGTTGTTGACAAGAGTGTAGGACATTTCGCTTTGCATGGGCCCTCGAGGGCCAGGACCGCGTGTCAATGGAAGTCTGGTACGCCTGTACGCACGACAGTACGGCGCACGCGTTAAGCTGACTGTAACATGATAAAAGTACGAGGGCTGATGTCGTGTCCTATTCACCAGCACCCGACATGTACACCGACACCTGGATAGTGGTGTGCTGAGGCATGGGCAATGGGCACGTCCCAGTACACCTTAGTTGCGTTGGCGCCGCACCGTACTGGTAACCATGTGCAGCCTGTTGCTGCCCCGTAACTTGCGGCCTCAAGTGTACGGCACAGAATATAAGGGCGCACTGGCATGTACCGCCCTGGCGGCTTAGCAGGGCGCGGTCCCTGAGGCCCAGACAGGTTTGCACAGGGGAGCTCCCCTGGGTTTGCCGTAAAGACGAGCAGGGCCGCTTCCCCGGCAGTTGTGCAGAAGTGCCCTTGTTACGAGCGCACTGGTAGGTGCCTGACGCATGCTGGCCTCCTGGCAACCCCGGTACCAAGCAAGAAGAAGTTCTCTTCAGCCAGTCTCAAATCCATCATCACAATGAGATACTGGTCACGTCATCAGAGCACACAAGGGCAGGAGGAGCTCCCTGCGTCAGGGGACAGTCAGTGACTGCTGCAGCAAGCTGGTGAAGGAGAGCAGGAACAGTTAAAAGGAACTGTCGCGCACCAGCGCCTTGCATGGGATGGGGGTCAACGGCAATCTGCCGACCCTGGCTGACCCAGACCGGACCGGCCTGCACACTGGGCATACCGTGAGATGTACGGTATGCTGGCAGCTGAAAATGCTCGCGCCTGCCGCAAGCCACCGGCTGCAGGCTTTACATACCTAGCTGCACACAGAGAAGAGAGGTAGCTGCTTCGTTCACGCACTACTGCGCATTACGGTATAACATGGCCTCACATGGCATGGAGGCACGCAAGGTGATGGCTTGAGGCGCCACCTGCTGCAGTTTGCCGGTGCCGTGTACCGGTACCAGACGTCCGTGCCATGTTCCTAATAAGCTGCATGGGCATGCCGCGCCGCCCCTGCAGCCACATGGCACCTTGCATGGTTGCCCTTTCAGGATAAGACACCGATATGCCGGGTACATTGCATCGGGGGAGTAGCAAAGCAATGTCCAGCATTTCCATGCACGCTCGCTCATCCTGCACACAAGCGCATGAATGGCCCAGTCCGAGGCCAGAAGGTTCCCCTGCGCCATAATTTAACCATACCACGACGCTCCGCGCGCACCCTAGGAGAGCAAGGCCTCTTCGCAAAACACTTCCAAGACACCCATTATCCACTCAGCCACCCGCCCCTAGTACAAGCATACGCACTAAGCAGCCCTAACGCTTTATCCCCTGGCCGCCAAACCGGCCCTACCCACCATGTTCCTTTAGTCCACGGCGTTTTGGAAGTACCGAACCGGGGCAACCATGCGTCCTATTGGGTCCCATACCACCGTAGGCAGTGTCTATGGCCAATACTATACACGCTTCTCACAACTCGTCCTTGGCCAGCATGGCCTGCACCTCCTGCTCAAACGCCTCCATGTGCGCAAGCTGCTGCTTCAGCTCCTGCAGCTCCGCCTCGCTGCACACCGCGGGGGTGGTCATCTTGGCCGTGTACGAGCACGTGGCGGGCTCCTCCCCGTCCGACAGCCGCGTGTCCGCCCCGCAGCTGAGCGTAACAGTAAACGACCTGGGCCCCACGTTCCAGCACTCGTCGCCGCCAGTATAGAAGATCTGGCTGTAGTCGGACGCAAAGCCGGTCCACTTGCCCACGTTGACGCGGTTGTTGTAGTTCTCCGACTGCACGGCGTTGCCAAAGAAGCACGCCTCGTAGGTCCAGCGCGTCTGGTACGAGTTGTAGCACTTGCCCGCGTACCAGAGGAAGATGTCGTCGGGGCCAAGGTCCAGGTCGCCCTGCAGGTAGGTGGCGATGTCCTGCTTGTCCTTGTTGAGGGCGTCCAGGGCGCGCTGGGCCTCGCGCTCGCGGCCACGCGCCGCGCCCAGGGGCGTGGAGGCGTCTGTAAAACAAAAGCGATTGGGAAAGGCAGCAGGGCATGTCAGTGTCAAGCGGCAGTAATGCTTTGACTACTGGAAGACGAGCATGTGACCCGCACGCGAGGGCAAGCCGTAGCACACGGCTTGCTGAGCTGGCGCGGGGAGTCCAGGAGGGCGGGAAACGCCCGGACTCTCTGCTGGGGGCACGGTCAGCTGGCAGTAGTACCTGCAGGGTCGGCTGCCACAGCTGCAGGTGCGGGGGCCTGCGTGGCGCGGCTCGCGCGACGCGCTGCGATTGACTCCAGGCGCGCTTTGCGGCGGGCTGCCCGGGCCTCGTCCTCCGCCAGGCGCTGCTGCTCCTTGCGGTACCGCACAAGGTGGCGCTCCTTGCTCCGTGCGCGGTACTCCAGCACCTCTTCACGAATGCCCTCCTTAAATACCTTAGACAGCGTGTTAGCCCACTTCATCGCCCACTGCTTGGCGAGGTTCCAAAACACCATGAGGTCCTCCCACTCCGAAGTCTCACGGGGCTGCCCCACCGGCTTGCTCTTCCGCCGCTTGCCTGCCAAGGCGACCCGCCCAACACATCCCAACGCGGGAAAAAGTGCAAAGCCCACGTGTCACTGGACCAGTCTACTACATGCCGGAATGCATATGTGGCTCATGTAACACAACCCACGGGCCACGGCCCTAGCGTCCCGCAAACGAACCGAGCTAAGTGTATGTGTTGTGAAGATATCTCGCGGCACGAAGTCACGAGCTACAGAGAGTGGGACCCAAACTGCGCTGACGCCTGGACGGGGTGAACGCCCACCTCCCAAGTGCTGCATGCCCTGCCCCTTTCCCGCGCTACCTGCTCACCGTGTGCGGGTGCGTGGTAGTTGTGGTCGTACTCATGGTCGTGGTCGTGGTGGTAGTCGCCGTGGCCACCGTCCTCGCCCTCCGCGTTGTACTCCCCCTCCTCCTGCCCCTCCCCCGACTCATCCGCATGCCCTACGCCGTCTTCCGAACCCTGCCGCAATAGCAAGGGCCATGGTACGAACAGCACCAGCACGCGTCAGGGGTTGCGCAGCACGGCTGCTCGGCATGCGCAAGCTGCCCGAGACGACAACAACGCAATGCGGGCATGCTTGCGGTGACCTCCGTGTATTGACACTAGGGGGCTCCACACAAGGCACCTACAGCCCTTTTAGCCAAGCGCCTCCGCGGTCCCCCGTGGTTCCCAGCTACGCCCTTTTCCATGCCACTCACTCCGGCGGGCCCGGCTGCATCGGGATCGGTGGTCCACTGCGCAGCGATTCGACGTCCCCTCTCCTCCGGCGTCTCCTCCTGCGCACACAGTCAGCGTCAGCCCGTTAAGCATGCTGGTACTTGGGTGCGGCCCGAAACTGCTTATCCAAGTTCCATTGTGCTGTGGTGAGCGACTCCCCGCCAGCCGCTGTTACCTGAGTGCCAGGCAAGCTGTCACAACCAATATGCCCGCTACCGAGGCCGACACGGCCAGGGGCAGCGCCATGTCAAGCCTGCGGGGCACCCCCATAGTGGCCATGGCGTGGGCCTGAACGCGGGCACAAGGGTGCGTGTGATGTGGGCGACAATGCCAGCCAGTGCCAACCACGCGCACACCGTTGACCTAGCCGGCCACAGCCTCCCTGCCATTCCTAACTCGTCCCCAGCAGCGATATGGGTCAGCAAGAGCCTGGCCGAGCGCCTCACCCGCTGCTCCTCCTGCTGCTCCTCCTGCAGGACGCGTTCTCCGTGGTCCTCCCCGCCGGCGACCGACTCAGCGCCGCCGTGGGCCTGCGACGCGGCCTCGCGTGCTGCCGCCTCCGCCTCAGCCTGCGCCGCCTGCGTGGCCTGCTCTGCCGCCTCCGCCTGCTTGCGCTCGTTATCCTCAGCCTCCAGCCGCTGCACCTCAGCTGCGGGTGGACACGAAACAATGCACAGCCATGCCATGAGTTGATGGTGATGGTTGGTAGTGCTTTATATTGTGCAGGGTAGTTGCATGTTTGTTTCCACAGCGTTGCTAGGTGTGGGTCCTGCCGCCACTGGGCCGGCACGTGCCAGGAGGCCTCACCAGCACGTGTCAGGGACCCCCTCACCCTTAGCACTTGCAAGCTCCTCCTCCGCCTTGGCAATGTCGGAGTCGATGGTGTGCTGCTTGCTCGCCAGGCCCTCCTTGAAGGCCTTGGCCTTGGCGACGTAGTCGGCCTTGGTGTGCAGCAGCTGCTCATACTCGGCGATCTTCTCCTTCAGCGCGTCTCGGCGCACCGCGTTCTCTTTTAGGCAAGTGTTCTGGCACTTGCCCTTGGGCTCGTCTGAGCCATCGCAGCAGTCTGCGCAAATGAATCAATTTGTTCAGGCGAGTCCTGAGCGAGCTCATGCCGCATGGCCTGGGGACACCCTTACACCTGCCCTGCATGCGTACCGCAAATCCCATCGTCCACGAAAGCGGCAGCGAGCAGTTTGGGCTCGTGCCCAAGGTTCTTGCAGTAAAACCTGCCGTTGTGGCATGCGGCCGTGCCTACAAACGATTGACATGGTATGCGTTAAGCCCTCCGTGCGTCTGCTGCCGAGCCAGCGCTGAGCATGTAATTGGCCAGTGAGTGCATACCGGGCTCGTCGCTCCCATCGGGGCAATCACAATAGTCGTCGTTAACCCGTGAGAAGGGTATCGTCTTGTGAATTCCGGAGATACAAGTGAACTTGCCGCCCGTCCCAGAGTAATGCCCTACTAGGTCAGGATTGACTCCACGGAGAACAGACTGTCCTTGCACAACCGATAGGCCAAGCACAAGGAGGACTACCGAGGTCCACATTTGTCCCGCGATGATCTCTCTATGCACAGTTTAGGCGCGGTACATGGCTATGGGTCACTGTTGCGCTTTCCAATTTCTATACAAAGTGGTATGTCTGTGTGCTGCTTGCGGAGCCTGGACTCTTTCTGCATGCGTGTCGTGAATTTCTGCAGGACGGGCGGGAGAGAGGCGAATGCTGCAGGCAGGAGCTGATGTGTACACTCACTATTCCACTCTTCACAGTAATAACACCTGCTCAGTATCGTTGTGCTCTCTACTGGTCACAGCTGCCCTGCAAACTCGGTCACTTGGTTCTCAGATCATATACCAACATGATGATGAATGACTTTGGGATGGGCAGGAAGCGCGGGAGAGAAGATGAAGGTTAGTGAGAGCCACTCGTGGCGGCCTGGGCGACAAGCGAATGCCAGCAACTCCAACTCCGGACTTTCTTGTTTCCAGGAGGAGACGGCGTAAAGAAGGTTTTTGTGGCGGGACTGCCATTCAATGTTGACTGGCAGGAGCTGAAGCGCTACTTCAGGACGGCGGGCACCGGTGCGGTCTTGCATGCCGTTGCCGCAACAGCAGCATAAGTTGACTTCTTCGCAAAGGAGGTATAGCCCCTTGTACGTGTGCAAGGTGCTGGTATCGGTTGTACTGAGAGCAGTTTGTGCGGACTATGGCTGCAGTGGTCTATGCTGGCGTGATGAAGGACAAGGAGCGAGGAACCAGCAAGGTGGGTTACGCTGACCGAGGGCGCAGAGCTTACGCTATGGGCCCATATAGGGGCACATCTTGATGACCTCTTTGGCGCCGTTGTCGGTACAGGGCTGCGGTGTGGTGGAGTTTGAGACGGCTGAGCAGGCTCAGAACGCCATCCAGCTCTTCAACGGGACCCAGGTGTGGATGGCTCCTGCCTTGCGGCAACTGGCTAGCTGGGTATCTGTAATTGGTGGCGTAATAACTCAGGCGCCTACTGCAGTGTCTGGTGGTAGCTGATTAGACTGATGTGTTGGTGCTGACTCTCTTGAGCTGCTGTCCTGAATGCCTGGTGCGGGTGCTCAATAAGTGAGTGGCGGGGCCCCGCGCTGATTTTTGGGCACCGTTGGGGGTTCGGTTCTTCCCATACTTGGCAACGTACTGTGCAGATGGCTGGTCGGACTATCTTCGTGCGCCTTGACCAAGATAACGCCGTTGGGGGCTTGGGCGACGGGTCCTCTGCTGCCAAGAAGCTGGCAAGCGGGGGCATGGGTGCCGGTATGGGAGGAGGCATGTACGGAGGCGCCGGCATGGGCGGCAACGATGGTTCCCTATATGGTATGCTGGGCTGTGGGTTGGGGCCTAGCACGTGGTCGTTGGGTCGTGCCGCCAGGCGCTCGGGACTGGTTATGGATGGCGGTGCAACAACCTCGCATGTGATCCGGGTGTGCGCCCGTTGACGGGCATGGGCTGCTGACACTCTTTGCGGGAACGGCTGCTGCTAGGCAGGGCTAGGATTCAATCGCTGCTGGGATAGGTCAAGATGATGCGCCGTGTACCACGCCCAGTTGTGCGGCATTGGCCATGCCGGTGAAAGAAACCCAGCCGTGTGGGCACGTCACGGCCGTCACCAGAATGCACCCCACCCAGCCGCTGAGTAAGCAAGGGATACTCCGTGAAGCGGTTTGCTTGGCCCTTACCTTGGGAGCTGCGCGCGCTCCTGCAAAGTGGTCAGTTTACAGAGGCGGGTACTATGAAGCTGCTATCTCACTAAGTGCGTGAGACCTAGGCTTGCGCAGTATGCCTGCCGGTGGCCGCCGCTGGGTTCGTTGGCTGTCTGGCGACTTGCAGGTGGCTTTAACGTCTGCTGCTGGCGTTGTGCCGACTCCCGTGTTTGCCGTGGAAGCAGGTTCGAGCCAGGGTGGTGGTATGATGGGTGCCGGTGGCATGGCTGGCATGGCTAACGCGGCTGGTATGGGCGGGATGGCCCAGCAGTTGGCCCAGATGGCTGGCATGCAGGGTGGCGCGAACAGCAGCGGCGGCGGCATGGGCGGGGGTGCCGGCATGGGAGGCGCGGGCGGCGGTATGGGCGGCGGTATGGGTGGCGACGGAGGTATGGGCGGTGCGGGCGGCATGGGCATGGGCGGTATGAATGCTGGTATGGGAGGCGTTTCTGGTATGGGGGCAGGCATGGGTGGCGTTGGCGGCATGGTTAAGCAGCAGCAGCAACAACAGCAGCAGCCCCAGCAGCAGCAGCAGCAGCAGCTGGCGCAGATGGGCGGGCAGCAGGCGGGGCAGGCGCAGCAGGCGGGCGTTGGCGGCCCGGCGGGGCTGGGCGGCGCCAACATGGCCAACCTGCTCAGCATGGCCAATGCGGCGGCGGGCGGCAACATGGGCAGCATGGCGGCGCTGGCCCAAATGATGGGCCTGGCGGGCATGGGCGGGATGGCCGGCATGGGCGGCATGCCAGGTGAGGGATTCGTGCGGATGGTAGGCAGCCCAATCCCGGTTCCTTTGCACTTACCTACCACGCTCGATGTTTCGCTGCGAGCTGCGAGGGTCGGCTTACTGCGCTGCTGCTGCGGCTTGCCAAATTACCGGCTTGTTACCTTCAACGGCGGAGGCAGTGCTCGAGTGCCCCTCAAAACTTCGCTACTTGTGCTGCTGCGCTGACTTTGTTGCATGTCCAGCGTACATGCGCTTGCAGCTCTTAAGATGTCACCCTTCTCTCGTCCTTGCTGTGCAGGCCTTGGCGCCATGGCGGGCCTTGCCCCCGGCATGGGCATGCCCGGTATGGACCCCGCCCTGGGCATGGGGCTGGGCATGGGCCCGGGGCTGGGCATGGGGCTGGGGCCCGGCATGGGCCCCGGCTTCATGGGCCCGCCGGGCATGATGCCCCCCGGCATGGGGCCGGGCATGGGCATGGGCATGCCGCCCCCGGGCGGCGGCGGCCCGGGGCGCCGCCTGTTCGTGTCCAACCTGTCGTTCGAGACCGAGTGGCGCACGCTCAAGGTGGGCCGTGGGACACCGTGTATAGGTGCTCTTAAATGCATACAGCTGCCGGGTTGCGGTAAGCTCAGCTGGTTGCCGTTCCGTATTGCGCTCCGCAGCGACTTCGGGCTGACCCTCAACCTTGTTTGCGTGCTTGCGGATTGCTCTTGCAGGACCACTTCAAGCAGTGCGGACCCGTGGCCTACAGCAAGATCATCATTGTAGGTCGCGACTCCGGCGGGACCACCCGTAAATCTGTCTTCGCATGCCGAGCGCCGTCCGAACCCGAATAGTAGAAGCTATGCCTTAGTTGCACGCCTCGGTTGCGACACCAGCTCAGTACACCGGCTCCCGCTGAGCACTAGCCCTGTCGTATTGTCCCGCTCAGGACAAGGACACCAACAAGTCCAAGGGCTGCGGCATCGTGGAGTTCGAGAACCCCCGGGACGCCATGGCGGCCATGGCCAAGCTAGATGGCACGGTAGGGCAAGCCGCTGCTACCTGCTGTCCCCATTGCCCAAGTAGCCTATGTCGAGGCTGAGGCCCTTGCCTGGCGAGGCTAACACTGTGCATGCGGCTGTTACCGTTGCTGACGCATTAGCTCTAAACGGCGCGCCGCTTGGTAACTTCATACTACTTCCTCAGATCCTCGACGGCCGCACCATCCACGTGCGGGAGGACCAGCAGGAGGGCATGAACGGCCCGCCGGGCATGGGCCCGGGCGGCATGCCCATGCCGCCCGGCATGGGGATGGGCATGGGCATGGGCGGCCCGCCGGGGATGGGTATGGGCATGGGGGGGCCCGGCATGGGCGGCGGCGGCCCGCGTGGCGGCGAGCGTGGCGGTGACCGCGGGGAGCGTCGCGAGCGGCGCGTCAACGCCGACCCGGAGACGCGCAAGACGTGCCAGATTGTGGTGCACGGCCTGCCGTTCTCGTACGAGTCTGCGCAGCTGCGGGACATGGTCAAGGTGGTGGGGCCCATTCTGGAGTGCGAGGTGAAGAAGGACCGCATCACGGGCCGCAGCAAGGGCTGGGCCACGGTGCTGTACCAGACCCCGGAGGCGGCCAACGCGGCAATCCAGGTGCGATCGCTACTGAAGCCAAGTGATCGTATGTGTTCGTGCTGCCGCAGCACGCCGTCGCACTGTGGGCATGTTAAAGCCGGCAGGCCTGCTGCTACGTTTACCTTCAAAGTCCTGGCTGATAAACGGACATACGGTTCTCTTTTGACGCGGCTGCGGTATTTTGCGTTTTCGCCCCTGCAGAAGTTCAACGGCTACGAGCTGCACGGCCGCGTGCTGTCAGTCAAGATGGACGCACACATCCCGTGAGGGGTGTAGCGGTGTCAGGCGCCATTTGGCTTTTGAAGCTGCGGTCCAGTTTTGCTGAGCGGGCCTCCTGAGCAGGTCGAACCACTTGGCGTTTGTGCAGACGCGTGAATATGTGCTACCTGCCTTCGTGTGCACGGTAGCCGTTGCTGTTGGACGCAGACGGACGTCCTTCTGGTTGGACGTGGCGAGCGTGTTGCGTGAACCTTGAGGCAACAGCACTGTCGTGGTTGCGATGTGGGCCGCAGGACTGTTGTGAGCCGTGCCTTATTGTGGCAGTAGGGAATTTGACGGACCGGACCCTCGGACACACGAGCCTTCTAGGTTCGTGTTTTGCAATGGTGTTTGCTGGGTGGAGTACACGAGTTGGGTGTTTCTGCGTCTACCATGTTGGAACGCCAACGGGCAGCTGCGAGAGGGTGGCTGTGCGGTCGATGTATGAGGAGCGTCCCTGGTGGTGCTTACAAGTTGTCCACACCTGTCGGCAGGTTACCCGTACCTCCGTAACAGAATGGGCCACGAACCTGCGTGCCCACTTGGTATGCTTGCGGGCTACGGTCAACAATAGGGCCTTCTTGCTGCACGAAATGTAACAATCTCAATTTAGCCTGACATTCAGACGGGTCAATTTCCGTGAGCTTCCAACGATCCGCTCATCCGCCTCAGCTAGCCTAGCCTAGTCCGTGCAATGCCTTGCCGTCAATGTATGGTACAGTACAACCTGCGATCGCCATCTACGAGCGACCTACTTTGCCCGCATAATACGTAGCTTTCGCCGCTTTCACCTCCGCGAACACTCTGCTGTCAGGTCAGGGCAGGTTAAGGTCAGTGTGGGCTCCTCCTCATTGCGGCTCCGTTGCCAAACACCATCAGCTCCTCTTGAGTGCCTCCAACCGCTTGGTCAGCAGCTCGTACTCATCCTCCACAGCCTGCAGGCACACGGGGTGGGAACTGCGTTAAGCGCAAGCAGGGGTACCGGTACCCCGTTGTACCAGCTTGTGTTGCATGCCTACCTGCACAACAAGCCACGGGTATGGGGGGCAATCCACCCAAGGCAGCACTGCAGGTACCGTATCGCATCTCGCCAAGCATGCTTACAGCCGCATAGGTTGGCAAGCAGGCTCACCGGTGGGGGAGTAGGAGCTGCCAGTGCGGCAGGTGGGGCAGGGGGCGGGGCGGGCGCCGGTGGAGCCGCGGGCGGCGCAGTGGGCGCCGCTGATTGGCCCTTGGTGGGAGGCCCCAGGGCCGCGTCGTACGCCTGCATCAGGTGCAGCGGGTAGAAGAAATAACGCACAGCGAAATATTCACTGGCCCACGATTGCTGCGAACAACTGCGGCAACGAGACCCGTCGCCGCCTGTGATACGTGTTCGTCCCGGGGGGGCCATACCATCTCCCACTTACGGCACTCGAATTACAAGCCCATGTAAGAATCACAGCACTGCACCTACCCGCTGGATCTCCTCGTTGCTGCGCACGACATAGCCGCCTACGGCCCCTCCACCGGAGCCCGCGGACGGCTCTGAGCTGTGCGGGTGCGGTGGCGTGGGCAGGCCGCCCGACCCCGGGCCGGAGCCCTCGCTGCTCAGCCCCGGCTGCCCAGTGCGCAGCGCGCCCACGGGCCCGCTGGGGGGCGTGGGCAGGAAGTCCGCGCCGTGCGCGGGTGGCGGTGGCCCCGCGTGGCTCGGGGGCCCCCCCGCCGGCGGCTGCACCAGCCAGCCCTGCGAGCACAAGCAGCACAGCGGTGACGCGACGGGATGGTGCGGGATGGTGCAATTACACGTTGCATCAAACGGTAGCTAGGCTAGTTTTTGGCAAGCCATGCGGCCTGCTGGTTCGCGGTCATGTCAAGCAGCGGGGCTGCCGTGTGGGCTGTGTTGGTGCTAACTCGCTTACCGTCGGCGGCGGCGGTCCCCCGGGCACGGGTGCATGCGTTGGCACTGGCGCCCCCATCTCCGCCGCCACCTGTGCTGCATAGTCCGCCGCAGCGCGCGCCTGCGCCGCCGCCTGGGCTGCCGCCGCCGCCGCTTGCTGCGCGTTGGTGTACTGCGAGGGGCAACCGATAATCAGTTCACTTCCTCGTTTCGTAACCCAGGGATGGCTGCAGCACGTGTGAATCTGTGACGGCCCGCCAGCCCGCCATGCCTGCGCATGTGCCGATTGCTACTGCTCCCCGTGTCTTGCAGCCACTGCCGACTGAACGAAGTCAAGACCTACCTGCCCAGGCGCCGCTGGCGGTGGCATGGCCGGCATCGCCGCGGGCACAGGGACGCTGCCGCCACCGCCACCGCCACCGCCGCCGTGCCCGTGCCCGCTGCCGCCGCTGCCGTACGACGGCGGCGGCCCCGGCGGGAAGCCGCCCGCCCCCGGCGCGCCGCCGCCCAGGCCCACGTCAGAGGAGGCCCCCACGCCCATGTCCCGCGCTGCAGCCGACAGGTCCCACTCCACACCGTGATCCTGCGGGTGAAGAGCATAGACACGTTTGGAAACAAACAAGCAAACAGAAACATGGGGAATGCCCCTGCCAAGTATCCGCTCGCTTTACATGCGGTAACCCACTCCTCCACACACCGAACCCCATGAGCAGTAGCTGACGTTATCTCGCACGGTGGCTTACCTGCGCGATCTCGCTGAGCGCCGCCAGCTTGTCCTCCGGCTGCGGCGCCTCCACCAGCAGGCAGCGGATGAGGTTGGCGTTGACGGCCCACTTGGCGGTGGTGGCGTCCGCCGCCGCCTCCATGGCGTACTCCTTGCCGTACTTGGCGGCGAACAGCTGACGCAGCGTGGACAGCTCCGGCAGGTCGGCGATGCGCTGCAGGGAAGACGGGACGGGGCGAATTCATTCCTCATCGTTTCAATTTCCGCTTGCGTCTTCCTCCGTAACAGACAGCATGTACACTGAGAAGATACTCGCAGGGAGATGAGCGTAACGTTGCATGCGTGCAGGTCAGTTGTTGAGCGGAAACAGCTGCCTTCGACTAGGCAGTCCGGGCAGGCCTTGCAGGTCCCAGGTGCCCACCTGCGCCGCGTAGATGATGGACGACACCGCCTCCATCATGTCACGCGGCAGCTCCTTGGTCTTGGATATCAGCTGTGCGCGCACCGTCATGAGCTCCAGGTACAGCTCCAAGATCTCGAATGCCTGGGGCAGCGGAATTACGGTTTTAGGCACCGTGCGTTGTCGGCACACTCCTCTTGTCGAGTAGGTGATGGAAGGTGCACTTTGCGCGTGGTGAGCGTGCAACAGTGCTGCTAGCTCCGCGCAGTGCTGGAAGGGCGATATGGGGACTCAGCGGCGACGTTTCAAACGCCCGACCTGCATGAGGAGCTTCTCCCGGATGACACCCTCCACGCGGATGCGCGCATACTCCTGCTTGCCGCTCCGCAGCAGCTCAGCAACGTCCTTCTGTGACTGTTTGAGCTGCAAGCAGACAATTTGACAGGAGCATAGGGGACAGCTTGTGGGCAGGTGAGTGGCGGGACGCCGCGTCATGGGGTATAGGGCGTGCTGGGGGCGAGGTGGGGTTCTCGCTGGTGATGGGCAACCGTGGAACGTAACCTTGACACAGGCAAGCCAAGATACGCCAACAGTATGGATGAGTGTGGAGGACATTAAGCTGCGCGGGCAGAGAGGTACTGGGCCGCGCCAAAGGGGAGCACCAAGGTAGGGGCTGTGAGTAGGTGCTCGCACCTCCCCTGGCCCCAAAGGCGACAGCCCGTCACCCCGCACGACCAACGAAGATTTCTAGACAACCGTTGATGCAATCATTGGAATCATTGAATGGCATCGATGTGATGAAAGGTATCCCCCATGGAACCAGTGAGCATTTGCAGCAACTGCCGCACCTGAACAGTCTTCTTGTTCCTGATGAGCTTGATTCTGCCGATGCATAATCGGCATGTCGTCTCACTGCAATAGGGAGCAGAGACTCCTGAGTGCGAAGCTGATGTTCCCCGAGACCGCGCGCCCTAGCTCCAAACGGAACCACGCCTCACCATTTTGCCGAGTTAAATCTTGATCCAAACATTTGAAGAGAGCACCCTAGTGTCTTGGAGCTGTGCGATCTGGGTCCGTATGGGTATGTGAGGAAACGGGCTCCGAGAGGGTTCGAGTCACAAGCACGCGAAAGGCCAAGCTACAGGACTTCTGGAGTATGTTACGGCTTTTGTGGTTCTTGGTTTTTCGAAGTCGACCCTCAGCGGCCGAGTCCAGTAAGCAGTAAGCATTGATGGGGCCCAACGGCCAACGGTGGGACGATGACTATCCCTGCCTGCCTGACTCTACCTGCCTGCCGGACCCAAAACCCCATTGCCGGACACACGCCCATGACCCAAACCGCATTCCTACGAGTGCGTGAATGCGAATTCTGACATCCCCTTTATTGCCTCGTTATGCAAAGTAGTACCGACAGCAGGGTACGATGCAGTGGCCCGTTTCGTGCTTATGCCCACTCTTGCATGCGCAAACAAGAACGACAGCCCCGCCCCGCGAATGCACCACGACGCTTCGACTGTGCTTCGACCACCTGCAGCCCGCATTTGCCCCGCCACTAGCACCCTTCCAGCCAACGGCCCATTCGGCTATCTCCCAGCCGCCTGCGGTGCCCCGCCGCCGCCCACAGCCGCCTGCTGCGGCGCAGCCCCCGCCGCCCCACCCCCCGCCGTCCCAGCCCCCGCCGCCTCCACCGCCGCGACCTCCCCCTTGTTCCAGTCCTCGAAGCGGCTGTCCCCTGTCAGCTGCGCCAACAGTGTGTTTGAAGGGCGGTATAGGTCCAGCAGCAGCTGCCGGGCCTCCGGCTCGATGGCCTCCTGGCCGGTGCTGTACGACTTGGGCTGCCCAGCAGCCACCTGCGGATGGGAAAGGGCAGGACCCGACCCGTGCCGTACGCGAGCTTGGAGTGCTGGAGTACAGATGCACGTTGCCGAGGGGATTTGGGTCCAGGGATCCAAGGGGACTGCTGCGGTGAGTGCAGGACCAAGTGCCCCACCGGACGGGAGGGATGCGGTGTAGGGGAGCATTGGGACTACTGGTTTGCGGACAGGAGCCAAGTGCCCCGCCAACCGTAGCGCCGACTTAGCCACCGGCATAGAAGGCTTTCACAGTGGCCTTCCCAGTGGGACCCCAACCATCCTGTCCCTGACCCTCTCGCCCACCTACACACGGCCACTCCTGGCATCCCCACATTGCACCCGTCCTCCCAGCAGGCGCTCCCCATCCGTCCCCGCTCCCCCACAACCCCAGTCCCTCCTCCCCATATCTGCCCTCTTACCATGGCGTCCAGCTCCTGCTCCGTGGGATCCCTCAGCCCCAGGTGCTTAGCCACGGCCCGCAGTGTGTCCCGCTGGCGGCCTGGCGTGAACAGGTCGTCCGAGTGCAGCACCAGCCAGTGCTGCGGCGGCACGAAGCGGTACCACGTCTCCAGCCACAGCCCGTACATGCCGCGGAACAGCTGCAGAAGGGGCAACGTGTGTCGGGGGGGGGGGAGGCATGGGGGTTGACAGTGTGCGGGGACGGCGGGAGGGCGCGCGAAGGTGACAGGGTGCACATACCGTATGGGTAGCGGTGCACGCGAAACGGAACCCTGGGGCAGCACCTTTCATGCGCTCTTCAGCGGTGGCAGGGAACATGATCTTTTGCGGCTGCAGACAGCTGCCGGAGGGTGAGGCAGCAGCAGCAGCAGCAGCACTGCAGAATGGCCGCACCCTCAAGCCCCCGACTTGCTCCAGCGTCCCACCCACCTGGTCGCAGTGGAAGTAGACCCTCTCCTCGCGGATGCCCAGCGCCTCGAACAGGATGGCGCAGCGCCGCTCCCCGTGGTCCTTGGCGCACTCGCGGAAGGCGCCCACCTGCTCCTTCACGTAGGCGGTGAAGCCCCGGGTGTTCTTGCCTGCCGGGGGACAGCCGCACGGAGTTCCTTACGCAGTGGGCTACAAGACGATTAGAATTCCACCAGCTGTAAGGGTGCCGGCGGTAACGTGTTGTTAGGCCCGGCAGGCAGAACGTGCTGTTAAAATTTTGGTGTTGTGGTCGGCGCAGCGGCGTCATGCGTGTAGGCCATACGGGTGCACGCGCAGTGGGGGCGAACACAGATGGTGCTTCTGTTGCTGCTCAGCACCGCAGGCCAAACGTGCAACACCATGGGAAGGAGGGCCTGTCCGCAGTGCCACGCGGTGCCGTACCGTATTTCCCGTGGTAGTGCGGGTAGCCGTGGAAGGCGGAGAAGAGGCGTGCCACGGGGTCCCGCACCACCACCACCATCTTGGGCGGGCGGCTGCCGTACACGGCGCGCACCAGCAGCGGGTTGTGCGAATCCAGGTCGTAGTCGATGCCCGCCTGGACTGCTCGCTGGGGGAGCAATGAGGTGTGCACAGCGACGGGAACTTAGACATGGCTGGGGCGCACTGGGCAACAAGAGTCCAGGTCGTAGTCGGTACCAGCCTGGACTGCTTTCTGTGGGGTCAAAGAAGACATGGATGAGAAGAGGGTGGCGGGGGAGGGGGCAGGCCAGGGTCGGGAAGGGGGCCGAGAAGCGGCAAGGAAGTGCCGGGCGGAGGTTCGGGGCTGACGGGGATTGCAGTGGCTGAGGGTGGACTCAGGGACAGTGGAGATGCGAGAGCGTGTGAAGCCCGCAGGGCAGGCGGTAGAGCAGGCGAGTGGATGGCTGAGATGCAGGAATTCCTGTGGGTTATCTGACAGGAGCGGCTCACCTCGACGTCCTTGGCCAGGCTCTGGTTGTAGCAGTTGGCGCTCATGCAGTCCTGGAACATGGGAGCGGGTGGGCGGCAGTGTGTGATGGCAGTCGTGTACAGAAAGGAAGTTCCAAATGCTTTGCAGCACTTAGGTTGAGTGCTGTTTGGTTTCGGCCCCCGTCACCCGTTGCTGCAGAGCCGGTGTGTCCCCGCACACCTATGCTTGGAGGTTTACTGCACCGGACCACGCCAACACCAACACCTGCACCACCGTCTCCCACCTGAACGGTAACCTTGGTCTGCGCCTCTGTGTCAACGCACTGCTTGTAGCAACCTTGCATGAAGCTCTGGAAACCCCTGGCCACAGTGCCGGCAACCAATGACAGTTCAGCCAACTCATTCATCAATGTCGGGCGCGCGTAGCACCTACACGAGCCGTTGGGCCCAAGTGTACGACCGTTCATGCATGCATAGGAACGCACAACACAGCCATTAAAATCCACCGCTTTTCGGTCATTGCCACGCATGTTGCGCACCTCAGCAGGGGCTACCAAGCAACATCCAACGGCGGCAGAGCCAGTTGTAACAAGGGGCCCGCATGCGCCGCATACCGGTGTCCGTCAGTGAGCTACTGCAAGCACCCCTGCAGCCCCTCACCTGTGTGCCTTGCCCCCGGCCGCCCAGTAGAAGGCAAACGTCGAAGGCGAGTTGTCCATGAGCACCTGCAAATCAATGCAATGCATTCAAGCTTGCAGCGACACATAGTATTGCGTCCGGCCCTCTGGCTGCATAGCCGTTTTCATATTCTTCAAAGTACCAGTCGACAGACTGTCCGCAACATCCTCGCCATGCCGGTACTGTATGACAGTACCTGCAACTATCTCGAGGCACCTCCCCAGTCGTGAGCAGCAGTTGGTTGCCTTACTCACCCCACCTTTGTCTGCGGTGCTGCCTTGATCATCTCCGATGCATGCTTCATGTGCTCCAGGTAGAAGCCCATGGGCTTGCCCTCCTCACCCCAGAACTGGCAATTGGTACAGGCGTCCTGAGGGCACGAAGGACGTGGGCGACAGCGTCAGCGCCTCAGCCCCCACATACCTGGATTGCCGCTTCCCTGGGCTGCACAAGGGCGCGAACCAACATACGTAGATACTTTCCGCACGCACAGCTCCAGGTCCCTGCGAGCCCTTTAGCACAGCGCTCAGGTTCCTGCAGGCTGTAGGCCTCGGCCAGCCTTGTGTGCCAGTGGAGCTGCCTCCATACCGTATGGGTCGCTGGTCCCTTCCCCGGCCCCCGTGTGCGCCCACCGTGACCACGTCGGGGTGCTTGCCCAGCTTCTCCGCCAGGCTGAAAGCGCCCGCATGGAACATCCCCGTGACGTAAAAGTAGGGCAGGCACCTGCAAGGCGCGGCAGCACAATCGGGGCTCAGGGAACACCGCCTGGCTCGTCGTACGTACGTGGATCGTGCTGAGCAGGCCCAGGCAGCAGCGGTCCAAGCGGGAGGACACGATAGCCACGTGGGCTTCTGGCAGGGCATCGCCGGGCCCGCGCCGAGGCTGCCCGCAGGAAACTAGGCGGGCGGGCAGGCTCAGAATGGCGCACGGCGCCCTGCGTGAGGACACACCTGAATTGCCCGTCCTTGTCTGTGAAGCAGGGGTTCTTTGTGGCGTTGTCGAACTGCTCAGGCGTGTGCTGGATCACCTCGGGGTCCAGCACGCGTGCGGCTGCCCGCAACTTGGCCAACTCCTCAGGGGAGGGCTCTCGGAAGCGGGGAGCGGGAGCGGCCCCCGCTTCCGCCTTCGCAATCGGCACACCTGGCACGTACAGGACGTGCGCCCGATCGTGGGTTGCAGTGCTGCTATTTGGCCGCTTTTGTAGTGCCCAGCTGTGTTCCAGAAGTGCTGTTCGCTAGCTTGTACCGCGTCCGCGTACCTTCAAGGCTGGTACACCCTGGTGCCCTGGTGGTGGTCACCCGCACCAACCGCTTGCCACGTGCCCACTGCGCAATCTTTGCTGACGAACCCGCTGAACCCCATAAGCCCAGGTCGGACACCTTTGAGGCCTGAAGGCATCCCTGTTCACACCTTTTGCCCGTGCCCCGCCTTTAATCTCCACGCTGCTGGCACCTGATACCGCGTCAGAGAGTCCCCAACCTCCAGAGCGGAATGCTGATACTGCAGCGCCAGCAATCAGCCCTGCAGCAGCTATAACTAGCAGTATTGGGATGATCTGTTGCGTCCAATGCTGTGCCTTCTGCTGGGGCCGTTGCCCCAGCCCTCCAAGTCGACGATGCTGGATTAGCACCATAATAGCATGTCAGCTGTGGTAAGGCAGCATGTTTTTATGTTCTACTTCACATTATAGCACCATCTAGGCATCGAAAGTTGCAATAACTGTCGTCCGACACAATGCCAGGACAGCTCCAGAGCTCAGACTGATGTCTGAATGCAGGAATCCAGTCACTATGTTATTTTGCTCCATCGTTAAAGCTTACGTGTTTTAGAGCGCGAACAAGGAGGTATCAAAGTAGTCCACGTTTTACTTTTTTGCATTTGACAGACGCGTTTCAGAGGGACGGCATGCAGGGTAGTCGCGTCACATTGGCATACTATGTAGGTTAGAAAGGCAGTCTTGCATAGGCATGCAGCACCGGGCTGGAGACCCGGAGGTAGAAGCCCTCCTAAGGCTCGGCAGGGCAACCGAATTCAAGGCTCCCGATGGCACCAACACGAGAGCACAGCTACATCGCTGCATTCGGGGAGATAGAGAACGGGAGTTCTGCCGGCGACTGACAACAGTGTTCAGGGGCGGGAACGATGCAGGGCCAAAACGAGCCGCTGCTGCCGCTGCCCGCGCGAAAGGAGCCGCGGATAAGAAAACGCTATTACATCATCAGCTGCAGGAGCGCAACCGTGCAAAGAGCAATATCATTGCTGCGCGGGTACAGGAGCAGGACCAGACGTACGAGAAGCTGGCGGTGGGTTGGGGCAGACTGCTGGTCCGTGTGGGCCAAGGCAACTTGTAACGCGGACAGCGACTAGAAGCTGCCCAGAGCCTCCGGTCGCAACGCGGCGAAAATGGCGCCTATGGATGCAACCCCTTTGCATTATGCACTGGTGCTGCAGGTTGAGGTGCAGGCTCAACAGCTGACAACCTTGGAAGAGCACGGGAAGCTGGCACGGCAAAAGCAGGAGCAGCAAGAGCTGAGAGAGCGGGTGGGTCACATGGAGTCATACCGGTACTTGGCACGTGGTCAAACCGTCGCCACACGTCGACCAACGCACGTCGACCCTCTCCTATGTCTGGCCATCGTATGCTGCATCTGCTCAAGTTGCCCTCCGAAGAGGGTACGGCCGCACAAAAGTCAAGTTGCACGATGCAGCCCCACGCATCTGCAGTGACAACTGTCGTCGCCTCGATCTCCGCTGTACCAGGCGTTAAGCCTTGTTCGGCTGCGGCAGCGGGGGCGGCAGCTGCAGCCCTTCTTGGAGGAGGTGGCGGCGCACCAGCGGGACACCCTGCAAGCGGCACGCGTACGCATGGCGACCGACCGGGGTGAGTCCTGGAGGAACACGGATACCCTCATGCTGCGTACGCTATCCAGGTAGCACCTAGCTAACCGCTGCACAGCGCGTAGAGGGGCGGTTGGTAGTGCACGCTGTGGCCGTGTGGGAGCGAGAGCCTCTTTGGGTTGCCTGCACCTGTCATGACGATTGCTGCGGACCGTGATCCTATTCTCGGTGCATTGCAGACCCCGCCACCGCGAGGCGCTGCGAGGACGTCGCCCCAATATGCCATGCGATACAGCAGGAGCTGTGGCAGCAGGTCAACGCAGCCAGCATGGCGTGCTCCGACACAGGTACGCGTGCACATGTCCTCACACCGTCATACGCTTTCCTTCCGCCACGCTGTTAAACACGCTCGACGTCTTGCAGCTGTAGGTGCTGGTATTAACGTGTCCTCTGAGCAGGTGCATGCCTGCCTTGGTGTGTTTGTGGCGCAGGCCAATCCATGCTCATGCTGACGGGTGGGCCCATGGACGAGGACGACGTGATGGCGCTGGTGCCCGGGGCCTGGGGCGCCGACAGCCAGTCGCCGTTCGAGTCGCTGGAGAGGCACCTGCACCTGTCGCGCGACAGCCCCCTGCACAAGTCCATCGCCAACCTGCTGGCGATTTCGCCCCGGAAGGTGGTGCAGGCCGTGTGGGAGGTGAGCAGGGGGTTTGTGTGCGTGCCACGCAGTACCAGTCCTCGCTTGCACTACGTCTAAATCGAGGTGGGCGCCCCTAAGTCGGTGGAAGCATCAGAGCCAGAAATACAGCTTCCTACGTACGCATGGCTTGTCGCTGCTATGCCGCTGAGCGCGTTCCCCACTGCTCGTGGACCTGGACGATGCAGTTATGTCGCGCCAGCATGGCCTCTCTGGAGGTGCGCTTTCGCCACGACAACCTGCTGGCGGACGCCAAGCAGCACTGGCAGCAGCTCTACGAGCAGCAGCACGGCGCCGGGCTGGGCGCGGCGGGGGCAGCGGCGGCCGCCGTGGACCCACTGTACGACCTGCAGAAAAAGCGGCAGGCAAGTCGCAAGCGGACTGCGGCTGCGGACGCCGCATACGTGACAGAGAAGCGCTTTTACCGACAAGGCCTTCCGCGTGGATGGGGGGCTTAATGTAGGTCGCTGGTCTTGAGCGAACGGACGACAGTACCAGGCTTGATTACCAGACTGTTTCTGGCTGCGTGCAGGCGTTCATCAACCAGTTTATGCAGCTGCAGAAGCTGCGCGTGGCCCTGCAGCAGATCAAGCTGCGGCTGCTGGAGCTGGCCCAGGCGCCTGCGGTGCGGGAGGTGCTGGCCCAGCCGCGGGCGCTGCTGCAGCTCAAGGTGCGGTGCGACAGCAGCCGGCACGTGCATAGTGACCACGCCAACTGATCTTGTCACTGCTCACCGCGTGTGGCAGGTATGCACCGAAGGCATTTGCTGACCAAAGACCACAAAGCATCGGCCGGGAAGCACAGCGTGTCTTTCCTGCGTGCCCTGCGTATGCTGCAGGCTCTGGCGTACCGGGCCAAGCGGCACGAGGCCGAGGCCTGCCTGGAGGAGCTGCGCGCTGACGTGCGCTCCCTGGGTGCCGTGGAGCGGCAGCAGGGCGCGGGCGGGCAGGGCCGCGTGGCGTCCGTGACGGACGAGGTTGAGAAGCTGCAGGAGGTGGTGCGGCAGCAGGAGCAGGAGCAAAAGCGCCTGGAGGTGAGGGCCGCCCGGCCACAAGGGGGTTGAGGGCGTGATGCCCGGGGGGCTGCGGGTGCCTGCACAGACCTCGGCGCCCCACCGCTGCCCTTGGACCTGCGGAAGCAGCTGGTGTGCGTTCGTCTAACCAGGAATGGCATGTCTGACACGCGCAGGACCTGATGGCGTTGCTGGTGCACCTGCAGCGGCAAACAATGGAGCGCTGGCAGCATGGGCGCAGCAACGACGTGGTGGGTCCCTTTTAAAGTCACACAAAACGCCAATCAACAGCTCGCACTCGCAGCCCGCTTCGGTAATTGCTTCTTTTCGCTGGACATGCCACTTGCTTCGCCCTCCACTAGTACCCGGGTCCAGGGTATGCTACTGTGTCTCGGCAGCTCATCGCTACACAATCATCTTGAAACCCAGCTGATGTGCTCCGTGCCGCTGTCCTCTCGTCGTCTCAATCAAGCCACAAGGCTACAACGCCAACATTGCCTGATCTGGGCGTTCCCCTTACTCCGCCTGCAGGAGTTCATCCAACGCATGCTGCCTCAGGCCTACAGGGACCTGGCGGAGAAGGGGGGCGAGGGGACGGACCTGCTGGCCCGCGGCGCGCACGCCGTGATGCAGGTGCCGCAGGAGCTGCTGCCGATGCTGGCGGAGCAGCGGGCGGCACGGGAGGGTGGCGGGCCAGCTGCCGGGCCAGGTGCAGGCGCCTTCACGCAAGGTGAGATCTTACAACTTCCCGTGCATGCGCGTAACGCATGTTGACATAAAGCGCGGCGCTTTGCACTCCATGGACTGTCCTTAATTGTGTTGCTGTCGAGCGGTCTAGTGCAGTTGCAAGCCCATCAACGACAACGATGTGCCTGGTATGGGAACTTTGCAATTGCTTGCAGGGCCAACCTTGCTGCAACGTCTGCAGCTGTCAGCCCGCCACGTCAGCTCACAGCGGGCCGTGGCAGCGCTGCGCTCCTCCATGCTCCGGGGCGCCCCCGCCGCCTTGCAGTTCGCGGGCTCGTGGCCGCACGGGGCCGCCGCGGGCCCGAACAACAGCAACGGCGGCCGCAGTGCCTTCGGGTCAGGCCAGCTGCACAGCCACGCTTCTGGGGGTTTTGGGGCCATGGGGTCTGGTGGTGACGTCTTTGGGAGCGGTGGTGGTTTGGGGCCTGCCGGGTCAGGCCCAGGAGCGCGCTTGGGTGGCTTTGGGAGTGGGGCGGTGGGAGAGGGGGCGTCCATGGCGTCGGGGCTTGGGCCGGTGCAGTGGGCGCCGGGGCCGGCGGCCCTGGGGCTGCCCGCGGTGTGCTACTGGGTGTCCGTGGCGTCCTTGGTGGAGGAGCTGGCGGTGCTGCGGTGTCCGTCGGACCTCCTACAACGGCTACAAGGTGCGAAAAGGAGGTGGATGGACCCGTACTGTTGGTTTGCTTGCAGAGGTGACGTGCAGCTGGAAGTTCTGTATGACTTTCGCCAGTCAGTGACTCGCAAATGTCATGTGATAGCCATAGGACAGACAATCTCAGTGTACCTCATGCAAGGTTGTTGTGTGCCTTTCGGTCACGCTTGCAGAGGGCTTCATGCGGCAGTGGGAGCAGGCAATGTGGCTGGCAGGCGCCGACGAGCAGCTGCAGGTACGGAAGGCACCTCATGCTCGGGCACTTCCGCTGCCGCTGCCGGTGACGCATGCTGCAACCTTCTAAAGGGACACTGCCAAGAATGCAATTTATGCAAGCTTGAAGCACCACCCACTAGAAACGCCTGTCAGCGCCCTGACTGCCACCCGCTCCTTCCACGCAGGGCAAGCAGCAGGAGGTGACGGAGCTGGGCCCCGTCGCCGAGTCCCTGCGGCAGCGCCTGGCGGCCAAGCACGCCGTCGACGCGTCGCAGCGCGCCGACCCGCTGAAGCGCTCCCTGGCGGAGATTGTGGCCAAGTTTGGGGTGTGCCGGCCGCGCATCGAGCGCGCGCTGCGGGACATGCAGGAGCTGGGGGCGGTGCGCCTGGTGCCGTGGCGCAAGGGTGGGTGGCGGACCGGCGGGAAGGGCTGTAGCGATGACGCTTACACTTGCTGAACGTACGGTGCTGGACACTTTCAGTCAGCGACGGGCAACTGAATCGCGCCCAATGATTTGTTTAGACTGTGTTCGGGTATAGCTTCCTGCTATGAACGTCATGTGTGCCTTCGCCCCTCTCCTGCGCGCAGTCAACGGCCAGACCTCGGCGGAGTACCTGGACGAGATCCGGTCGCTTTTCGACCGCATCAATCAGCTGCAGCAGGGCGTGGTGCCCTTCGGCCTGGGGGCAGCGCCACGGCAGCAGCAGCCGGCTTTCGGAGCCATGTACGGGGGCTTCTGAGCGCCCATCCACACGCATGTGTGTGTCCTTGTGGTGGGGATAGGTGGAGGCTTGGTGGAACTGTGCGGCTCGCTGCGGAAGTGCCCTTGGTTGTGGCTTCCAGGCAAATGCGTGGGGCTTGTGTGCATGGAATGTGTTAGACTTCAGAACGTTACCGTACCCTGTTGCATGGATCAGGAAGGCAAACTTGTTGTACATAGTACCTCGAGTACGTAATCTATAAGCCACCAGGGTAGTCACGACAGCCGTGCGCAACCCGCAGTTGGTTCAGTCCACTTCCTGACTCCTGTGACGGTGTCTTAGTTGGCCTCACACCATTGGCGATGAGAACGGGATGCGGGCGTCTGGGCGAGGCACTTGCATGCCCGCCCTTGCAAACAGTATGCGCGCCTTATGCACAGTCGTCCTGGGACTGGGGTATTGTAAATGGTCCACTTGCCCATTGCAGAGCGGCCCGAACCATTGCAGCTAGCCGCGCCCTCCATACCGGTACGACCCCATTCCAACTGAGACAGTCTTTTGCCTGCACCACGACCGCTCTACCCTCCGCCATTGGGCTCGCGCACCCGCACTGACAGCCCCGACCCCCTGCCGGACGACCCTAGCCGCCCCGACGACGCCATGTCGGACAGCCTGCCGCTCGACCCCAGGGCGTTGTCGCCCCCTGGCTGGCCGCGCCGCGAGGTGAGGCTGATGGTGGACCGCGGCGGGGGGAAGACACCGCTGGCTCCCATGCCGCTACCCGGCCCCTTGTGGCCCCCTGGCACGCCGGAGGCACTGGCCGCTGGGGCGCCGCCACCGCCGCCGATAGCGTTGATGTCGAGTGCCTGCAGCCCCGAGCAGATGAGGATTCAATTGCATGTAAGACTTGTGGCCTGGCAGGTGGCAGCTGCGGTTGTTTACCGCTTTGTAACCCCAGGGCCCCTGGACGCCTAGAAGACGACAAGACTCACCCGCTTGACCTGGTCCACCTTGACGCCCACGGTGTCGCGCGCATCGGTGCGCTCCTCCGTACGGACCTGGAGGGCGTGGAAGGGCGTGTGGAGAAGAACGCAGGCTTAGAACTGTGATCTTCAGTGTTACAGAGGATATGCTTCTTCCTGGGCGCCTTTCCCGCGCCAGACTCTGCCTGCCCCGTCTTATCGGGGTCCCGTAT
>VFQN01001306.1_pt1 | contig 42202 bp, 57 predicted proteins | sample 3512371 | NCBI WGS metagenome assembly VFQN01 (sample SAMN10412370, study PRJNA504923) | tailings metagenome | isolation source: Replicate 2 from Balatoc abandoned mine | place: Philippines: Itogon, Benguet | collected 2017-08-28 | reverse complement strand
TGGGTCGTTGCATTTGCGGAGGGTAAATAACCCTCGCCGTGTAACACTGACTGACTGACCACATGCTGAGGGTCACTTGGGGTGAGCCCTGTACTGCATCCAATGCCCCGGGCCCTACTTCAGGCCCCTGGTTACGGCACTTCTGCTACATCCTTCGACACTGTGAGCACGGTACCGACATAGCCTTAGACATTGCCCTTCGTGATCGTTACAAGGAGAAGACGCGTCGTGCGTTGCTCAGAAGATGTCCTCTTGCTCGTTCTTTCTCACAATAAAAGCAACGTACTCGATTGCCAGCCTCCCCCGGACCACGGAAAGGTTTTAGCCCGGCCTGCATCGGACGTACAGGAGCGCAACCACCACCATAACAACAGTGTTGAACAGGACAGAGTGCCCGCTATTTAGCGTCGCTGCAAAGCAGCCGTACTAAACTGCTTACACCCAAAGGAGTGACAAGTACCGCATAAGCGCCCCCCACGCGCCGACCCACCCACATGGTGCGCGCACACGCGACACAACTGGAGCAGAGCCGGGGTCGGCCCATACCCGTACGACATACAGGGCACAGGTCTGAAACACGACCAGTGACCACCAAAACAGATGACAGTACACGGTTTGCCGAGCAGGCCTCTGCCCTCGCCACTGGACAGGTCGAACACATGAGGCTTTATGAGGAGCAGCGAGCGTGCTAGACGGGACGCTGGCACATGCACCGAAGCAATTTAGGCGCGCCAAACAGAGGGTTCATGCGCCATGTTGCAATGGGCAACAGACCCGAACGCTTCGCCAAATAAAACCCATGTGCGACGCGAAGCAGGGTTCGGTAACAACTGCCCGAGCCGCACAAACCACGTAACTGCACAACGAACGCGAGGCTGCGCCTACCCTGAACATGACGCTCCGGGCTTTCGTGAACGGCACACACCAGTGCTCACTCGCCCCGGCCTGGCCTGCGATGCGACACAACAAACGTAAACACCTCACCCACACACCGACCTGCGCGCGTGCTTGGAGTGCACTAGGATCCGCGGTGCATTTGTGGCATAGACCATTATGTAAGGCATGAACGTGAAGTGCACGGACTACAGATCCGACACGGATGGTGCAGCACTACGTACCAAAACCCACACGCACGCAAAAACCCACATCCCCCCGTATACTGCAGCAGGCCAGCTGGAAAATAGGCCGCTTCGTTGGAAACTACGTGAAAGCGCTGTAAAGCCTACGCCTCACCTCGTTTGCGCAATGGCCCGACACCACTCCCCCTGGAGGGCCCCACCACGGCGCACGCCCTCGACAGGTTAAGCGCCATGCACCTACCCGTACACCCACCGGCTAACCTCAGTAGTAGTCCCAATGAGGCATGAAACGCAAAACTTCAAGGCGAAGCGACAAGTCCCACGCAGCGTGATGATAGCAGCAAACCAGCGCAGACATGGGCGACAGTGTGCCTCATACAGGTTGGCAAAAGCCCTCGCATACTAGGCACACGCCGTGCCGTGCCCAGTCCCACCACACCCCATGCACTCCCGCCATAGCATGCACCGAACTACGGTCACTCCTTGGCACATTTATTTGCCCACTCAACCGTAGCGCAAATGCAAAGCCCCTCGAGACGACGGCACAAGCCCCCATCCACGGCTAGCCACGCTCTCGCTTCCAGCATTTGGTACTAGCCCGCCTGCAGTGTCCACATAGTCGAATCCGAACTAGTCGGGTCCCACCCAAGTACTGTGAAACCCAAGCAAATCAGATGCGCGGGGATAAGAACAGCAGAGCGCACGTCATCTGTAATGCCGGTTGCCCCAACACGCTTGCACCTAAACGGAACACCCCCATGACACCCCAGATGACACGTGTCTGCCGCTTGCAACCGACCACCGGCTCGAACCACCCGATCAGAGGCATGCTGCGCAGTACTCCAGGAAAGGAACTCCTCCCACAAGGCACCAAAAAGCCCCCGCAACCCACTCGATGCTTCCCACAGGAACACCAACACGCCAACCTGAAGACGCACACCACCCTCCCCACCGCAGACTGGTGCCGTGAAGCAGTCATTAAAATCCGAGCAGGCAGACTGAACCAGCCATTGGTTCGCAGTGCAATGCGAATGCGCAGCAGCGGCAGATCGCCCCGAACGTAGGCGTGCAGGTTGTTAGGCAAAAGGAACTGGCAAAGCCAGAGGCCACCAACTGCTTGGCCCATATGCGCGGAGCGCGTTTGTGCGGCACCCTGCATTGCGCTCGGTTGCAGGTAAAACCATGCAACAGCCGTCATGCCGTGCTTACCGTCGGATCACCAACCGACTGCCCATGTATTAGCCAGTGTTGCCCAGACACCACCGTCCTGGCCCTCTCTAGGAAAGCGCACCAGGCGCACCTCCCATCCACCATCGCCACCACCACAAACGCCCACCCCGACGCGACACGACGCGCCTAGTGCTGAAGTTACAATGCAGAGGAACCCATCATATCCACGGCAGTCCAACCCATCCGCCGCCCGCAGCCCGCAAACCAAAGAAGCAGGGGTTCTGGCCGCGACCGTGAACGGCGACCGTTCCACAGAGTGCTGGCCTGTTCGGCCAGCACTCCAGCTTCAGTGAGTGTCCGCTCGCTCGTTAGTTCCTGGCACGCAGTGTGGCATGCCCTTCGGCCCAGCTCGTGCACACGCGTGCGGCTCATGCTGCATCCAGTCATTTACTAGGTAGCCGCAATGCCAAGTTGCCCATCGTCCGCCCGCCCTTGCAGTTGCACCCCAGGCCCACCGTTAATGACCCCGACCCCGATCCCACGTCCACTGCCACAGCCGTGCGCATGTACATCTAACCAGGGACCACGGGTGTCCCTTCGACTGTACCGCCTCTGTCCTCTCCGTCGTGCAATCACCACCACAACACTGACCCGTCCCCAAACATCCTTCCTGACCCTCGCCAACCCGAACTCGCCCAGACCCAACGCCTCAAGAGACGCTCAGTTCCACAATTGGCTTACGTAACCCTCACCCGTATTAGCTCTGCGCTCCCTCACCCTCCCTTACTCTCGCGTCTCGTCCAAACCCCCTCCCAATCCCCAGGCTATCCCGCTTTATCCACAGCCACAGTTCAGCTAACAGCAGCAAGAGACAACACACAGGCCGGCGCAACTAGCCTAGCCTCACACACGTGCGGTTCAGGAGGCCAGAACCGCCCCCATTCGTGTCAGGGTTCAGCTCCTTCGCAGACTGGTCCTCGTTTCGTTAGCTTAACCAAGGGTGAAGGCCTGGGGCCAGTTGGCGGGGAACTCACCGCCCGCCATGAGGCCGGCCACGGAAGGCACGCCGCCGGCGGCGGCCGCAGCGGCGGCGGCGCCGAACAGTGCGGCGGAGGACGAGGCGGACGAGGCCGACAGGGAGGCACCGTGGCCGTGGGCGTGCGGGGAGCGCTTGCCGTACGGGTTCTTGCTGTACTGGATGCGGATGGGGCCGCGGTCCGATGAGGTCAGCAGCGCGCCCTGCAGCGTGGTGTGCACGGCGGTGGCTGCCGCAACGTCCGCAAACTCCACAAAGCAGCTCACCTGCAGCAAGGGATGGTGGGGCGGGGGGGCAGGCCTCACAGGACGGCACTACAGTGTCAGATTGGTGCCGTGTGGCTGTGCGCTCACTGGGCGGCACGGATGCTGGGCAGGAGGCCCGCAGGTTCTGGCGGCATTTGTACTTGCAAAGTAACGCATGTAGCACTTAGCAACTTGTGAGACTGAGCGCGAGGAGGGCCGTGGTGGGCTGGGGCCGTCGCCGTGGCGGCGCGGCACGCACCTGGCGCGGGTGGCGCAGCAGCTTGAGCTGCTTGTAGCCCGGCTGGCAGGAGAACAGGGCGGTCAGCTCCGCCTCGTCCACCGTGTCGCCCAGGTTGCCTGGGCAGGGCAAACGCAGAGCAGCACAATCAAGACGCAAACAAGGGCGCTAGTCAGTAGCTGGTGTCGCCTCCCACTACCATGGCTTAGTTTCGCTATTACAAGGCCCTTGCATGAAGCTTGGAACTCGGGCCACCCACCAATGAAGAGCGTGTTGCAGGGCGCGTTGTCGAACTTGTTGGTCACGGGCCCGAAGCCGGCCACGGGCGTGGGGTTCATGAGGCTGCCGCCGCCCATGGTCATGGCGGCCTGACCGGGGCCGGGCAGCAGGCCGGTGGCGCCGGGGTGGTGCGCGGGGCGCAGCGCGGCCAGCGTTGAGGCCAGCAGCGGGCCGGTGAAGCCGCCGTGGTGGCCCATGCCTGCGCAGGGACGGCGCAGCACAGGGAGGCGCGAATAGGTCCCGATACCCGGCAAGGCAACAGGAAAAAGGGGTGAAAAGCGCGCTGCAGAGTCCTTGCAACGCCCCAGGGCTGCACGGTGCGATATTGAAAAGGATGAATGAAAAGCAGATGTGGGTCACGCAGGATTGGGCGGGGTCAGCCCTTTGGGGAGTTCAGGCGCGGGGACCGTGGACTCACCGGCGGCCGTGAAGGGGATCGGAGTGACGCCGCCTGCGCCGTGGTGCCCCACCGCCGCCAGCATGGTATGCGCGGCGGTGTGGGCGGCGCCGCCGGGGCCCAGGGCCACAGCGTTGGAGCGGCGCGCGTCCACACGGCGGATCGAGGGATCGTCCTGGGGGTGCCGGAGGCACGAAGTAATGCAGGAGAATACGTTGAGAACGCGAACCACAGAGACGTTGAAGCCTCAACCGCTCTGACGCGGAACAGGCTTACGAAAAGTTTTACGACAACGGACGGCTCTTTCGGCAAGGCGGTGATCGCAAGGGTGTGGATAGCCAGGCGTTCCGATTTGGGTTGGGGGGTGTAGCAGTGGTCCAAGGGTGCCAGTCCGCAGGTCCAGCCGCTTCCATGACTACGTACCTTGATGTACATGTTCTTGTGCGCCATCTCGCAGCGCAGGTGCACGTCTGTGTCAAACTGCATGTCGTGCAGCAGCAGCATTGCCGCCTGCGCCGCTGCAGAGGAGGAGAAGAGCGCAAAACCCTGGGGCGATGTCCCCGTGGCCGGCTTGATGTTCATCTGCGTGCAGGCGGGGGCATAGCGCACACACGCTATGTGAATCCCTGACCCACGGCGTATGCTCCAGCTGTCCTTAGTCACACATGCTTAGTCAGCAGGTGTTGTATATGTGACCCCGTCAGCAGATGACATCACCCTCGCCGGATCCACTGCAACATGATCGGAACGCTGTCTGAGCACGCAGACGCGTCGCAACGGTTTGGGTTTGTTCCGCGGCGGGCCGAGCTGCAGGTCGGTAACCGCGAGCCGAGCCAATACGCAACCGGCATGAGTGGGCATAAGGAGGATTCGTGAATTACCCACGCATTTGATGTTCTACAGTGTGCGCTCATGAGTAGCCCGGCAAGCGCCGATGTCTATGTGTGAGCCCATGGCGAGACGTGCACTGTCGAGCTTCTGCGCGCCTCTGAGCTCCGACAGCGCGCCAAGTCCTACATGTATTAGGCCTAGCTGTTGCGCATTCTGCCGTGCATCCACTGTTCCCGCTCTCACCTGGGATGCTTCATAGCCGGGCAGGAAGCAGACCAGGTTGTGCAGCTCACGCTCATGCACGTTTGGCGGAAAGCCCGTCACGAAGATCGTTCGTATTTCTTCTCCAGTTGGTGACAAGGTTGGCCCCGACGCCGCGCCGCCCCCCGGAAGCCCGGAGCTTAACACAGGGTAGCCCACGAAAGCGGGTTGCTCCGCTCCAGCAAAGCCAGCAGTTGCTGCCGTGTTGTTACACATTGCACTGGCGTCCGAGGTAGGCTGGGGCAAGGTCGAGGTGCTGGTCGAGGGGATGAGAGTGGGTGTAGTTGTGATGCCCGACCGAGCTGGCCGCAATTATCTATAGTATCACTACAGAACACGTATCGCCTATGGAAAGCTGACGGTCGCGCGCAGCTGCATGTGTTTCAGCTTTTTTTGCAACTCTCCGTGCGGGCTGACTGAAGTTCGCGCAGTGTATGCTGCGGCAGGTGCCAAGCGCCAATATTTGTTATGCTGCTTCTGCTGCCAGTACTGTAGAATAAGCAGAACTGTGCTGCTATGCACCTCGTTACGCAGTCAGTACCAAACTATGCAGCAGGACTACCATGTAAAGCCACCAATGAGTTGCCTCTGTTGAGGCAGAGCGCAGGCTCTATTAAGAAGAGCCTCGCGGCATGAGAACCGCAATGACTACCGAGATGTACAACTCCCGTACGCCTCCCCGTAAGGCCTCAGACCGCTCTGCACAAGGGAAGTCCCGCATTCACATTCATGGTAATCAATTTGCTCATTTGCAAACCAGGTTACATGGTACTGAGGTGTGACGAGCTTGGCGTGGATGTGCAAAGCACGCCATCACCACACATACGAGCCTAAAGACTAGCAACAGTGAATCAAGTGCCACTACATCGACAATGGCAGCATACTAGTGAGAGCGGACCCTGAGCAAATGAAGCCAGACAACCTGCACTCGCTCAAAGCGCAAACACCAACAGCTTCAACAAATATCTAGAACTCAGCAACAAGCTTCGTTCGTGATGTAGCCCTGTCAGCAGTACATCTACAGTACAGCTTTGTCAAATTTTCGACAACTGCAACCTACCAACAGTACAATATAAGACCGCACCACATCATTCAACCTAGCAACCGAGTACACCCCGATCTTCGCCCTTCTGCGGCGTACCGGCGGTACCGGCGGGTTACCAGACTCGGCGGTGGCCCCGTCACCTTCCTCAGGTGTTGATGACAGCGCCGCCGTTGGGATGCAACACCTGCAATGGGGCCCACCATCATGTCATGCGAATCCATGCGCCTTTCATGGGGAGAGGTGTAGCAACCACCCTTGTGCCACACGCGGGCAAAAGCGTCGCTGCCTCCCAAGTCATGCGCGCACGTGTAAGGACCGGCGTGCGCTCTGGGGCGAGAGAACTTGGACACAGGGAGGACGGTCCCTAGCTGTCCCACGTGGGGACAGGTGGCGATGGTGGTTGTGACAGGTGCAAGGCCATGCCATTACTCACTGAAGGTCTGCTTTGAGGTCAGGAGCAACGCATTACGCAACAGCGAGTGGCAGGGCATTCCTACCTGCCCAGAGAAGTAGCTGCCGTCCGCGGAAGCGAGGAACACGTAGCACGGTGCCACCTGCACGACACCAACCACCAGTCCAGCATATCATCCCTTGCATTAAGCTCACAGCAGGGGCATTAATGTGGGGCGATGCTGGTTCCGCCGTGGTCCTGAACCTCTCCCAGGGTTCCTCACACAGGAAACCGCTGCGAGGGGTGAAGCCGGCAGCCCAGCACCCCTAGAGAAACCCGTAGCCAGCGCACACGGCTGCTGCCATGCTGCGTTCGTTGCTCAGTGCTCACCTCGCAGGGTTGTCCCGCGCGGCCCATGGGCACCTGCTTCTGCCACCCCAGCATGGCGGTGCGGGGGAAGGTGGCGGGGATGAGGGGCGTCCAGATGGGGCCGGGCGCCACGGCGTTGACGCGGATGCCTGGGGACGGGGGAGTGCAGGGGAGGGGACGTGGCAGGTGGAACGCCCTGGTGGGGCGAGGATCAAAACGCAACAGGCAGGCAGGCTCCGTTGCAGCTGTGTGCCTCTGCACAATGGACGAGGACCTGTTAGCGGCTACGAAGATATGACGGAGTGCAATCCAAGAGGGAGTGCGAGGGAAGCTCCTGGCCGGGGGGGTTTCGTGCGAGTCTGCCAGGCGGTGTCAGGGTACAGCTGTAGTACGGTGAGTAAAGCGCTCGAGTGAGTCACAGCGGGGCGACCTTGTCAGCGCGCCAGTCATGATGAAAACGCCGCATTATGCAATAGGTTCCGAGCGAGCCGGCGTTCAACGCAAGGCTGTGGTTCACGCAAAGTTGTAACAGCAAGGCTTTTCCTACGCGGTTACAGAGTACCATTAAGTGCTAGCGAGACGTTTTGCGTGTACGGCTTCAACCAAGTCGCACCACCGTGTATACCAAACTTCTTTGCTGAAGTGAATACCTGCCTCACAGTGAACCGTCCAGGTCTGCGAAGTCGCACCCGCGCACTCAAATATGTTCACAACGGCACGTGCCAACGGCGAGCCAACGAAACGAGCCGCAAACTGTGCGGGAGAGCCAAGGGCGAACGCCTTGTGCAAGACGCACTGCCTGTGTTCGTTCCAGTGATGCTCTTGTAGTTCTCGCAATCCCAGAGCAGTCGATGGCTGACCCCTCAGCCCTGGTTTGTTGCCTGGCTGAGGTGTGCGCAACGTTGTTTTGCTGAATCCACGCTCCGGCCCGAATCCCCAGTAACCCAATCAACTGGACGCTGACGGGCACCCGGGATGCCCAAGATACCAGGCACCCGTCCAGCCCCCGTCCCAAGACACGCCGCCTTTTCCTACATCCTTGGCACACACCGTGGGGGGCGAGCACACACCCCTCCCCGCCGTCCCCTCCTGCACCTCCCACCCAGCCCCAAGCACCTCGAAACCCCATACCCCCCGGATACAAACTTCACCACCTACAACAGGGCAACAGCTCGCTTCGCTTTCCCCCTTTCCTCCCACCCTTCCCCCCCCCATCCTGCCTAGCGACCCACCCTTGCTGACCAGCTGCTGGCTGAGGCCCCGCGTGAAGGCCACGATGGCCCCCTTGGTGGCGCTGTAGTCCAGCAGCGTGGCCTCGCCCATGTAGGCGGTAATGGAGGTGGTGTTGATGATGGAGCCGCCCGAGGGCAGGTGCTTGCAGGCGGCCTGCAGCAGCGTATACAATAGGCGGGCGGGGTGGGTCGGCGCAGTGTCTGTAGGCAGCACTTTCTTTCTGGGTGGCGGAAGTGAGAGATAGAGCTGGTTGGAGCTTGGCAGGGTGAGGCGCATGGGGATACGCGTAAAACGCGAGAAACCGTGTAAGGCGTCAGGGAATTGCGGAATTGCTGGTGCCTGCACATGGGGACTGAGAGCTGTGGCCTGCATCCTTGCAACAGCTAGGAGCATGCCAGACCACCCCGCACCCGTACACCCCCACCCAGCTGGCTCCTCGTCGCGGCTCGCCCCTAACCCCATCCTCCCCCGCTGGCCAGGCAAGGAGTGTGCCCAGGGGCAGGCGGCACGCACCGGCACGGCCCACACCGCGGTGACGCATGGCCATCCTATGCACTGTCCAGCACCGTCATAGTAGCCTGCTCCACACACCCCTCTTCCCGCCACTGCCAAGTAGTGAAGCAGGACCCCCCTGACACCCACCATGGCCACATGGGCCCCAGGGCCCCACCCACCATGGCCAAGCAGGCCCCCAGGGCCCCAAGCCCCCACCCACCATGGCCATGTAGAACATGCCGAGGATGTTGGTCTCGAAGGTGGCCACCACGTCCTCGTCCTTGAGCTCCGTGATGGATGTGCGGTAGTGCTGCACGGCGGCGTTGTTCACCTGGGGAGGGGGGCCGTGGGTGGTACGCATGAAACGCGGGGAGCCGTGAATCACGGAAACCGCTGGTGCCTGCACGCGTGAGGGAGTGTGGTGTGCGAGGGTGCCAGCGTGGGGCGGTGGGGGTGGGGGTGGGGGTGGGCGTGGGGCAGGGAGAGGGCTGGGATGGGGTAAGGGAAGCGTGGGTCTGCCAGGTGTCAGCGTGGCAGATGTAGGGTGCTTGGGGAGTGGGCCGGGACAGACTGCAGTTGGTGGCAGGGCTAATGCATGGCCACCAAAGCCTCGGAGTAGAACGACGTGCTGTACTGGACCATGCGCCGCGGCGGCGGACCAAGCCCGACTGCTCCCGCGTGCCATTGTGTGCTGCTGCGCTCGTCAAGGCTCTTCACACTGCTGCTACGCCAGCAGTAACTCCCAAAGCCTGCGTCCCTGCCCCCTGGGCCTCTCGGCCCGGCCCCCGCCCCGGTGTCAGTACAGTGTCTTTCCCCGCTTCACGCAACAGCATCAAGGAACAACCCGACAATACCAAGGTGCGTGGCGATACCCCGTGTCCGGAGCCCCACGCCCACCAGGATGTCGAGCTTGCCCAGCTTGGCCACGCACTGCTCCACGCACTCCTGGCAGGCCTGCAGGGAAGGTGGGTGTGCACGGGTGTGGGCAGGCGCGATGGGGTCGGAAGAAGGACTGTGGCAAAGGGCTGACCGGGGTACCGTACCGAAGGGCACAGCACGCAAGCAACACCACAACCACGCCCAGCCGGTGTCCAACCCCTCCCCCGGCGCGGGACGCACACAGCCTGCCACCCTGCCTCACCTGCATGCACGCCCCCGCGCACGTCCCCGCACGCCCGCTGCGCCCAACGTCGCCGCCCTTCTAATATCAACTCTTTCCCTCATCCGTCCCCGTCCATGTGTCGTTCCGCCCCGGCCCGCCCCCGCCGCCACCCCTCACAGCAGCCCCAAGAGTACCCACCTGCACGCTGCGCACGTCCGCCGCCTGCACCTGGCAGCGCCTGCCCTCAGCTTCCACCATCTTCTTGGTGTCCAGCGCGTCCTCGTGCTCGTTCAGGTACACGATGTACACGTCGCAGCCTGCAGGGTACCATGCGTAAAGGCAACATAACGTATGATATCGGCCTCGACATGTTTTGCTGCGGCGAGATGACTGGCAGGCAGGTAGGCCATCAGTCCCAAGCCGGTGGAGGTTAGCTAGTGTGGCACAGCGGCACGCACGGGCGTTGTGTTCCAGCGCTTAAGCGTCCGGCAAATCAGTAAGATCCCTCGGACGCCCCACAGCCCAAGCGTTCCAATGACAGGCGGGCACGGAACCACGCAGCAGCACCGCAGAACCCTCTACGACCCTCTACGACCCCCCTATCCGTCCACCTGCCACCCCCTTACACGCGAGCACCGCTGCCGCAACACCGCCGCCCCCAACCCCACCTGCCCCTGCCCCCAATCCTACTACAACTTTTTAAATGATCAGCCACCGCCTCACCCTCCCGCGCAAAGTGCACGGCGACCGAGCGGCCGATGCCGCTGTCCCCTCCCGTGATGAGCGCCACCTTGCCCATCAGCTTGGCGCTGCCCTCGTACGTGTCGCGGATGACCACGGGCTTGGTCCACATGGCCTCCTCGCTGCCGGGCTGCTCGGTCTGCGGGGGCAAGACGGAGGAAGGATGAAGGTCGACACGCGGGCAAGGGGGAACACGTATGCGGACAGCACGTGGCAGGGTTAAGCAGAATGGCGTCGGCAGCATGGCGGCCGGGTTGGTTGCTCTGCGGGTGTGCATGGGGGTGGGATTAGGGTTTGGGGAGCAGGGAGGGCGGCACGTGGCACGGGGGGCGCGCGGCAGAATGGACACGTGGCGGGTGCAAGGAGTTGGGCTCGCAAGCAAACACGGCGACGCCTGTACTTCTTGGACGGAACTATTCACGCCCCCAGTGGCGTCTGGCCCCGCACAGCGCCAGCTGCACCATTCTGGTCCCGTCCTGAACGGACTCCAGCATGTCCCCTGTCCCCGACCGCACACCGGCCGAACGGGAGACGCTAGCTGCCGCCCATTCCACGCACGCCATTCCCGCCAGCCGACACCCCTCCCGCTTGACCCCGTTGTTCCTCCCCATCCCCCAACCCGCCCCAAGCCCCACCTGCCCCTCCGGCATGAGCGGTATAGCTTCCTTGAGGCCCTGCACCGCGTGGCCCACGCGCTCCGTGGCGGCGGTGGCGGCGGCCTTGGCCTTGTCCAGCAGGGAGGGCTGCGCGCGGGGACACGGGCGGGGCACGTAGGGGGTGGTACAAAGCGGTGTGTATTGTGGCAGCCGGGCAGGGTATAAGGTGTGGGGGAGATAAGGGCCGGTGTTGGGTATGGGGATGAAGCGGAAGGTGTGGGGCTGGGTTGGAATGTGTTGCGCAGTTACGTGAGGGGTAGTAGGGGGTGATGCGGGCGGAGGGCGGTGTGAGTGTTGGCGGCAAGGGGGTCGGCTGGTTAGGCAGATTCGCAGAGGTCCCGAGCGTGGGCGAACGCGGTGTGGTGGCGTTCAACATGCCGGTATAGGTTCTAGGGTTCGTAATCAGGTTACTTTGTGGGATGGCGTTATCCATGGCTAAAGCACGGCGCTATCAGGCTTATTTATGATGAATACGGACACGCTCGCTATTTGCATGGTGGTAAGGCCCGCGCCCCGCGGTGTGTGCCTTTCGTGGGCGAGGGAATCAAGGTATCGGCGCCTACATAGTGGAGCGTTGGAGGCTTCCCCGTGCTGCCGCAAAGGCCAACAAATGCTGTCATGACCCTCGCTGTGCACACCGGTGCGCTTGTGCGCATGGTCATGCTCTTACCGACGCAGTCGACTCCATATTTGCCTGGAAAGTTGCGCCTCCCGGAGTGTTGGGGTTTCACTTAAGCTTGAAGGAGGGTCCCTATCTATCTCTGTGGCTTTGCTGCTGTTTGAGCGATGAGAGTCGCTTGTTACGCGCGGCCGCGTGCCGAACAATGGAATTAAGGCAGCGTGCCGACTGCGTCACCGTGATCGGCAACCCAAAATTGCTTTGGAAGCTAGACCATATGAAGACACTGGTCAAAGCGTACACCCTTATACAAATTTTTTCCTGCGTGTGCGTGCGCGGTGGTTTGGTGGAAGCTCCAGGCAGCGTTCAGTGACCCGTGGGTCTCTGTTAGGCACTGAGGGGAGTGTGCCCGCCGCATCCTCCGCTGCCCTGAGCTCTGTACCAGGTCTTGCTCACAGCCAGTACGTTTTATGGGATAGTATAGCAGGCGGCTCGCATGCTGGCGCATGTTAAACTAGGTGCGGGTACACGAGTCGTGCGTGCTCGGGGGTGGAACCCAGGGTGCCTTGCCCCCCAGCAACGCCCAGCATGCTGGTTGCCACCTGCTACCGCTTTCGTTCCATGCACTTGATTACCGTTAATGGTTCCGTTCCAGCAGTCCAGACGCGTGCCCAAGAGCCCCTGAGACCGGTCTCCAAGGCGGGGACAGCAGTCGGCAAGGATAGCAGTTTTTGGTTACAGTACGAACGCGTCTAAGCAACACGCACGGCACCATGCCCACGCTTGCATTTTAACCAACTGCGAATGTTTGCACAATGGCAGCCACACGGGCGCAAGCAACCTGTTATGAGGCATCCCATAACCTACTCCTGTGGGAAATGGGATGGTGCCCAAACAGTTTTCGTATCCTGTTGGGCAAAGGAATAAGCTTGCTTGTCTGTGGCAGGTCCCTGGCAAGGCGCACCGTACAGCGCAAGAGAGTGTGCCGTGCCGTCATGCATGCTGTCCACAAACACAGTGTGGGCCCTTTCCACGCTTTGCAGGGACACTCACACGTCGAAAAGAGATAATGCAATAAGACCACCACGTACGCTAAAACACACACCTCACAACAGCCGCAATAGACTAACAGCGATGCGCCGGTGCACCTGACCCGCAATGCCCAGGCCATAGATTTCGGTCCCAAAAACCACTCCCATGCAGATCTCAAAAGCATAGGTCCAGACGTTCCTACGGCACGTTCGATATCCGGGTTCGCGCCACAGCTCTACCTACGACTTCCTATCCCTTGCAGACTCCTCGCCAGGAGCGTACCACCCGGCCCCCGTCCTTCAGTTGCGCACCACCGCCCATGCACGACCGCCATGTAATTCAACCTCGGCCCGCGGTTCGAATAGATCCATGAGCCGTCCCGGCTCACTTGCAGCCTTGGGCACGCCCAGGCGTGCCCACACCTCCTTCCCACAGCAGCCCGCCTGCCATGCGTCCCCCCTCACGCCCTGCAGCCCCCTCTCACGCCCTGCTGCTGACGCCCTTCTGGTACTGCTTGAAGCGCTTGGGCAGCAGCCGCTCCAGCAGGCCGGCGGGCGCCGTGGCGGAGCCGCGCAGGGGGCGCAGCACGGCAGCCAGCGTGTGGGTCTCGCGCAGCAGCTCCTCCACCTGGGTGGGCGGGAGGATGGGTACCGGTAGAACGATTAGTTCAAGCACAACATAGTTGACTTGAGCACGGCTTGGGTAAGATCAGAAAGGTGCAGGAAGGGGTAAATGCAGGGACTTGCATGACCCCATATGGCTTCGACAAGCAGGACGCGCAGCAGCTCGTCCACCCGTGTGGGGAGGGCACGCGGGGAGAGGGAGAGGGCTAAAGTGGTGCGACCCGATCGAGGGTATAGTACAGATTGTGGCGGGGCAGGCTATCCGCGGCGCCGCCAGCGAGCTAGCGGCTTCATGGGCTCTGTGTGCTGCCGACCAAAGCCCCGACCACCAGCTTGCTGCTGCACATGTCCCTCCCACACCCAGTCACGCACCTTCTTCCTGTTCTCGGTCATCTGCGGCACCAGGCCCTGCACGGCGCCCGCCACGCTGCCCTCGCTCTGCCACAGCGTGGCGCGCAGCTCAGGGAAGCCGTCGCCCTGCCGGGTGGAGGGGAGCGTCGCAGGGTTAAGGACGTACAAGGTAAGGAACAAGAGGCAGGCAAGCCTGGCAGGCCGAAGCAGCCATCCCCTGTTTCCGCAACGGGGCGCAGGTGTGTATAAATGCATCGCGGTGCTTAAGGGCCAGCTGCACCATGGGACCGCGGGCTGTGGTCGGTAGTGCGAGCCCACGTGCCAACCCCTGTGCCCCCGGGAACTCACCTCCAGGCTGGCCGACAGCGCCGCGTGGCGTGCCGCCAGCAGCTGCACCAGCTGCTCCACCTCGCCCGCCAGCGCGGAGGCGGAGGCGGCGTCCGTGCCGGCCGAGCCTGGGAGCAAGGCACAAGGGGAACGGAAGTGATGTTAGCACAGGGGGGTCATGTCAGCACAGGGGGTTCAAGATGTAAAGACGGGAAGGCATAGTCGGTGAGACGAGACGCGGGTTGTCGCCTCAAGCCCAGGCCCAGGAAAGGTGGCTGTGGATACGGTCTGGGGGCATGCGCGTGGCTGTGTGGGGCCTTGAATTGAGCCCATAATTAAGCGCTGGAGCCTGCACGCCCAGCAGTGCCCCTTCTGCAGCGAAAGGCACTGGACTTCGTCCCTGCGTTTGCTACCCGGCACCCCTGCCTCACCGTCCAGCTGGCGGCAGGCGCGGCCGAACAGCCCCAGCAGCACCAGCTCAGCCTGCATGAGGGGGCAATGAGGGGGGCAAACAGAGCGCACGTGCAGGATAAACACGTGCACAACCGGAATCGCCATCTATGCAAGAGAGCACAACGCCACCCAGTGCCTCGTGGACAGCAAGAGTGCAACACGGACAAGCTGGCAATGGCAGCCCAGCTGTCCTCAACCCATACACCCTTCCCGCATTGACGTCCTCCAGGCACGTAACCTGGTACCCACATTACCTTGAACGCCATCCCCTTGAACCATCCGCCCCGTTTCTTAACGCAGCCCCGGGTCGGCGGCCACCTGGTCCAGCACCCCAGGTACCTACGTGCCCTTAACCCACAATCTCAACCCATCAACGCGCACCCATGTCAACCCACCTGCTGCAGCCCTGGGTCGGCCGCCACCTGGTCCAGCACGGCGGCGCGCACCTTGGACCCGTCGTCGGGGCGGTTGCCGAACACGTGCTCCAGCAGCAGGCAGTCGTACTCGTTCACCTGCACAAGGAGGAGGAGAAGGAGGGGTGGAGGGAGGGGAAGGCCAGGGGTCGGGGTGAAAGAGGTTGGCATGGCTTGGGTACGAGGTAAGAGGCAGGGTCAGACGGATGGTTTAAGAAGGCAGCGGCGGAGGGCGAGCACAGCGTACAGTAGCGCACTCGACATCGCGAATCATTGCGCACGAGGAGCAAGCATTAGGTACGCGAGACCATCGATTCCGCGTCAACGCATCGCTGGACCGCGCCCTCCAGTCTCTTAGCGCCAGCCACTACCTTCACAACATCCGCCACACGCCGCCTGCCCCTGCCCACCTGCTCCCTGCCGTCCGCCCACGCCGCCACCTGCAGCATCTGCACCGCCTTCATGAAGCGGCGGTCGCTGACGTACATGGGGGGCTCGCACTTGTCCTGCGGGCGTGAGGCGCGGGGGGATGGAGGCATCGTGCCCTGAGCAACGCCGCATCCGTGCCCGGGCCATCGCCGTTGTCCGGCGTGACAACTGCGCATGAGCTACCCCTATCTGCAGGCAGCTGCGCAGGCTAGGGATGCGCGGGCGCTGGACCAATGCCCACGCAACGACACCTACCCCAGCCCCATAAACCCTGGTTCCCCACCTGCAGGTAGTTACGCAGGCCCGTGAGCCCGCGCAACACCGTACGCATGCGCACACTGGGCACGCCCCCACCTAACAGACTCTCATCCCTCCTGCCCGCCACGCCCCCCACCTGCAGGTAGTTGCGCAGGCCCGTGAGCAGGTCGATGACGGAGTCCGGCACGTCCACGGCCTCGTAGGCGGCGGAGGCGGTGTGGCGGAAGTCCTCCATGAACAGCACCGGGCCGGAGGGGGTGGCGGCGGTAGTGGCGGCGGCGACGGGGGAGCTGCGTAGGGGCAAGGGAAGGTACAGGGACATGACTCAGTTCTGGGAAGCTGGGGATGGCGAGGTTGGCAGCTGTGGCAGCGGAGCTGCTGAATAGCAAGAAGGGGCGGGGGCGATGAAAGAGTGCTCGGCTCTGGGCCGGTGAAGGTGGCGGGTAGCGGTGGCGGGTAGCGGTGTAACAATGGCAGGATCGTGGTTGCTTGGAGTCCTGCCGGGTGTCGAGGTGTAAACCAGGTTGCATACCTGCCGTTGCCGTTGCCGTTGCAACCCGCGGTCGCCTTCCGCCGCGGCGACCCCCCACCCCCACCCCCCGCACGCACCCAGGCATGGCACCATGGACTGCACGCACCTGCCACTGCCGTTGCCGTTGCCGTTGGCTCCGTTGCCGTTGTTGCCGCGCTCGAACAGGCCGCCCAGCGCGTGGTCGCGGCGCCCCGCCGCCAGCCGCGCCAGCTTGTACAGCTGGCCGTTGGACACCTGCGCGTGGCACGGACACGTGTCACGTAAGGAGGGACGGAGGAAGGAAACGACCATGGCGCGTGGCCATCGACTGGGCAGCAGTGCACCAGGCGGCAGAGGACTTACAGCGCTCGCTTAGGAGGGGCGCAGCCGGGCGCTGCCACGAAAGCAGGGGCCTGGGCCCCGTGCGGCAATGGCCCTCCCGCGCACGGAGATCCCCGAACTGGGGTACCAGCCCCACCAGCCCAAACTGGTACCACCCCCACCTGGCTGACGGTGCGGCGGATGAGGAAGCGGTCGTACAGCGCGTCCAGCTCCTCGCTCTCCGGCATCTCGTTACTGGCGCCCACCTGCATGGGGTGGGTGAATCGCCAAGGGCAAGGTACTGATGAAAGAGGGACCCGGCGTGACGACGGGTTCGGTGTTGAGGGCCATTGCTGGGGAGCCAGGTGAAGGTGGGGCTGAGAGAAGTGCTGGCCAGTGCAATGCATGGCCTCGTGAAGCGAAGGTTGTTGCGCCAGCGAGCTACAGGGTCATATCCCTCCTCAGTACGCAGCAACACGCCGTCCAATGGGACAGCATTACAAGCTACACTGCGACCAATACCACCACGCGCGCCTTCGCCAACACCCACCAGACACCTTCGCCGCATGGACGACACCTGCTCTGGCTCCTCACAACCACCTACTATCTAACCTGCTACACTAGGCTGCCATGCACCCGTGCTGCATGTGCATCCCATCCAGCCCGCTTTGCCCATGCACCCACCACCCACACCCACCAGGCACAGCAGCGGCGCCTCCAGGCGCTGGTTGCCGTTGTCGAACAGGCGCTCGTTCAGCAGCGTCAGCAGCGCGTTCAGGATGGCGGAGTTGGCCTGGGGGAGAACACAAATGGGGAATGTAGCAGCACCAGCAGCGCGTTCAGGTGCAGGCTGGCCTGGGAGGCGAATGAGAGGAAGAGCACGAACTGTGTGTGTGTGGTGGTGGTGGGGGGGGGGGGGGACGGCAAGCGTGCGGGTGGGTGACGGCAAGGCAGCCAGGCTGGACAGGAGGGGTCCCGTGGCCGTGTATGTCCCACGTGCTGCTTAACGTTCTTGCTAACACCCCCCCCCCCTCACCTTGAAGATCTCGTCCACGAAGGCCACCTCGGCGGTGGGCAGGTAGCCGTCGGTCTGGCGCACGTACAGGTCGTTCTCCAGGCCTAAGGGGCGGGGACGGGTGGGGAGGGGTTGGCGGGAGAGGGAAGGGGATGGGCCGGGAGTGGCGGGGAGTCAGGCCTATAAGGGATGGACACTGGGGGGCAAAGACTGAGTAGTGCCAACGGGTCGAGGAGCGGGGCAGGGGGCGGTGACGTGGTTAGCAGCCGCCGCCCACGACCTGCCCTTCACAGACCCAATATCATGCCGCCATCCAGTCGCCGCGGCCTGTAGCCCCTCAAAGCTCCCCGTTGGATCACTGGTAGCAACGCTTAGCACTCACGGGAACCAGAAGCCTGAGCTACGCGCACATAACCCAGTTGCTCACCCTTCATGGACAGGGGCCCGAACAGCTCCTCGGGCACGGAGAAGCGCGTGAGCAGGCGCTCAAAGTAGGTGCCGCCGCACAGGCTGGACAGACGCCGGGACAGCTCCGACTTGGCCGTGCCTGAAAGGAGTGGGTTATAAACGGGGCAGGCAACGCAGGGTTCCTCGTTTCCTCGCCGGCCGTCTGAGGGGGCGTGAAGGTGCGTGTTCCTTGGTCCAGCGGCCGTGCGGAAAGGCATGGCGCCTGACGAGCTGCAGACAGCCACCGTCAAAAGGTTAACACACACTGCGACGTACCGGGAGGGCCGAGTAGAAGCAGGTGCTCGCAGCAGAGCGCGGCCAGGAGCAGCAGGCGGACCTACGAGGAAAGGAGGGATGGGGGTTGAGAGAGGCGGCGAGAAAGCCGAGGGCGAAGCGGCGTGGTAGCAGGGGAGTGCAAGCGTCGCCTGTCAAACAGCGGATCTTGTGGCCAGGGCTCGGATCCAATGCTATACCAGCAACCAGCGTCGCAGCTGATTGTCATTCTGCAGCTGGTCGCGTCCAGTCGCTGGGGCGGCCCGGGACGGTTGTTGCGATGGCCCCATTCCGGCACCAAGCTCTTGAAGATGGGGGCTCCTTACCTCGGTATCTCGCTCCAGCAGCCCCTTCGATAATTTCTGGATCGAGGCAAGGACGCGAGACCGCAGCTCGGAGTTCGGGTTGAAGTCGATGCTCCTTGCGGCCTCCGCGTTAGCAGAGACTGTTACAGCGACAGCGTCGTCCACCTGCTTTGACACCTCGGAGATCAATTGCAGCATGGCGGCATCCGAGACCTCGGCTTGAGCGTCTGCCTTGACCGCCTGGAGCACCACCCCTCCGCGGCTGGCGCCCGAGCGATGGGAGCCCTTGGCCACGTTGCATACGCTGTGCTGCTGCACGAAACGGCGCACAAGCGGAGCAGATGATGATGGGGAGGGTGTGACCGTCCGGCGGGCATCCTGCGCCAGCGCGCAAGGGAACGCCGTGCGCGAGAGAATCGACATTTCCGAAAGCTCACAGACTCTACACTCCTGTTGACAGAGAGTTTGAAACAACTCTTGGAATCACAACTATGCTTTGAATTATGTCTTATGAGGCTTTGGTGGCGCCTGGGCGCCAGCATGGTGCATGGAATCCTGCCGATCGGGCACTTTTCCGACCTTTTCCGTTGTTGGCCCGACAATGGTATGAGCGTAAACAAATAAAGAAGCCCTATCTTAAGCAGCACCGATACAGCAAGATCGTCTGTGGTTGCCCGAGATGGGGGCACCAGCACGTGTCAGTGTCGCCCATCGGACGCAAACTCCACTCGTCTGTCGACACGGGGAGCCAATGTTAGCATCATACGGGTACGCAAATAGGTGGCAAGGAAAGGGGCACAAGGAAGGGACCTCGGAATCCGCCGGCCACCAAACCTACAGCCTAGCTCGGCTGTCAGGCCTCGGATGCAATGTGGCATGTGCTGTGGCTCGGCCTGGGGGACACGACTGCAGTCGGACGCGACGGCAGTACGTACACAACCCAAGCTACTGGGGGCAAAGTAAAAGATCGAGGGCGGGCCATTTGGATTTTGGAGGGGTGCTGGAACTGCCTGAGCCCACAACTTGATGGTCGTGAGGAGAAGCTACCCCACGCCCTGCGGATCCCACGCCCCTTTGCCCTACCACTCACGCAATACCGGTAACGCCCATTATGATAAGGTACGTGTGCCTGTCTGTGGCCATTTGGGCACACGACTAACCCATGTTTGCAGCACGGCCCGTATAACCCTCGACACCAAGTTGCAATCCTCACGGGCAACCCTTGGGCACCTGCTTGCATTGCACGACGTGCCTCCAAGAGTCAGTCAGACACATGTCACACGCATAGGGCGAGTACCGCAGTCCTTGTGGCGCTGCCAATCTCATCTGCATCATGTATCACTCTGCATCAATTTTGTTACACCTCATCGAAGGCAGTTGGCCCAGTTGCGGCGGCGTCAGGGCCTTAGCACAAGGACATAAGCACGCCGGCAACGCAGCACGGGCGCACAGCATCACCTGCACAGGCAAATGGCCTTACAGTTCGGGTGCCGGGGGATGCAGCTGGCGCATTGCCGCTGACGTGCGGCTTATTGCAGAAGGCTTGTGGCGCGTGGGGCTGCTGGTGTCAGGGCGAGCTCAGCATGGCATGAGGCCGTGCCGAAGGCCGTTTTCGCAGCCCACACGACTCTTGCGTACTTTCATTGCCATTGTTATACTGCAAGTTGCTTCTGCAGTTTTGCAGTCTCAGGGACGTGCTTAGGACAGCAAATAATGAAACTACTCGCAGCTTCGTTATCGAAAGGGGCCCGGATGAACATACGATTTCCGTAAAAAGTGTTACACGTTGATAGCTTAGGTATGCTGAAGTAAAGTCGGTCGAAACGGCGCAGAAGCAGCGCAGGAAGCAAGCGGTTGTTTCGATGGCGGGTCGCTCGCGGCTCAGCCCTGTTTGCGACATGGGCAGCTACAGCAGCAGCTGTGGCTACTGCGGTGGCAACGATTGCTCTTGCGCGCACGGCATGCAGTGCCCCAGCCTTACGGTTTACGCCTACCAGGGTGGGTCAAAGGGCGCCCCCAGGCGCCCTGTGCCAAGGGCACACGGGTTCCTACCTGCCAACCGACCGGACTCCACCCCGTGTGACCAGTCAGCACCCTTCTAACTGGGTCCATCAAACTGCTTGTGTGCAGACCTTATTGACCAGGGCTGGCGTCGCTCGGGGAAGTTCCTGTACAAGGTGCGTTCGCAACACCCCAGCCAACCCAATGTCCTGCTCTAGGTGATCTGAATCTCTCCCCCCCCCCTGCGTGCCCGTGCGCTGGGTGCACGACCCACATCCACACAGCTTTATACGCATGGTGCCCCAAATGCGTGTCAACAGTACCTTCGCTCAACAGCATCATGTTGTCTCCCCTTTCACAGCCCGACATGTCTACCACGTGCTGCAAGCCCTACACCATACGGCTGGACGTGACCCAGTTCCAGCCCGACAGGGCGCAAGCCAGGCTGATTCGGAAATGGCGCGGCTTCTTAGCGGATGTCGACGTGCAGCTAGCGGAAGGTGCGCAGACCGCCACCTGTGCACGTTTGCAGTGCATACCTCCCAATGCCTCCGTACGGTGGGCCCAAGCATCCGCGCCCCGTGGCTGGGGCGTGTGGTCGCTCCGGGCTTTCGCTGTCCCTGCGCACACCTCCACTGGCCGGTACATGCGCATACGGCTTCATGCGTAGCGGGTGTGTGGTCGAAGAATGCTTTCCAATACCGCTATTCCACAGGGGAAGACCCCAGCACTGCTCTCCAGCCGGGGGTGCTGCAGGGCTGCCGTTGCACGGCCTCGACGCCTCCTGCGGAACGTCCAATGGCGGGGGACGAGGCGATGGCAGCAGCAGCCCCGCTAGACGATGGGGGGCTGACACAGGACGTACGGTCTAGTATGGCAGCGACACAGGCAGCAGGCCGGCGTGTGGTTGAAGTTGCACCGGCAGCGGGGGAGCAGCCAGGGCCTGCACAGGGCGCGGGTAACGGCGGCGGCCAGTGCGCGGGCCAGTGTCAGGGAGAGGCCGCAATGGCGGGGCAGGGGAGGGGGCAGGGTGTGGGTGGGCAGGGGCAGGGGCAAGGGCAGGGGAGTGAGGGGGAGCGATGCCGTGCGCTGCTGGAGCGGCTACTGCAGGGGGCGCTGGCGGATGGCGTGGCGGCGGGGGAGTTGCCGGCGGTGAGCGGGGCTGGGTGATGCATCTTACACGTCTCAAGCGGTTTCCACGCTGTGTAAATGTGTACTTACCAGATCTTGTCCGAGCGTATCTACGTGCGTCATCTGTCCTAAACACCGTTTGCACCATCCTGACATCCCGCGCCTCACGGCCTGTCGCCTACCCTCCCATGCGCCCACGCGCGCAGGCGCCCTACCCTTCCGTGGCCGTGCGGCCCTGCTCCGCCAAGCAGCGCCACGCCCTGCCCCCAGAGGTGCGCTACACGTGCGCCTCCGCCTTCCCCCTGGCGGCAGCAGCGGCAGCGGCAGCGGCAGCGGCGCGGGTGGCAGCAGCACGAGCAGCAGCAGCTGCTGTGACGGCAGCTGCCGGTAGTGCAGGCTTGGAAGCCGGAGCTGCACAAGCGTTAGGGACAGCGCCAGTGGCAGACTCCGCCTCACAGCCCAGTGGCCGGTTACCCAAAAAGCTCCGCAAGCAGCAGGGGCAGGGCCAGGGCCAGGGGAAGGGCCAGGGCCAGGGGCAGGGGCAAGGTGCCGCCACCGTCTCAGCCCCTGCAGTGGCCCAGGTGCTGGCAAGCCGGTTCAACAGCACACTGCAGGAGGCCGCGGCGGCAGGGGCGGTAGGCACGTCAGACGCCCTAGTGGGAGGGCTGGTAAGCTCTGGATGCGCCAAGACAGCGGCGGCTGTCGATGCCGCAGGAATGGGCGGGTCTGGTGAGGGTGCGGCACAGCAGCTGCTGTGGCTACTGGCGGCCGCGCGGCTGGGGCAGGGGGTGGAGGCCCGGGCGGTGCCCAGCGGGCACATCAACTTTCACATCGTAGGGAGCGATGCGGGCGTGTGCAGCCAGCGAGCCACAGCGACTGCGGAAGCGGCGGCGGCGGCAGGGAGGGCAAGGCAAGGACACACGCGAGTGTCTGGGTGTGGGAGTGGCGCTGGGGCCAAGGAGGAGCGCGGCGGGACGGGGCCATGGTCAGGGTCAGGGACGGGGGCAGGGGCAGGGTCCGAGGCCAGCTGCGGGGCGCCGGGTGGCCGCCCTTGCAAACGGCGGCAGCTGGGGTGTGGGGCCTCCTCGCAGGATGGGACCAAGGGGGTTGTTACCGGTATGGGGGCCCTGGACGGGAAGGGCGGCGCGGAGGGTAACGCCGTTGCGGTAGAGGCCAAGGGCCAGGCGTCGCCATCCGCGCGCGGCATGGGTGCAAGTGGGCGGTCTGGGTCGGGAACGGGTCCGGGGTTAGGGCCGCGGCCATCGGCCGTGGGGTGGGGTGGCGGCACGAGCACTGCGGCCAGTGCCTTGGGGCTGGGGCCGGACCAGCTGTGGGTCCAGCGGGAGGGCGAGGAGGAGGAGCAGGTGGGGGCGTCTGGGCGGCAGCAGCAGCAGCAGGATGGACACGCTGGGACACGCGAGGACGGGGCGGGGAGCGATGGTGGCTCTGGCGGTGATGGGAGCAACGGTGGGGTTGGCCGGCGGCGGGGGCGGCGGTTGGAGGTACGGCTGGTCCGGAGCGCCTTTATTGAGGAGGAGTTCGAGCTGTACAAGCGGTAAGGAGCTGTATCGATGCGTCAGGGGCTGCACCTAGGTGGCCGCGTTGCTTTCGTGGTGAGGGATAGTACCTGAAGGCCCTGTCACATACGGCACGGGGTCGAAGTGGAACAAGGGGGAGTAAGCCGCCTGCGAGCCCCTGCACACGTGCCGTAATTCAGCACCTGTCGGCTGCCGCAACCACGCTGTCACGCCGGGACCAGGCTGTAGCTCGCACCAAGTCACTCGGTCGATGCGTTGCCAACTTGCCGTTCGCATCTGCCGTGTACGGCGTGCAGGTACCAGGTGTCGCAGCACGGGGACGACCCAGAAGACCTGTCCCGCGCCTCCTACTGCCGCTTCCTGGTGGAGTCTCCCCTGTCACACGTGTCACCTGAGCAGGACCCCGCCGCGCCCGCCTGCGGGTACGGCAGCTTCCACCAGCAGTACTGGCTGGACGGTAAGTCGGAGTGCGGGAGCGGTACCGCGCCGTACGGCAGCGGTACGGTAGTGCGGATGGGCGGTGTGGGATGGTGGTGCCGGAAGCAGTGCGGCGACGGGGGTTCTTATGGGTAATGACGAAGGAGGCAGTGTGGAAAGCAAGGCAACAGCGGGGACGAGCCGGTGAAGGCGTTGTCAAAGTTCCACCTTCACACGAACAAAAGTTCCACCCTTCAATGAGCGATTGCCTGCGGTAGGCTGATTGGGCGAGGAGGTTTACCCTCCTACCACCTCCCTCCACACGGATGGCAGCTCGGGAGCTATGTACAACGGCACAAAGCGCCCCGACCTGCACTCGAATCTTCCTCTTTCTGCCCCTTGCCCCTGGCACCCCCCAAAGGCAAGCTGGTGGCTGTGGGCGTGGTGGACGTGCTGCCCCGCTGCCTGTCCTCCGTGTACCTGTTCTGGGACACCAGCTGCGCGCACCTGGCGCTGGGCAAGTTCACGGCGCTGCAGGTGCGGCGCGGGTGTGCTGGGGTGGGGTAGGGTAGGGCAGGGGCGTAGGATCAAGTTGTGAGGAACAAGCTTGTCGTTCCGTGGTATCTCCGTTGTACCTTCGGGCCCCTTCGGCAATATATGCCGAAAGGGGCTACGTCACGGAAGACATATCTTGTATTCTGAGTTTGCCACGACTTGGTACCGCTTTCGCAGCCCGCATCGAAACAGTCGCTTTACCCCAAGTATAGTTCATCGTTACCGCCGATAGAGGGGCTTGCGCCTGATTAGCTAGTTGGTGGGGCAAACGCGCCCCAAAGGGGAGCGCAGCGAGCTTTCAGCCCTTTGGGCATATACTTATCTCCCCTTTTAGTCTTCCCCTTCGCCCGTAACTTTCGAGTCACACAATGTGCCGAGCTGGTGTCGTATCACTGCTTCGCCAGCAGGCGTGTGCTTTGAGACTCAACATTGTTTTGAGTTGAATTAGCAACTCCGCATCGATCCGCCTTCCTGTCCCTTCCTGTCCCCTTCCTTGCTGCGGCAGGAGATCCGCTGGGTGCAGCAGCACCTGCGGTCCTGCCCTCCGCCGCCGGCGCCCGCCCCCTCCCTGCGCTACTACTACATGGGCTACTACATCCACACCTGCCCCAAGATGAGGTGCGCACTGGGCAGGGGCATGGGGCAGGTGCACGGGAGGTGTGCGCGAGCAGAATGGTATCCTTTGTCTGTAACGCAGCATGGCTGCTGCTTTTGTGAAACTGTAGCGTGGACAGGCTCATGGGGCAGGCGCGTGTGTGCAGGTAAGCTCTCATTTCGCTGCATGAATGGTCACTGTATTGGGCCTTCATTCTGTCAAGCGCCACGGGGCATGTGCGACCATAGCAGCAACAAGCTGGTACTGATAAGGACGATGGCATTGCCCCCAGCCGTCTTCGCCGATGATGGAACGGCATGCCCGAGGCACGCAGTTAAGAGGCACCATTACTGTGAGAGGTACCGTATGCTGTATGAAGGCTGTGGTCTTGCCCCCGCCCCCTTCGTTGCTGGTCCGCAGGTACAAGGCTGAGTACCGACCGTCGGACCTCCTGTGCCCCGTCACGAAGGTATATGTGCACACGTGGCATTCGGTAGCAGCTCCTGCCTCCGCGCCCGCACCTGCATGGCTGGCAGCAGAGCTGCGCGTGCGGGACGCAGCGGGCTGTAGGTGCCCCCTGCCTGCCTCGGCCAATGCGGTGCGTCCTTTGCCGCAGGTACATCCTGAATGCCTCGTAACCTGTTGACCCCCGCTCGCTTTCTGCCTACCCATGCCACCGGTCCTCGCATGCACCAACGTGTCTTCCCCATCAAACGTGAATGCACGGAACATATGCTTGAAGTGCCTTGCTGGTACTGTGACCCTTTCCCCACACTCCACACCCCACAGGTGTGGGTGCGCATCAGTCCCCCCGTGCTGGCGGCACTGAGCCGTCAGCCGCTGGTCAACCTGTCGGCCCTGCCCGGGGCGGCCACCCTGCCCAACCTGGCCCAACCCAACCCACACGGGGGGCAGCTGGGGGCGCCGGGGGACGCAGCCGCAGCAGCAGCGCAGGGGGCAGGAGCGGGGCGGGGGAGTGGTGGCGGCGGGGAGGGAGGCGCTGGTGGTGGTGGTGGGCCTGCAGCTGGAGGGGAAGGAGACGGAGACGGAGACGAAGGTGGAGGCGGGGATGGTGACCAGGTCGGTGACACGCTGGTGCTGGTGCCGGGCACACACAAGGCCATGCGGCTGGAGGTGAGGGGGCTGCATGTGGAGTGGGCGGAGGCACAGGCATTGTGGGTTACAACACGCACAATTATGGTATAGGTTACCGCGTGCAAAAGTGTTTGGGTACTATTCTCCTGCAGTATATGTGGACACTTGGCAGGATGAGCAGTCTGCTGTCAGTACTGCCCTAGCGCTTTCCCTGGCCGAACGCCCTTCCGCACGGCACCCCGACCGTGTGCTCATCACCACCACCACCACGATTGCCACCACTACCACCCCTTGTGCCCCACCCGTACAGCTGCTGCGCCAGCTGTACAACGTGGACCGCGTCATGCCGGAGCTGCCGGAAGCTGTACGGCGGTGGCGGCGGGCGGTGGGCTGGACGGCGCCGCAGCTGGTGTACGTGCTGCAGTGAGGGGGGAGGTACTGCAGGGATGGAGGAGCCACTGCAATTAGGGAGGAACTGCATCAGGGAGCCCAATGCAGCGTAACAGCCACGTGGCCTGCGGACGCACGCCCGCCCAACGCTGCAAGGGGGCACGCGTGGGACAGGGCCCTTCGCCGCCCATTGGCGTGCGAGCTGCATGAAGTACGCGCATCCTTGGTAAATAGCGGGCAGCTTTTTGGCATCTCTCTTTTGGCACACTGCAAGCGGCGGTTGGGTGGTTGTAGGGGTGTACGGTTATGGTGCCCAGGCGGCGCTGGAGGCGCGCAGGCTGCCGGCGGGGACAGGCTTGCTGCCTGGGTTCTTGCAGCCCCGCGGTCAAGCAAAGCGGTGGCACTGCCTTCGCGTGAGCTAGGCGCATTTGTGCCGGTTGCTGTACTTGGGGGTGTGTACGGTAGGGCCCGACCGAGCCGTATGGCCCAGAGGAAGCCGCAAGGTCAAAATGGACCAGCGCAGCAGCGATGTACGGCAAATGACCGTGTAATGTACACCCGTGGGCTCCTTCTGTTTGGCCAGGTGTAGCCTGCCGTGAGCCCGTGGCTGTCAGTGCCGTGTGGTCAGGTTTTCAGCAAAAGTGAGGGGCAGCACAGGTGCAAGGTCATGGTTGCAGCATGTTGCAGGCGTCCGGCGGTGGTCCATGGGCGTTGGCGCGTTGCAGCTCTGGTGATACCGGCATGCCTCCCGCCTTGTGAGACAACTGATCTGCAAGCGCTGTCAGGGTTGCCAAGGAGGCGCCCGTTGCAGTACCAGCGACAGCATAACGGGACGCTACGCACGTGTCGAGCGCTGGACCGCTGGTTAGAGATCCTGCACATCTCCAGGGGGCGAGGTGCAGCATAGGCTTGCCAGGGCGCGCAGGTGCCCAATGCGCTGGCTTGACGTACCTCGTACCGTAGCCAAAAAAACAAGGTGGATTAGGTTGCAAGTGCAGGTTACATTATTATGCTTACTTAGGCCCACACTATGCCCCTTGTTCCCCAATGCCCGGCGGGGCGCGAGGCACCGTCATAGGTACTGGCAACCGGAACCACTGCCCATCGTCCGCACCAGCGCCGCGGCAAGCCGCAATGCGTGTCAAAACCGCCAATCCTATTTCCCTAGGCACAATGCTAATCCCAGTTTTTGAATGAATAAGCTATGAAACTCCAGCAGCGCTTGCCACGGGCATGCACACGGCTTGAAGCCACCCCCCGTGCTGCTGCAGCTACTGCTGCCACAAGTCCTCCACACGCCATGCCCCCTGCGCCACCCCCATGCCCCAGGCACACTAGCACATAGCGACCATGGCGCTGTGCGGTACGGTCCTCCGCAACGACAGGACACTGTACGGCACATCCTTAAGCAATACCCCATATGAACGCCTGCAAGCGGGATGGCAGCACCGGGGCAGCCGCATGGCGCACCAATGACGCGCGTCCGCATCCCATGCTGCCCCCAGTACCACCGTATCCCGTACCCACCTGAAGCCGTAGCCACACAATCGGTGGTGGCACACTTGCATGCTCGCATTTGCCCCACACACTTGCCATGCCACGCCAAAGCCCTTGCCCGAGCTTGATACGCACCCGCACCTGCCCGGACCGCCGCCGTACCAACCCACAGCGCTCCCTTGCACCATGCACCAGGATCACGAGCTAACCCACGCTAAAATTGGACGGGTCAGGAAGGTGACACATACATGCCTCCCACTTTCCCGCCGCAGCGCCGCCGCATTGCACCGCTGCCAACATCGGCTGTGGTGAGGTGCATGCCGGGGCTCGACGCATCCCTCCTTCCTGCCCTCCCCCAGGCTGCAGACGCGACATCACACATGCGCAACACACTGGCAGGTCATAGGGCAGTCCTCGCCACATCCCCTGATACCCCCCCGTGCCCCAGAAAGACACTGTACCGAGCCGCAGTATGCTGCCGGTTCTACACCAACCGCCATGCCCGCCATGCCACGCCTCGACTCAGGTTCACGCGCCCATGCTCAAGCGCCCCCGGACCCTAATGGGGTGCTCGGCTGTTGCCACAACCCCTAACGCCCATGCCAAGTCACGCTCATGCATAGCAAAACCAGTGGTCACTGTCCATGCATTGTTAGCACCCGATGAAGGCGACAGGCGTTAACCTCGGTCTCGTAACGCAACTGCACAGGCCCAGGCAACCAAGGCAGCGTACAGCGCTTGTGAACGCCAGCAGCCAGTCGCAGGTGCAGGGAAAGCGCTGCCACGTCGGCACGAGCACCAGCAGAGGAGACGCTGTGCTGCCAAACGGCGTCGCAAGGACGCCGTTAAGGGCGTGCGTTGGCCTCCGCTTCCGTGCTCAAAACAAACGCAAGGCCCTCGCACCTTGTTGCCCATAGCCCACCAGCATGCACATGCGTCGAGGCTGCCGGCGGGGGAGTGCCGAGCGCAGGCTACTCCCTCCTTCCCTAGCCCTGCATCTGGCCACGGACGCCTGTGGGCCAGGCAACTGCTCAGCCCTGCTCAGCGCCACTTAAGACACGCCGCCACCACCAGCACCTCGCGTTGAGTACGGACATGCCCACAAAACTGCATGCCACGGTTGCAAAAAGACGCCTGACGCGCAGCTGCCTCGTTGGGCCATCGCCAGTAATGCACGTGGAGCTCTCCAGGACTCAACGAAGTGCTCTACTCTAGCTACTTTACCCTGCACCTGGTCAGATAGTCCGCAGTACGTGTGAGAGCGGCAAGTCATAGGGGCAACCCGTGCTTCCCAGCCCGTGCAACCTGAACGCGTGTTGCACATGAATTGATTACGGGCCCGAGAAGCAGCGACTTGTCAGGAGCACGTGAAAAATAGCTGTACCATGACGCGTTGGCACCACCCAGTACGTTTCAGAACACGACTTCCTGTCACTACCCTCATGCCTTCTCAGCGCATCAACGGAAAGGGACGCCGCGCTGTGCCGGGCATGCTGCTACCTCTCACCATCACTATCTCTCGTGGGCCTTGCTGCTCTGACTGCCCAAACTCCACGCCTTATTCCCCGGACCCCACGCCCCAAGGCCCTTGTGGTGTCAACCATGCCTTAGCCCACAAGCACTCCGCCTCCTTTGCCTGCATGCCATTTCTGAACCCCTCACCCTTCAACCCCATGAATACACCGCTCAGGCACACCCGTGGCCGCTGCAACCGTCCTGGCTGTCGCCACTGCTCCGCCCTTCACGCGCCAGCGGTAACAGGCCTGCCCCCCGGCCCGGCGTTGGCCAGCCACACGCCCTTCCCAGCTTGCAAAACTCCTCCTCCAACATACGTTCTCACGCCGTCTTACTGTTGGCAGCAGTGCTGTTGCTACTGCCGCCCCCGCCGCCGCCCCCGCCGCCGCCGTTGGCGTTACCGTTGGCGTTGGCTGCGGCGTTGCTGCGCGCCACCGCCGCCGCCGCCGCGCTCATGCCCGCCGAGTGCTGCTTGAGGCTCTCCAGCTGCTGCCGCAGCAGCTTGACCAGCACCGTGGCGTTGGGGCGCAGGGTGGGGTCCCCGGACCAGCAGCACATGGCCAGGTTCCTGCAGATACATCATGAATGGGGGCCATGCACTTCAATGACAGGCACGTAAAGGAGGGGGCACGCTTGTCTTCTGGCCGGAACGGAGCGACTGGGAGACTGGTTTTGGGCTGCAACAGCGCATGGCCAAGTACTCCTGCACGCACGCGAGGGACCGACGGAGCGTGGCGAGGTGATGAGAGGGCTGATGGATTAGAGCTGAGGTGTAAATGGCGGCACATCCATCCTCACCACACTCAAGCGGTCTTTCCCTTGCAAGCCTCCCACGCTGCACCCCGGACTCTCCTTCCCGACCCACTTGTACGCCGGCAGCGTGTTCTCCGGGAACGCCGGCCGCTTGCCGTGGTACACCGCCTTCATCAGCGCGCGGCTGCCGTACTCGGTGTCGCTGTACGGCGTACGGCCGGTGATGAGCTCCCACATGAGCATGCCGAAGGCGTAGATGTCGATGGAGGCGTCCACGGGGCGGCCCGCCACGAACAGCTCCGGAGCCATGTACTGCAGTGTACCGCAGGCCTCCTCGGGCAGTACGGCGGGGCGGCCGGGCAGCAGGCCGTCCTTTAGGATGGCGGCGTAGCTGTGGCGGCGGGCAGGGAAGCGGGGGAGTGGTAAGACACACGGGTGCGCAATCTGTACGCCACGAGTTGGATGAAGCTGCCGGCTGGGCACGCGGGTCAAAAGCGGTCGAAAAAACGAGTTACAAGGTAGTAGATGCCAGCTGTTGCGAGGCTGGGAGGGCGATTACAACATGCGCGCTGAGTCGTTGAGGAGCCGGCCAAGCGGGAGGGGCCGATGGGCGACAGGGGGGTTCCCCCGGGGAACCGCAGCACCCCTGACACCACGACGCGCGCTCACCCGAAGTCCCCCAGCTTGCATACGAAGCCCCGTGCGTCGCGCGGGCTGGACCGCAGCAGCACGTTGCCGGGCTTGAGGTCGCAGTGCGCCAGCTTGGCGGTGTGCAGGTGGCGCAGCGCCAGCGCGATCTCCAGCAGGCACATGTATATGAACTGGGGGGGATGCAGGAAGGATAGGGAGGGTCGATTGGGTTTGGCGGGGGAAGGGTGGACGCGGAGGGAGGCGAGGCATTGGGCATGTGTATTACGGGGGACAAGACGCGCGATCGAGGCAGAACACACTCCTGGCTATGACATGGTCGGTGGGTGCGGGCGTTGTTGCAAGACCGGTGCAAGGCCAACCAGCCATGCGATGACGCGGAGAGAGGCAGCAACCGCACAGGCGGTATGGGTTGATGTGAGGATGGCACCTCTGATTGCACCCGACGGAAAACGTTGCTGCCTGGCCATGTCCTCACCTCCATGTTGGGCTTGGTCTCCGGGGTGGTGAAGGTGCCCCGCTTCAGTGCATGGATGAGGGAGCCCTAAGGGGTGGGTAATGCAGGGGCGGGAGGGCCGAGGGCGATGCGTTAGCGAAATGCAGCCGATGGCACACCAGTACGAGTGGTCTAGCGCTCACAGCCAGGCAGATGCGCACAGGGGGTGCGCAAGGTCCTGCGCAATGAAATGAGACGGGACGCCCCGTCGTTAGACTGCGTGTTTTCACGACCAGATGGCCATGACGATGGGATGGAGTTACCACAGCTCCACGCGCTAATGGCCCTGCTAGGCCAGCGCGGGTTATGCCGCAATACGCACAATCTACCACAACGCATGACAAGACGTCCAACCGGTGCACGGTACCCCAGAAGCTTCCGCGCTCCCTCCCCCTTACGCACCATGTCGCAGTACTCCATGACCAGCGCGATATGCACCACCACAACGCACGACAAGATGTCCAGCCAATACACAGTACCCCCCGCGTTCTGCACCCCCTTGCGCACCATGTCGCAGTACTCCATGACCAGCGCGGAGCACAGCGGCGGCGGCGGCGATCCCGGCGGCGCCAGGGCCATGTACTCCGCCTGGCCCATCAGCCAGCAGCGGTTGAGGGACGCGTCCTGCATCAGCACCACGTTCACCCAGTGGCAGTAGCCCTGCGGGGGACACGGGAGGACAAGGGGAGGACGCAAAAGGAAAGGGGCGCAGGGTTGGCGAGAAGGCAGTGGAACGCCGGTAGTGAGGCTGCGGGAAGACGATAGTCGGTCGCGGGAGAGAGAGCACGTGCGCTCGTGGCTATCCGCCGCACGGGAGGGGCGTGCCGAGGAGGCACCCGGCCTTCCTACCGACCCGTTGACACACGTGCCAGCCCCCTGGCCGGGCTCAGCCCTATCCATGTCCCCACACAACAGCACCACCCGCCGCTCAGGAAGTGTCACGACCCGGCCCGACGTCACAGCCACCTGGTAGCGCGCTCCTGAACAGCTATTCCATGCTATGCCCGCCCTAGCCCCCACCGCTAACCCGCACCCGCCCACGTGCCCACCTGCACAATGTTGAAAAAAGTTGGACGGAAGCATGTTGGACGGAAGCATGTTGGACGTAACGTTCTTTCACACAACGTTCTAACCCGCGCCCCACGCTAACCCATACGTGCACGCGCACCCACCTGCACAATATTGGGGTGCGACAGCGACGACGTCACGCCCAGCTCCAGCGCGTTCCGCAGCAGGTCCCGCTGCCGCTTCGTCATCTGCGCCGCCAGCTTGCTCGGCTGCTTGCCATCCTTCCCGCCCTCCTTGCTTGCCGCCGCCCCTCCTCCCCCTCCCCCTCCCGCTCCCGTCCCCCGCCCGCTCTCGCCGCCCTCGCCCTCCTGCACCCCGCCCCCGCCGGCCCCGCTCCCGCCGTCCAGCCCCGGCCCGGAGCCGCCTCCCTCCTCGGGCAGCAGCGCGTCGGGGTCTGTGTCGTCCGGGTTTTCAAACAGCTTGATGGCCACCTCCAGCCCCAGGTGCAGGTAGCCCTGGAACACCAGCCCGCTGCCCCCGCGCCCCAGCACCTTGCCCAGCTTGAGCACGGACAGCTCCTCGGCCTCCTCCGCCCTGGGGTGGCACACGGGAAGGGTGGCACAAGCAGGAAGGACGGCGAGATACGGTTGTTCCGAAAGGCTGTGTTGTGTTTTCGCTGAATCCATTGGAAAGGCAAGGAGGCAGGCAAGTGACACGACGAGATGCGTGACGCCGAGTCGCTGGACCCAAAAGCAAGGAGACGCTTGCGAACGCAGCGACGCCTCACGCAGCTTGGCCACGCAAGCCAACACGTTCCCAGTGCGCACCGACACCCCCGCTGCCAAGCCTCGTAGGCAAGACACCTGAACCCAGGCTAGCACAATTTCGCAAAGGCCCTTACTGCAAGGTTCCTGCTGGTTCCCCCACCTGGCGGCCTGCAGCGAGTTGATGGTGTCCCTGAAGGACGCCACCAGCATGCCCATGTGCGTGCGCGTGTCGCCCGCGAACGCGCCGCCCACCGTGGTGCTCAGCACCGTCACCTGCGACTCCCGCGACCCGCCGCCGCCGCCGCCGCCCGCGCCCAGGGACGCTGACGGCAGCGTGTCCGTGCGCGGGCCGTCGCCCAGGATGGAGGCGGAGATGTCCTGCGCTGGCCGGGCGCCGCCGCCGGTGCCAGGGGGGCCGCCGCTGGCGGCGGATATGCGCCCTCGGTTGGACGCGCCGGCGCCGGTCGCGAGGCTGCCCACAGTGCCGCTGGTGGTCCGTGTGCCGCCGCCGCCTGTGGGGTTGCCGTCGCAGGAGCTGCCGCTGCTGTTGCCCGGAGTGTGATTGGTACTGCCGGCGGCGGTGTTGGGGAGCTCCAGGCCGCCGCCGCCGCCGCCAGCGCCCTCCGACGGCGCGGCGGCATCGGTTCCGGCGGACGCTGCTCCGCCAGCGTTGTTGCTGCCCCCCGATGTCGTACCGCTGCCTGCCGTACGGACCATGGACGAGCACTTGCCCAGCAGCAGCGCCCACTCCTCCGCCAGCGGCCCGGTGGCCAGGCTCTGCTGCAGCAGCGGCGCCAATACACACACCGCGAGCTGCTGCGTGCGGGCCTGGATCTCTGACAACAGGTCGGGCGGCAGGCGCATGCCCACCGCCATGTACAGCACGAGGGAGGTGTCGCCCTCTTTGAGGGCTGCGGGCACGATGACCAGGGAGAAGGGCGCTGCGCCCTGGCAGGTGGACAGCAGGTACAGGTCGCGCTTTGGGCAGCCGACCTGCTGCATGTAGGAGGAGCAGTCGTTGATGACGGTGCCGCTGGGGGGCAGGTTGGCCAGCAGCGTGTGGCGCAGGCCGAAGGAGCGCGCCTGGAATGGGGGTACGCGTAAAACGCGAGGGAGGGGTGGTGGCCAGGGCAGCTTAGGGTCAGAGGCATCATTGGGAGCAAAAATTGGACAGGGAGCGGCGGCAGAAGTCCAACCAGCTTTCGGCACATGCACCTGTGTGGGCGGCTGGCGCAAAGGCCGCATGCGCTGCGTGCAGCAGGAAGCCCCTCTGCCATCGCGGCGTCAGCCCGGGCTTCTTGCTGCACGCGCAACAACAGATGTCTGCACCCACACCCACCCGCCCTCGCCCCTTCGCACCTGCACAAGCCCCTGCTGCCACAGTAGCCCCCCGTTGGAGCCGTTGGGCGGCGAGGTGTTGTCGTGCGACGCAGAGCCCGCGCCGCCGCCGCCGCCGCCGCCGCCGTTGACTGCCCGCACGCTAAGGCTGCTTGGTAGCGAGGCCCCGGAGCCGTTGGCGGCGCTCGACCGCGCGGCACGTGGCGAGGTGAGCACCTGGTTGTTGGCGTGCGGGTAGGTGCCGCCTCCCTGGCCCGCGCCCACGGTGGCACTGGTGCCGGTGCCCGTGCCGTCGAAGGGTGTGTTAGGCCTGCGGGGGGAGGAGAAAGCACATATCCTATGTTCACTGCACGGCCCCATGCATGGAGCAGCATCTCCACACACCGCAGCAAGTCGTGGTGCCGGCCCACGGCGCGCAGCGTAACGTCCCAAGCGGCCATCCGCGCCGGGTGCACACCCTCCCCCTCCCCGGCCCCTTCCAAACCCCGCCGCAGCGTCCTGCACTTCGTTCCGCACTCCCCCCGGCCCTCCGCACACCCCCGCACTCCCGCCGCACCTCAGCAGCCGCCCCCGCAGCGCGTTCCCTCCCGCGCCCGCCCCCGGCGCGCTCGCCGAGCTGTACATCCCAGGGCCGCCCAGCGCCCCGGGGGCCGTGTCACTGAAGCTGGTGACGCTGCGCGTGGCGGCCGTGCCCTGCGCGCTGCCGTCCAGGCGGCTGCCCGAGGAGGCCACCCGCTCCTCGAAGAAGATGGCCCGCAGGCCGCCCGCCGGCATGACCGCCAGGGAGGCGGCCACCGCCACCCGGGTGGTCAGCTGCAGCACCTGTTCCGTGCCGGCGGTCACCACGGTCACCACCTGCTGCAGGTTGCGCGCGTCGTACACGCCCGCTAGGATGTCGGCGATCTGGGCGGGTGGTCAAGTTGCAACGCGGGGAGAGTTAGGGAGTGTGGTGCATGTCGGGCGGGAGGCGCCCTTTCAGGTAGTCTAGTGATGCGGGGAAATGGTGTGTGTGCTCCATTTATCGTTAGCTGAGGCAGGTAAAGCTCCAGGTCCTCTTAGAAAGCGGCGAGGGCAGCGGGGGCACCATGCCACCGTGCGCAGTGTGGCCACACATTCTGGACGTGTGTTGGGGCCCCTCCTAGTCCGATGCCCCAACACCCGGCCAGCTCCAGCCGCCGTCCCACACCTCTCCGCTCCCCTGCCCCCAGCCACACCCTCCTGGTCCACGTTCGTTCCTCAAGCCATTCCCTGCAAAGCTGCAGCCCCCCTCCGTGCCTCTAACCCCTGTGCCCACCTGCTGCGCCAGCTGCAGGTCCTGCCCCACCAACAGCACCGACAGTAGCAGCCCCAGCGTGCGCATGGACTGCTCATCGCACGACATGAGCGGGCTGGCGCCACCACCAGCACCTCCCGCCGGACCGCCGGCGTTGACAGCGCCCGCGCGCGCCTTCGCAGGCGCCTCTCCCGGCCCGCCTCCCGCCCCCGCCGCGGGTGCCCCCGCCCGGAACGCGAGCGTTACGGCGCCCACCACCGCTTTGTTGTGCATCAACGGCAGCGCGCAAAAGTCCGTCAGCCCGTGGCTGTCGTACAGCGCCTGCCAGTCGTGCGGCGGCTGGTTGGTCTCGCGGGATGCGTGCTTTGGGTCGGAGAAGGAGTACAGCAGCGGCATCTGCAGCAGCTGCAGCACCTGCACGCTGTTATACCGCAGGCCGCCGCCGGGGGTGAGCGCGGGTTGCTGCGCACCAGGGGCGGTGGACTGCAGGGCTGGGAGCTGGGAGCCGAGCGGTACCAGGGCTGCCGCGTCGGGAGCCTTGCCTGCCGCGTGTACGGCAGTGAAGCGCTCGTGACCCATATCGAGGATGTGTACGGCGCACAGGGCGGCGCCGGATACGGTGGTCAGGCGGGAGGCGGCGGCGGACATGCGGTCGTACCAACTGCCTGATAGTCCCGCCAGTTGGGAATTGAGGAGGTTAAGCTGCGGGGTGGTGGAGGGGGAGCAGGGGACAGGGGTTAGGGGTGGGCAAGGGTGTGGGACGAGGGGGGGGAAGGTGGGGTGTGGGTTGGGTGCGGGTTGGGAATGGACGGCGAGAGGAGGCTAGTAAGGGAGGGTGCGAGCGGGGACGCCAAGGAACCTGTCAACGGAGTTTGCGCACATGCAATAGGGAGATGTTCTGGTGCTTGCGGTGACGCGTGGTGTAAGGGTGCTGCGGTGGACACGAGGAACTGGCGGTTAAGACCACCGGAGCGCAACCTAATATGGCAGCCATCTGCTGCCGGCAAACGCAAAAATTGAAGTGTCGCTACCACGCTGTGCACCGAGGTTGCATAGAGAATTCCAAGCGAGGCACTCGGAAGGCCATGCGCGGGCGCGTTTCCTACGACACAACCCCGGGTCCGCGCAACGCGATGGTAAGACGAGAGCATAAGACAGTCTATGCCACGCCCCTGCAGGCCCCTGCAGGGTACACTGCTTTGGCGAAACGTCCAGCTTTCCCAACAGCCCACATGAACGGGCACATGGTTTCTTGCAGCCGCCTAACCACACTCTGTTGCACAACAGAGATATGTTATTAGGGGCAATTGGAACATGGCAAGGGTTTTTGCCCTGGCAGCAGCTTCCCGTGCCCGTGAATACCCCCAGCAGCTCGCATAAACGGGTCTGACAGTGTATGGTTGGCGCTATGCCAGTGCATATGCGTGTGCCAGAGCAAGTACGTGTGACCTTGAAGGAAAATGGACGTCAAAAGCACAGAACTGCGTCGAGAGGACGGTAATGCTCCTGAATAATGCTCTTTATGCCCAACGGGCGGCAGGCATCCCCCTCTTTCCTATGTATGCATGTGTCCTGGCAATCAGCAAGGGCAACACGGGCATCCCTTGATAGCTTCGCCGGGCGTAGTCACCCCATTTGGCTGTGCCCGTGCTTACCTGATACGCGCTAGACGCCTCACAGGACAGAGAAGTTCCTGTGGTATTCTCTGATACAAACGTTGAAGTAAACGTCTTTGTAGCAGGCGCAGGCGCCTCTGCTGGCACCTCCTTCTTTGCAGCCTTCGGGTGCACATTGTCAGGCTCCGACGGCACCACATGAGGCTGAGCTCGATCGTAGCGGTTCTCTAGGACCAGGCCTTTGCCGCTGTCTGCTGCCTGGCCACCTCCAAAGCACAGGCGGAACATTGGGAGTCTGTGGGGTCCTTCTCCGCCCTCAGCCCTATGGGCACGCGGCCCAGTGGACTAGGGCAAAGTCCAGTAACGCTTTATTGGACGCCGGGCTTGTCAGCCGCAGGCTCATTCCTCGGGGTAACAACAATGGCGCGACAAGCAGTGAAGCATGACCGTCAGCTTTCAGCATCTATACGCTTGCATTCTGCACTGTTGCTCAGCAAGTCAGTGAGTTGAGAGAAGTGGTGAGTCTCAAACACTATTTCACCGTCGTCAGGGTAACTCCGTACCAACAATCGATTGCATTTTATGCATATAAGTACGCTACACAATGGTATGGTACAGGATGATGTTGGTGCCTGCCAACCTGTGTCCAGCAAAGTACGCCGCAAATCCCCCATCATGTACAGCAGTGGCCAGCCCATCCCTGTGTGTTGCCCCACCTCAGCTCTTGGCCCGCACAACACAAGACGCCCGGTGACTGCCGGGCTGCTTGTGGCCCACTCTCCACACGATGGTTTAGTTGCCAGGTACACTTCGGCACTCAGCAGACTTGGCATGTCTACACGGTGGTGATGTCAGGGCGCGGGGGTACATCAAAACTCGCCAGGGCGGGTAAGAGGATAGTGGTGGGTAGAGGGCCTGACCGCCAATTTCTTCCCGCTCCTGCTCAATTACGACACTGCAGTGCCTTCAACGCCAAACATAGCTGGGCAGGGTCGGGCAAGGGACATGCAGGACTATGTGCGCCAGGATGCCAGCCTAGCACGGGCGTCACCTGCAGGCACCCGCGTGGCAGAGCCCCAACCCGTCCCGTGCCTAGCGAACAGCACAAGGTCGGTCTCCTGTCAAGGCCTTGCACGCTCTGCTGACCCGCACATGCATTCATACCTACGTAGCACAACGCAGTCACCCACACGCACCCACCAAGCGCCGCTTGGCCGCTTGGCCCTTGCCCATGCCCTTGCAGCAGCAGGTGCACGGGCTGAAGGCACACGCTTGCGCAACTGCCGTCTGTGCGCAACTGCCGTCTGTGCGCAACTGCTGTCTGTGCAGATGCCCGAGGAACATCATAACCGGACTCTCGGAGTGGCTGCCTTCCTCTACGTGCCTTGCGTAGCATCCGTGTAAGTCAGCAACAGCGATAACAGGAAGGCTTAGGTGGCATGGCCTCGGCCCCCCACGCTTTGGGCCACGCCTCCATCCCCTCCCGCGCCCACAACCCGTCCTGTTGGGCGTCTGACATGGAGACAGGTCACCAGCATCTGCTGGCACCTCACCACTCACGCCCGTCCAGACGCTACCGGTAGCACACTGGAAGTGGCACATGAAGGGCCTTGTCAGGCTGTGTGAAGCACGTGTAGATGTAGCTCACCTGCGGGTTGTGGGCCACACCTGCTGTACAGCCACGTGTGCATCATCGCGGATGTAGTGCGCAACACCAGTGCGTGCCAGGGGGTGCCCCGGTGCGTGCGTCAGGCGTCGCACATCAGATAACGAGGACAACGCAGATTAGGTCGGAAGACGTGGAGCGAGGCAAGGTAATGCGACAGGCCACGTGTGCCCAGCGATGAGCCGCCGGGACCAGCTCGCCTGGCCACGTGCCGGCATCCCACATCGCCACGTTTGTTCAGCCCAGAGGCAGATATCCCTCGGGCCGCAGGGCACCAGTGCAAGGAGAGGAACGGTAGTGCAATCTGCTGCCAACTAACGTGCGCAGTGTTCTGTTGCTGGTGGTATTAGATGCCCTTCAATACCTGCACCCACACATGCAGGAGCCCAGGACCTTTGCTGTGGAAGACACCGCGCCGTGCATGGCAGCACATCCATGGTGCATATCCCATGTCTCCTGCTGGGTGTTGGGGTAGTGATGGCTGGCTTGCCCTGCCTCATGCCTACAGAGCCCTATGAAGGGAGGGCCACATGGCCCCTGATCGACCGTTGCGCCCCGCCTGTGCCCACCAATGCGTGGGCCAATACGTTTCTTCGTTGATGGCTGGACGACCCGCACACGGATGAGCATTTGCCAGTCTGCAGTGCTTGCAAAAGGCGCGACACCCTGTGACACCAAGAGCAAGAACTAACCCTACGGCGGTCAGGGCGGCGACCGGCCGGCACGTGGCAAGCCAGCCAGACTTGTTGGGAAGGGGGTAAGGCAGGGTAAGGCTTACGGCGCTATGGGCATACGATATGGTAGGGGCTGGGATCGGGTTGGAGAGGACGTGGGCCTGACGGAAAAGCTGACTTTCAGTCACGGTATGGAGGTATAAAGTGGCCGGCGGTATGGGCACGTCGGTGGCCATCCGTGCCTGGAAGCAGCTTTCCACCGCATTCCGTCCCCTGTGGTTGCAAGCCTAGGATGATAGTACTACAAGCTACTGGCCATTTCCAGGCAGGGAAATTGAGGGTTGCCGCTGGGGAGTCACGACCTGAAACGTGTACCTTATGTTGTGGTGCAAGGGGGCCTACCCTGGCGGCACGGTCTGGTGCTAACACGGCGCCCAACAGCGAGCTCCCCACCGTTTCCTAAAAGTCAGCTGCTCTGCACGCAGATGTCCACAGCGGCATTTCAGCCCCGCACATGGCATGTCATGTACTGCTCGGGCCGGTTGAGTCCCTTATGGGACAAAGCCACCTGGTGCAGGCAGGTTGCGCAAGGGCAGGGGTCGACTGCATTTGGGCACGTGGCACGTTGCGCATCAAATCCCCATGTTCGTGCGTCGTCGTTCAGGTGCTACACCTACCCGCTACAACTGAACATGTCTTCCGCAGTGCGAGTGTGCGGCTGTGAGGCGCATCGGAAGAGCCGACCTCAATCTCCTGGCTACTTGCTTGAACGTACACCACGCCCTTGGGGGTCTGCAGCTCTGCACTCTGCGGGCGCCTGCCACTCTCAACTCCGTTCCGTCGGTTGTGGGTTAGGCCGCAACTCCCCCTTCTTACTGCTATGGGTTATGATGCCTCGCCGGCTGTGCAGCTGAATCACAGGATGGCTCCCCTGCGCCACCCAGCACAGTTCAGCGTGCTGGAAGGGCTGGGGCCTCAGGTGTTCGTGGTATGAGTGTGCAGCAGGACTAGTGCCCCGTCGGCATCCCCGTCGGGTTCCCCTGGGTTCCCTTGAGCCTACCTGCTTTTACGATGGTCGATGGACAATTCTTTGTGCGGTGCAGTGCAGAAAATTTTGCAATGCACCTGTAGCGGCGGTTGGAAGGCCTCTGTAAGGCGACTACTGATGTACTTGCAGGCGGTATTCCCAGTGAACGCGGCGCTGTTGACAACTGTACTGCAACCAACGCACGTTCCGACGAGCAACCACGAGCAGCAAACTTATTAACAAACTTGTTTACAATATAAACAGCACCGTTGTATGACTAAATGGGCAGGTTACCTAAGGCCTTATGCTCATGGCTGCCCCTACCTCCGGGCTAGCTTCCAGCAAAGGCCCGCTAGCACCGCTGCAAGACCTCATCTCCTCTCACGAATGACACATATTCTCAGATAGTACGGCCGGTGCATTGCTACTGTTTTCTACGCATTGGGCCCTTGACATCGGCAAGCGACCTCCGTCGGGGCTCCTCAGCTGCAGGGTTGCGCTGCGCACTGCTGTGACGATTGTACCAACATTGCCTTCTGTGGTGCGTTACGGTTCCGTCTGGGATGCATAAAGCGGTTGGGGGCTGCTGCGTGTCATGCTGCACTCCACCGTAAAGGACAGGAAGCAGGGCAGACCGGAAGCAGGGCGCGAGAGCATGCAGCACCTGGAGCACACACAGGCTGCTACTTCATCAGTGGCTGCTGCTCCGGTACTGCCAACATCGCCTGAGGTGCCGTATCGGACCGGCGGCACGCCGCTTTCAGCCACGGGCTAGAGTGTGTGGGCACGCCTGCGCTCTGCCGGCCCCTTGCACCTTCACAACCGCACAGCCCTTCCTGGGGCCAGCCGACCTTGGCCACCACTGAAACCGCAGCCTCCACTCTCAACGACCGCACAATGCACGCGGAGCTGGGAACGACTGACATAGGTCTCCGCTCCGCCGCATGCAGCAACCCTGCCTGACCCTGCCCTCGCTACAAACTGTCACCAACCTCTTACCCGAACATAAAGGAGGTCCACCCTATGTCGTACAACGCAGCACGGGCTCTTTTTCCCTTTCCAACTGGTGGAAACTCATTGAACCGTTGGTTACTTGCCCCTCTTGGCCTGCACGTGCATCTTAGCTTCAGGCCTCATGCCCATCGATCGGGGCTGGCGCAGGTGTGCAGCGGATGGAAGTGGACTCCCGCCCCTCGCCCTTGGGGCGGCGGTCTCCTGACACCCCGGCTGCTTCCCCTGCTGCCAAACGCCCCGCTG
>VFQN01001305.1_pt1 | contig 42219 bp, 47 predicted proteins | sample 3512371 | NCBI WGS metagenome assembly VFQN01 (sample SAMN10412370, study PRJNA504923) | tailings metagenome | isolation source: Replicate 2 from Balatoc abandoned mine | place: Philippines: Itogon, Benguet | collected 2017-08-28 | reverse complement strand
GCAGGCACCTGCCACCGGCACGCCTTCCCTGTGGGTCCGGGCAGACCACACAGGCGGACGAGGACTAGAATCTCGCCCGAGGTAGGAATCTGCTGTAACGCAGCTGGTACCGGTAACAGCGCAGTGTACCGTTATGGGCGCTGTGCCACTGCTAACACACGCATTTCGCGGGGCGGTGTGTGGGCGGTGTGCCACGGCCTTCCTGCAGCTGCCATAAGCATGTACGTAACCCACCAGTCCCCGAAGTACACATAGCCTTCATCCACAGTGGGGGTGCAGGACACGTCAGCACGCTGCGTGTCAACCGTGAACTTGGCCTGAGTGGGTGTGGCGTGTGGGTGAAGACACGTACAGCGGGTTGGGTGAAGACACGTACAGCGGGTTGGGTTAAGACACGTACAGCAGGTTGGGTTAAGACACGTACAGCGGGTTGGGTTAAGACACGTACAGAGGTGTGGGAAACCCCGCCGTGTCCCTGATCGACGGGCGTGTCACGGACGGGGCGGGGTGGGGCTCTGGAAGAGATCCCAAAACAGCAAAACTAGCCATACATACACGTCAGGGGCCATCGGGCCATGTGCCGCACGGTTGCAAACCGATGCCTATTAGAGACCTGGGTCAGCGCCGAGCTTCCAGGCACTCCGTACAGTTGCACAGCTCCAAACTCCTGGAAGCTGCCGAAACAATATCTTGTAGGATGATATCGGCTAGTCTGGCGGTGCCAGCGTGACAGGGCACGTGGTAGACGGTGCAGACACGCACGGGTGCCCACCGAAGACGCAGGTGGTCAGGGGCCCCACCCATCCCAAAACCCGAGACCCCTGGTCTGTACTGCCGTGCCACGTAAAGCCTCTCACATTCCATACTGTGGGTGCTCGACGCACCGTTATGTTTGTGCTGAGCGGACCGCTGATCCTCGTGTTTCGATGGTTCTTGTTGTCGCCGCTGAAGCTCCGGAAAGCCATGGTGGGGCGCATAGAGGCAACCGGCGACGCCCGCTGCGCCACGACAGTAGAAACCAGGGCGCAGGTGTGCGCAACAGTGAGCGCTAGAAGTAGAAAGACTTTATCGGCCGACATTGCTTGTAAGGACTGTCACGCCGCAAGGCGCGACGCTCAACGCTCAACCGCGCCGTCTCGACGACAGGTACAGTAAGAGATGCACACGTTTCGCTACTGCCGCTTATATACTGATACAAGCCGTGTGTACAATATGAGGAGTTATCTTATGCAACAGGATGCGATGCAATACATTTGTCAGAGGTGTGGTAGCTGCCTCCATGCTCCAGCGCTTTGCCTCGATATGCACGTAGCCCAGATCACTGCAGCCCCTTCACTGCGAACGAGGCATAGTAAATCTTACGATGCAAGAGACCGCCCTAGTACAGCTGCAAAACTGCGCCGAAATCATTCAAATTTACTCTCATTAGGAGATCCAAGAGCGCAAAGCCTGGCGACACCTGACCTCGCCTTGCACGATGGGTCAGCACTGAACGTTAGAACAGGGGAGGACACAAAGTGCACACGCCACACGGAGCAAAGCTCGACCTCACTACCACCCAAGCCATTAATCACTAAGACACAGGGGACCTACTGCATTTCAGGCCACCGCGACGACGGTTCCGTGCTCAGAAACCCGCAGACCGGCAGTGCTCCCCCCGTCCCCATGCACAACCCCTCCCCATAGAGTTTAGCCCCTTACGAGCACCACACCGTTGCCTCGCGACCCCATCTCCTAAATGCCTACAGTAGCTGGCCTGGCAACCGTGCGGCTAACAAAACAGAAGCCAAGGGTTCCTAGAACCGACACGCCCGCGACCCACTCTCCCCCGCAGGCCCTCCGTGCCACAACGTGGCCCCTCGAACCATTGCATCGCCCTGGTACCATGCAACTGGCTACGGCTCCAGCACTTGCAAGCACTCGCTTAGGAATGCAGAATGTGACAAGCTAACATACCGCAGTGACTAGCGCCCCTGGCACGCCCCTTGTGCGCCCCGGATGCACCTGCAGTTTCGTGGTACCGGTGCGTGATAAGCAACCTCATTTCCTACGGTACACACGGTCACTGTTGAACCGCCCCGCGGCCGCCTCCTTCCCCGCCAATCTCCCTCCCGTGCTCCTCCCTGCACTCCCGGCAGCAGTACCATGCCTCTAGCCGCCCGCCCGGCCCCGCATCCCCTCCCGCCGCCTCAGCCTGCTGCACCTTCTCGGCCGCCTCCGCCTCGGTCTGCCCCGGCGGCGGCAGCACCGCGCAGCGCGGGTTGCTGCACACACCCGGCAGCAGCGCCCGCAGCTCGCACAGCGGGGGCAGCAGCAGCACGTCAAGCTGCACCTTCTGCTCCAGGCCACACCAGATGTGCTCCGCCGCCTCCGCCAACGCCGCCCGCTGCTGCTCGCTGGGCCCCACCGCCCTGCCCTGCCTGACGCACTCGCCGCCCCACTCCCCCAGCCCGATCAGGGCCCGCTGCATGGCCCCCTGATTATTGTACATTTCAGCAAACGCCTCCAGGACCTCGAAAACATCAGGAGGCCAGGCACAGTCGGCCCGCCACACCGAGCCTTCACCGCTGCCCTCTCCGTCGTCACTGCCACCACGACCATCGCCTGTACCCCTCCTGCTGCTCCCACTCCCGCTGTCGCCGCCAGGGCCACCGCCGCCAGCTACCCCGGCCCCACCCGCACCCGCAGCCGCCCCCCATGCCGCACGTGCCACCTCCTCAGGGTAAGCCGCGGCCAGCATAACACACGCGTCCACGACAGCCCACATGAGCGTGGCCCGCTCCTCTTCCCCTTCCTCCTCCTCTCCCTCGTCGCACAGCAGCTTAGGAAGCACTTCACAAAACGCCGTCGCCAGCAGCTCCACCACACCCACATCCCGCAGCAGGAAGCCACGCCAGCAGCCGCACCACCGCCCGCTGCTTCCCCCGCCGCCGCCTCCCCCGCAGCTGCTGTTGTTTGTAAACCCACCGGCTGCTGCGCCTCGTGCCGCCCCAGCTTCCAGGCACCCCAAGCCGTGACCAGCAGCCGCCCCTTGCGCCGTGGCCCCATTGTCCCCACCCGCAGCGCTCCTGCCCCCACTGCTGCTGCTGCTGCTGCTGCTTCCCTCATCCGACCCCTGCCCGCCACCCAGCAGCCCCAAGCCCTTGCCGTACTCGGCCGTGAGCCCAGTCGCCTCCTTGGCATGCAGGAAGCGGTGCAGGCACAGCTGCTTAATCCACAGCAGCAGCGGCATGCACACCGCCACAACAAACATGTCCCGCCCCGTGGGCTCCAGCTCCTCCGCCGCCCCCCGCCTAGCCAGCCCTGCGAGGCCCGGCAGCCATCGCCACGCCGCATACGCCCACACCCACACCCGCCGCCGCGCCTCCAACTGCTCCTGCTCCCCTAGCCCCTGCCAATACGTGTTCAGCTGCTGCTGCTGCTGCTTTTTGGCGCCGGAGGTGACGCCACCGCCTCCGCACGCGGCGCCTGACGGCCCCGCTACACCGCAGGGATCCTCGCCGCCGACCCCTGCCCGCCCCTCTCGCCCCTGCTGCTGCTCCTGCTGCTGCTGCTCCTCATCGCCGGTGTCAACGCAGGCACGCACGCTGCCTGAAGGCCCGGGCCCCTCCTGCTCGTCCCGCCCATCGTCCCATCCCTCCTTTCCGCCCCCTGCCCGGCTCTCGCCCTCGCCACCCACGGCTCCCCCTTGCTCACCTTGCACCTCCTCGCAGCCCTGCCCCCGCTGTCCGCCGCCGCTCACACGCTCCCCGCCCCGGCCCAGCCGCGCAAAGGGCGTGCCGCAGGCACCCCTGCGCAGGAGAGTCTTTGCCCCATCCAGCGCCGCCAGAGCACCCTCCGCATCCCGAATTGAGGCGAAATAGTCCGTGACCCCCCGCATGGCCTCTACCATCCTCCCCTGACACCTCCACAGCAGCTTGCCCAGCGCCACCGCAACAGAGGCAGCTGCACGCGGCCCAGGCGCGCCCAGCCCTGCTCCTCCCTCGCCGCCCCCCTGCGTCCCCAGCGCCTCGTCGTCCCCCCGCAGCAGCAGCAGGTCGCAGAACAAACTTGAGACAACATCCGCGTCCACAGAGACCTCAGTGACCATGGCTTGCAGCGCCATGCGAGCGACAGAGGCGCGCTGAGTGTCCGGGAGGCACACAGCAGAGCCAGCGGTCGCGGGCGCACTTTGGTGCCCCTGCTGGCCGCCCCGCACACCCGCTGCCGCCTTCTCGGCCTCCTTCTCCCGCCCCTCCTTTCCCTCCCCCTCCTCCGCCACGTGCCTCACCAGCGCCTCCATGGCCCGCAGCAGGTGGCCGCCGGAGGCCAGGGCGGGCAGGTCTGGGGGTAGGGAGGGGATAGACATCGAGACGGGACGTGGGAGGCAACATGACGCACACGTGCACGGGTGAAGAGGCAGCGTACAGGTGTACGGGCAAGTGTACGGGCACAGTACCCGTACTCGCACGCAGGCGTCAAGCAAGGCGCATGCTGCCCTACTTGCATGACACCCAGCACCCACAACGCACCTGTGCGGGACATGGGGCCCACCACGTGTGGGGCCAGGCCAAGTAGCTGCCCAAGGCGCCACGGGAGACCCGAGCTCTTAGGCGCTTGTGCGACCACCCCGCTGCTCGCCACATCCGCCACCGCCGCCGCCCACTCCCGCATCGCCGCCCGGCGGCGGCTGCTGTCCCCACCGTTCCGCGGCGGCCGCGGCATGTGCCGCCACGCAAACTGCAACGCCTGCACGGCCGACATGGCGGTGGCTGCACCAGGCTCCAGGCGGTAGCACGGAGCAGCTGCGCCGCCTGGGGCGCGGCAGTCGCCGGCACTGGCCGCTGCGCCCGCCGCCGCCCGCGCCACCCTCAGTGTAACCTCCAGCCGCACCGCCCTGCAGGGGAGGCCCCGCCTGGCCGGCCTCTCCGCCCTGGGTGGCCCAGTTACCCCCGACCCCGCCTCCTCACCTGCACCCCCGTCTATCCGTGCCGCCCCTGCCTCCTCCCCTGCCACCCCAACCGTCCCAGCGACCCCCACCGCCGCCCCTGCCTCCCCATCCATTCCCGTCTCCGCCACACTGCGGACCCCTGCCGTGTCAAGGGGCCTCACCGCCAGCAGCAGTAGCATGCTGCGCAGCGGATGGGGGTTAAGTAGCCGCACCTGCTGCGAAGGGTGCTGCTGCTGCCGCTGCTGTTCGTCTGCTGCGCCTGAATCGTCGTGGTGCAGCTCGTCCAGCGCCTCCAATCCCGAGCCCTGCGGCAGGCCGTACACGCTGCCCCCGTCCACGGCGCTGAGGGTGCGCAGCCCCATGCTCAGCACTAGGTGGCGGGCGCATGGGCCGGTCAGGACGCGTCGGAGCAGCGCGACACGTGGCGCGTCCAGCACGTGGCAGCGTGCCTCCAGCGGCGCCATGCCGCCGACCACGGCGGCGTCCAGGTACCCCACGGCCGTTGCACCCGAGGGGACCCTGGCGGCCGTCCGAGCAACGTAGCCGTCCCCGAACAGGGCCCCTGGGTAGTAGGCCATGGTGCTGAGCCTGTGGTATGCGCCGTTCAGACCCATAGCACGTGTGCGCAGCGCCGAACGGATTTTCCGCACCATGTCCAGAACCTCTTGCATCCGCTCCTGCTCCGGCGTTTGCTGCGTCCTTTCAGTGTCGCTCTCAAGTCGGCGCCGCAGCACCTCCCCGCAGCTGTCCAGGTCTTGCAGCCACTCCGCCAGCCGCAGCACCGCCCTCGACGCGTGCTCCACCACCCCGCTGGAGCCCAGGGCATCCAGCAGCTCCACAACCAGCCGGGGGGCACCTTCCAGCGCCGAGCTTTCCCACTCCTCATCCGGGTTGCTCCCGCCTTGCCGCCCGGCAGCGTTGTCCCCTTCCCCGCCCGAGCCAGCTGCCCTGCCCCCAAGCCCCAGTGCAGGGGCAGCTGCCAGCGCCTGCGTCCTTTGCGTCAGCCTGATGGTAGGACAACGCTCGACCAGGGCTGCGAGCGAAGTCAGCAAGTTGACTGTGTGCAGTAGGCGGGGTATGAGCGAGATGGTTGCCGCACCCAGGTGCTCGTCACTGAAGCGGGAGAGCTCTGCGCTGCAGTCCGTCGCCTGCTCGCGGGCTGCCAACGCATCTGAGCTGCTTGAAAGCTGTCGGCTGTAGCCTTCAAGCACTTGGGCGCGGAGCAGCGCTTGTGCCACGCCCAGCTGAACCGCGTTGGGAGCGCTCGCCGGGCTAGGCTGCAAGTTCAGGAAGGCCTCGATCCATGACGCCGCCTCACCCAAGAGGGCGAGCTTGTCCGCTGCGTTGAACAAATTGGTCCGAGTGCAGCCCAGAAACCCGACATCAAGACGCACATGAGCGCCGGCCGCAAACACAGACAAGAGCGCACAAAGCCTGGCTCGCGCTACTGCTGGTTGCCTTGCACCGCCCGAGCACAGCGCCTTCCACACAGCTAACTCTTTGGCTGCGAGAGCCCCGAGGGCCCTGCACTCGGCGTGCCAGGCTGCTGCGTAGTCGTCGGAACCAGATTCAGCCCCTAATTGTAGCCATGAGCTCACTGCATTGAGTCGGTCAACAATGCGCTGCGTTGCCATGGCGGCACTGGAGAAGCACAGCGAATAGCGTTTTTCTTCCCGGTCCTGTTTGACACGGTCATCACTAGTAACACGCGAGAGTAACACAGAGGAATAATGAGTATTTTGCCTTGGCCGGAGGCAAGGACATGCTATCCAAACAACTTGCAGCATCCCAGCCACTTTCCGTCCAGTCAGGCATGGGTCAGTGAGTTAGGTACCAGTGAGTTAGAGTACCGGTGAGTTAGGTACAATAACCAACGGAGGATTCCTTCCTCCTTTCAGATGAGTCAAGGGGGGTGTAGGGGGCCCTCGCAAGGACCAGCATGGACCCAACGTAGCAGGCGTGGCAGCAGGGGTTTGCTTCAGGCTTGCTTACGGGTCACAGTCTGGCATCTGCACCGCCCTGCATCAGTCTCTCCCCCACAGACCAGAAGAGGGAGCTTTTGCCATAGACGTTCAACACATCGACACCCCAACCCACCTCACCTCATCTCACCCCACCTCAATTCTACGTATGTGGGTGCAGTGGTGCATCTGCTCTGTCAGCATTGCGCTTGGCTTGTGGACACCAGCAGGGGACACCAGAGCCCAGAGACGACCCTTGAGAGTCAGTTGCCGCCACGAGACGGGAACCGCATGGTGCGTCATGGTGCAATATTGCAAGGTACTGAAGGTTGTTAGCTAGCTGCCACAAGGAGGCACGCCGTTATGTTCAGAGGGCGGGAGGTCGGGCTACCACTACGGAGCGGGTGGAGCTGCATTCCTGCCCCTCGCCTTCGGGGCGGCGGTCTCCTGATACCCCGGCTGCTCCACCTGCTGCCAAACGTCCGGCCGGCCGCCCCAGGGGCGCCTCCGGCCTGCGGGCAGGGTTCCCTAATAGGCCGTCTGGGGTCTGGCCCGCAGACGCCCCACCGCCGCCGCAACAGCTCTGGCGGGGCTAGCAGCGACATTGACGCCTATGGGGCCATCCCGGCTGGGAAGAGCCAGCAGTCTTTGCTGGGCGCCGTGCAGGGGCCAGCCTAGCAGAGTCGCCGGACGCCCCTGCGGATCCCTGTGAGGGCCTGTTCCACCATGCTTTGTGGGAGTGGCAGGCTTCCTACCAGGCGTGTGCTAGGCGTGCTGGCCAGGAGCACCTGCTGGCATACCTGCGCGGCGACGTGAACCAGTGGAGGCGCACCGTGGCTAAGGGGCCACCGGAGGGCCCTTTGATTGCCCGCAGCAGCACGCACGGCCCTGGCGCAGGCAGCCGCTGCTCTACAGGCGGAGCTGGATGTGGTGCAGCAGGCAGGGGGTGGGCTGTGACGGGTGCCGAGCCGGGGCCCTTTCGAATGGGAGTAGGGTCTTGGGGTTGGGGGCTCTGGGTCGTCCGTCGGACTTGGGCCGTGGGTTTGGTAGCCCTTCTGGGCGGCTGGTGGTGGTTGAGGTTAGGCAGCGTGTGTGGGTGTCGCCTCCGGCGCCGCCCTGTTTTCTTCGGGTTTGGGGTCCTTGCTGTGGGGGCCGCTGTGTGTTGTGCCGGCTGTAGGTTCGTCGGCCTCGGCTTTCTTTTACTGGGGTGGCCGTCGGGTTGCCTGTCGGGGGGGGGTCTTGGGTGTCATGGGCGGGCAGTGCCGCCCGTTGGGGTCGGTTCCTCAGGTGCAGGAATTAGGGTCGCGGCGGCGTTGGGGGGCTAGGTGTTTGCTGAGCTTTCGGCTGCCAGACGCCTTCCAGCGATGGGTGCAGTTCTGGGTCTGGCCTCCCGGGTGCTGGCTCTTGGTGGAACGCAGCTCGTCGGGGTTCCGGTTGTGGTGGGTGGTTGTTTGGGGGGCGTCAGACCCGTCGCCGCACTTGGTGCGCCCTTGGTCCCTTGCTTGGGTGATGGTGCTGCGGGTGCCAGGTTCGCATTGTTTGGGTTTGTTTGGTTTGTTGGGGGTGCGTTCCCCGCCTCCTTGTGTCCTTTGCTTCCTTCTCCTTGCCTGCTTGGCTCTCCTTCCTTCCTCGGTCTTTTGGCCTGTCCCTTTAGTCCTGTTTTGTGGTGTTTGGTTTCAGGTCCTCTCCGTACGTCTCTAGGTGTGCCCTGTCTTGTGATTGGGGTGCGCTGGGTTTGGGCGTCAGGCGGCGCTGGTGCTTGCCTGTGCTGGTTGGGCTTGGTTTCCCGTTGGCTTGTCCCTTCCCGTCTCCTTACCTGTAAACCCCGGGGCGGGGCCCGCGTGGATATGGGAGCCGGCACAGCAACAGGAGCGGGCACAGGGGGCAGCAACACCCGCCGGTGGTGTGGTACAAGGGGTTGCGGCCCTGTCCACAGCCTTGAAGTAGGCTTGCAGCAAAGGGCGGTGTGCCGTACTCGAGGCCGTAACCCTGACAAAAGCCTGACAAAGTCGCCCTGTCAATGGCGAAGATGTGCCTTCTCTTTTGTCAAGTATGTTCAATATGCGCGCATGCAAGTCATGGCCCACAGCTTGCCAGTACCAAAGCAGGTTTTTCGTTCGGGCCTCAACGACTGCCTTTAGTGCACTTTAGCCGCTCACAAGGCCACCATAGATAAACTACATGCAGATAGGAGTGGGTAGGACGAAGGAGCACCTGCAGAGCGAATGGCGGACCCGCACCTGACGCTGAGGAGCGCTTTTGTCGACTTTAGCGTGGATGCAACGATCAACTACAATGACTTGTACTCCTTTTCGTATGTCAGCAAGGTCAGCGTGAAGCCAAAAGCTCGTCCGGTCGTGCAACTGGACCTGGCGGGCTTTGACCCATGTCTTGCTGCTGCAGGGGGGTTTTGCGCTGGTCTATCGGGCCACATGGAGGCGACCCGATGGCTCAAGCCAGCCTGTGGCGGTCAAAGTGCGTTGGGGGTCTGACCCAAATGGGTCTGGTTGGTTTCCTGCTCAGGTGGTCCCATAGGGTGGTCCTGTACCCCAGTCCCACTACCGCATGTTCTGCCCAACACCCCCGCAAGCCCCAAGTGTGTAGTAGGATGGTGTGCAGGGATGCACAAAGCCCCAAGCGCGTAGTAGGAGGACGCACCGTGTATACCGGTGATAGGAAGCCCCACGCGTGCACCATCGTGCATTTTGACAAGGTGCTCACGCACGCATGCCGATTCCGCGTCCCCTTTGTAGGTGCTCAAGCCCGAGAACCACTTCCGGCCGGCCAACTACTCCAAGTTCCTTCAGGTACGTGGGTACGAATAGCGGACGGTGTCCTATCTCCCTTCTCCCCATTTGTTAGGCTCTGAACGTCTCGCTTGTTGCTCTACTCACAAGCGCCACATACGTGCCTTGTGTGTCACTCACTGCACAGCTCTTGCCCTGCGCCCCTGTCACGCCGGGTCACACCAGCCCTGTTGCTGTTGCTATTGCTGTTGCTGCCATGCGCCCTGTGCAGGAGGTGGCGTTCCATCTCGCCCTCAACCACCCGTAAGCGGGGCGTAATCTGGGTTTCAGCGGGGACGCCGGACAGCTTGCTCACACGCCGTCAGTGCACAGCGTGGTGTAATGAGACTTCAGCTTGCGGCTCATGTGTGCCCATCTTGCTATCCCCGCTGCAGCTGCCTGGCCCGCGCCCTGGGCTTCTGCGCCGTGCACGTCCGCCTCAACCTCTTCTCCCGCACTAACCCTAAAACCCTTAGGCTCCGCAGAGCACACGACCCTATTGCCGCCTACTTTGGTAGTTGCCTCTCCCCCTCTCCCCCGCTCCCCTTCCCCCTCCAGCTGCCACCGCCGCTAACCTCGTTCTCCCCAGGCTGACCGTTTCCGTTTGCCACTTTGCCTCTCCCCCTCTGCCCTCCCACCTCCAGCTGTGTGGTGCGCGCGCTGGGCTTCTGCTCCGTGCCCGTGGCGCTGCTGCTGGCCCCCACGCCGCCCGCCATGCTGACGCCCGGCCAGCCGCCCGCAGCATGGTTCGCAAAGAAGGGGCTGGACAGGTGCTGGGCGCTGGTACTGGAGCTCATGCCGGTGGGTGGGGGCCGGTGCGCAGGCTGTGTGTTAGCGCACACGCGCGGCTTCGGCCTTGGCGTTGGGAGGGAGCAAGGGTTTGGTACCTAGGTGCTGGGCGCTGGTGCTGGAGCTCATGCCGGTGGGTGGGGTGCGGTGTGCAGGCTGTGTCTTAACGCACACGCGCGGCTTCGGCCTTGGCGTTGGGAGGGAGCAAGGGTTTGGTACCTAGGTGCTGGGTGCTGGTTCTGAGAGCTCATGCCGGTGGGTAGGTGAGGGGCAAAGCGGTGCATAGCTTTCGAGTTTGGAACGAACCCAAACGGCTCACGGCTGCCGGGGGTTAGGCTCTGGCTGCTGTAGAGCTGACGCTAATGCAGATGGCTTAGTGGTGCGACAGCGCGCATGCTATAGTTGCCGAGCACGGATAGCTCAAATGGGTGCACGTGTGCGGAAGACAGGTGCGGTGTGGCAAGGGGCCAAGAGCGATTTCCGCAGCTCCGCCACCCGCTTAACATCCACAACGTATCTGCTGTGCTACCTATGCTTCCTTGTTCCCGCCGCAACTGCATCAATTACACTGACTTGTCCGTAGCTACTGCGCTGGGGGGTGGTGATCGGGCACCGTATGAGACAATGCTGCTCCTGTTCCTATCCACCCACGCACGTACATCAAATCCCCCCGCACCTCGTTGCACAGGACGGCAACCTGTTTGACTACGTCAACGCCTCAGCCTCAGCGGCTGCCTCCCAGCTACCAGCAGCTTCCGCCAGCCCCGGAAAGCGCCCTACCAGCAGCACCTCCACTCCCACCACCACCAGCAGCAGCACCTCTAACCCACACGGGCGCAGCGCTGCCCGCCCCGCGTCCAGCGGAAAGGCGACCACAGGCGGCGGTGTCTTGGGGAGGCTAGGGCCCGTGCTTGGGTCAGGGGTCCCTGGGGTGGGCAACCAAGGGGGAGGCCAGAGGGATGGAGGAGCAGGTGGTGGTGGTGGTGGTGGTGGTGGTGGTGGTGGTGGTGGTGGTGGTGGGTTAGGTGTGGGCGGTGTAGGGGGCTGCTACAGCGACATGGAGGCGCTGCTGTGGCTGGTGGAGGCGGCGGACGCCATGACTTACCTGCACAGCTGCCAGCCGCTGCTAATACACAGGTGGGGGTTGGGGGAGGTGGGTTGGGGCGACAGCCGTGGAACTGGGCCCGTGGGCTCGCCGCAGCTCGCTGCTGCAAGAAATGCATACCGATCAAGGAGACGCCTTGCATATGATGCAGTTCTGACGGTCCCCTCGGCGCTCCTTGTTAAGACCCTTGCCATTTGTGTTGGTTGGCTTCAGCGTATTCCACATTGCCGCTTTGCATCAAGATGGTTGCACTAACTCATTGGGTTTTAACAGTCAAAGCAGCACTTTGACTTTTGGTACTTATTTTGGTGCTTAAGACTTGCTTGGTGCTTGGCTCTAGCCTTCAGTACCTTGGCGTCAATGCTATTCTTTGGCATGCCTTGGATACAAAGCGAATCAGGGGAGCTCCCCTGAAGCAAAGTGCATCGGCATTTTCTTGGACGTCCCTGACTAGTGGCTACCTCCTTCCAGTCAGGGACCTGAACCTCAACCAGCTGCAAGCGTTCCACACACCGCGCGGAGATCACAGACCCCACGCACACTAACGTACTTGCCGTACGCCCACCAGGGACCTGAAGCTCGAGAACCTGCTGCTGCGGCGCGAGGCTGACGGGCTGCTGCACGCCAAGCTGTCGGACTTCGGACTGCTGGTGGTGGGTGGGGGAGGCTGAGTCAGGGGGAGGGGCACTCTCCTGGGCTGAGGGGTGCATGGTGGTGGGTGATGGGGCCGAGGGGTGTGTGGGTGGTGGGGGTTTGGTGTCATCGCGGGTGCATGCGGGCCTAGTAGCGGCTACCGGTGTCACGGAGAGGGATTAAGGGTTTTTGCTGGAGGCTGAAACACATACCGGTAAGTGGCAAAGGCAGGCAGGATAGTTCAGGAACAGGGTAGTCCAGGAACAGGGTAGTCCAGGAACAGGGTAGTCCAGGAACAGGGTAGCCCAGGGGCGGAATGCGGCGCCGTCGTTTGAAGGTGGCTCAAGCGCTGCACGCCAAGCTGTTGGAGTTCGGGCTGCTGGTGGTGGGCGATGGGGCGTAACGGCGTATGGTGGTGGGTGACGGGGTGTATCGCATCAGGGAGATGCGCAATAGCGATTATTGGTTGATTGATGAGGATGCAGTGGTGTCTGCTGGCGACGACCTTCGGGCGGCTGGTGGTGGTAGGTGAAGGAGCTGAGGCGTGCATGGTGGTGGGTGGAGCAGCTGATGGAACAAGGAAGTACTGCATTAGCGGTCACGGTGCCTTTACAAGGAAGGTAGGGGCCAAATGGTGACAAAATCGAGCTTATAGGGCTGGTTCGCTACGTATGGGTGCAGGGGTTGAGGGTCGTAGGGACCGGTGTCGTGGTGAGTGGGTAAGGGTGTTGTTGCTGGCAGCGGCTGGAGGGTAGAATGGCGGGTGCCTGCATGCTGGAGGCTGCAAAGGCGGCAGCGTGCCTAAGGAAGACTCTGGGAGGGGGCGCTGGTGATGGTGGCATCAGGGCACAATGTTGGCCGGGGGAGCGGAGCTGGGGAACCGCGGGGCGGCACAGCAAGGGCCGGCCCAACGAGCAATCAGGCGTGGTGCAGCTCAACACACCTCCCAACACTAGCGTCGTTCCATATTCACACATAAGCACAACGCATGACGTTGTGGGTGCCCCCATTCATTGCCTCGGCCAATTGCAACCCGCCCCCCGCTGCTCCGTTCCCCCAACCGCCAACCTCAAACCCCCAACCGCCAACCTCCAGGCCGTGGACTCAAGCGGCACCAAGCTGCCTCCCCCCCAGGTGCTGTGCGCTCCCGGCCAGAGCCTGGCAGACGTGTGCGCCTCCGCCCCCGGCTCCCAGCCGCCCACACCCGTCCGCGGCGCTGCAGCAGCTAACACAACACCTGCGGCAGCAGCAGCAGGCAACCCGGGCGCCGCCACGCCCACCACGTCCCTCTTCTCCGCCGCCGCCGCCGCCGCATTCGGCGTGTTGGGCGCCACCACCCCCACCACCGGCCGCACCCTTGTGCAGGGGAGTCCCATGCCCCCGGGGGCCCCCACCGCCACTGGGGCGGGAGCGCCCGGCTGCGGTCTAGCCATCAGGGCCGGGATGGGGCCGGGGGCCGCGCCTGGTACGGCACAGCTGCTGGCGTTGGGGCTGCCTCGGGCTATGTCGAGGTCGTGGAGTGGCAGGGAGAGCATGGCGGCAGCAGGGTTGGGGCCGGGGCCGGGAATGGGGATGGGGGTGGGGATGGGAGGTGCGGGAGGCCAGCAGGGCGGTGGGCAGGGTGCCGGTGGCATGGCCCTGCTGCCGCCCTCGGGAACGAGGCCTGGGCAGCAGAGAAGACGCAGCGTTGTTGAGGGGGTCAAGGGCGGCGGGGGAGGCGCAGGAGGGCTTGGATTGGGAGTGGGGGGCGTGGATCAGGAGGCGCAGGGGCAGGGGCAGCAGGGGCCAGCCGGTGTGACGGCGGCGGGGGCGACGGCGGCGGCGGTGGCTGAGGCGGAGGCTTTGTTGCCCCCTAGCAGGGTGTCCGAGATGGGGTCGGCGCAGGTGAGATGCTGGGGTGGTGGTGTGCTGTCATGCCCACGGGCGCTAAGACACAGCTTGTTAACCCACGCCGTTGCGTTTGAGCGGCAACTGGGGCAACGGACGCGGCTGGTCTGCAGCTGTTTGCGCGCTGTATGCCGCTCCTCAGTCCTTACTGCCATAACCAGCTATACACTTGCATGTGGCATTTTAGGTCTGGGCTTATCGGGTACATGTTTGCTACATCTGAAACGGTTGCGCCAACCTGCCCGCTTGCAGGTCAAGGCCGGCCAGCTCAACGCGCTGCTGCGTGCGGGCCTGGGCCACAAGGACTACCTGCCCGACATGTACGTAATGAACTTCAAGCTAACAGGTAATGGGAGTGGGTACGTTGGTTGGTGTTGCTGAAACCTCACACCCACCGGATATGTACGCCATAAGCTTGGACTAGCCTCAACTAGCCGATGAGGGCAAGGGCGTGGCAAGTACCGGTGTTTGGGTAGCAGGTTTCGTTCATACTGCCTCAGACCCCACCAAGGAGAATGCCGATGTCTTCGCAGCGATTTCCAGTACTTCCTTGCCCGTCCATAGCCTAGCCTGTCTTGTAATGTTCCTGGCCCTACCGCAAAATGTTGGGCATCACTACGTTGCTACCTCCCGCGCCGACGCGGCCTTGCTCCGTCTCCACAGCCCCATTCCTGCTCCAGCCCCATTTCTCCTCCAGCCCACCAAAATTAGGTTTCCTGCTCCCCCTGCCCTCCCCACAAACCTCACCTCCAGGCCAGTGCGGCTCCATCTGCTACATGGCCCCGGAGGTAGCGCGGCAGCTGCCGTACAGCCAGAAGGCAGACGGTGGGTAGGGGCGGGGGCGGGGGTATGCGTAAAAGGCGAGGAAACCGTGTGAGGTGTCAGGGAAGCACGGAAACGCTGGTGGGCGGGGATGGGGGGCAGGGGCAGGGGCGTCGATTGGATAGGACCAGATGGAAGACTGGGGCCTTTCACTTGCCCGCACAGCCGCCCTGCTTCATCACCAGTCCGCAAGTACACATCTTCCGTTCATCATTATCACGCTCACCGCGTTTGGCTTCGGCTGCCTTTTTCAATGGGCGCACTGGCGTTTCCCCCCTTCATCCCACTCCGCATCCTCGTTTACTCGGAACCCAATCGTCGGAATGGTCCTGTTTTGCTCGGTCCACAGTGTTCGGCTTCGGCTGCCTGCTGTACGAGGTGCTGTGCCGGCGGCTGCTGTCCGCGGGGCTGCCGGAGGGCGACCCCCAGGCGGCCATGGAGTACCTGGGCCGGGTGGCGTGGAGCGGCTGGCGGCCGCAGCTGCCGGACAGCCTCCCAAAGGAGCTGCGCCTGCTCATATCGCTGTGCTGGCACAGGGTGGGTTAGGGCACGATGTGGGTTAGCATGCATGGTGTGGGTTAGCACCACAAAAGGGATTGACAGCCCATGGAGCTGCGAATGCTCATATCGCTGTGCTGGCACAGGGTGGGTTAGCAGATGATTACACGGGGGTGAGGTGGGTAGGCGGGGCGGGTTAGCAAGGAGTGAGTCTGCATAAAGGGCAGGTTGGCACCTATGCACCAGCATGCACAACATCTCTACTGCACCGCGCCCTGCTACACTCTATACACCGCAATGACAGAAGCACTCATACACTCCCTGCCACTGTCCACTGACACGGTGCAGGAGCCCCGCCTGCGGCCCAACTTCGCGACCGTCGCCGCACGGCTGAGGGAGGCCTTCCACGCCGCAGCCATGCCCGCACCGCCGCCGCCAATGCAGCAGCAGCCGCTGCAGCTGCGGTCGCCGCCGCTGCCGCCGACGCAGCAGCACGGAGGGGCCATGCAGCACCACCACCTGCACCAGCGAGCAGGAGGGTCCGTGCAACAGCAGCAGCAGCAGCAGCAGCATGGCAGCGTCGCTAGCGTGGGGCAGGTGGGGTGGTGCGGTGGCACCGGCACGGGCACGGGTGGGGGCGCTGGGACGGGCAGCAGCATGGGGGGAGGCAGGGCGTCGTGGTCTGTGCAGGTCAGCAGCATAAGCGCGCAGGGGCAGGGGCAGGGGCAGGGCGGCGGACAGGGTGTGGGTGAGGGTGTGCGTGGCCTGGGGACACTTGGTGGGGCTGCGGTGGGGGGAGGAGGTGGTTTGGGGGCTGGTGCTGGTGCTGGTGGTGTGTTGGTGCCCAACGCGCGCAGCAGCGCTCCGAACATCGGTGTGGGGAGAGGCGTGGCTGGTGTGGGCGGAGGTGCAGGTGGTGGTGGTGGTGGTGGCGTGGGGGCTGTTGGGGCGGGGTTTGCAGGTGGGGCGCTGCTGGTACCCCATGTGGGGATGTACCCTGGGATGCACGACCGCAGCAGCGCACCCAACGTGGGTGCAGCCCACCTAGGGGGCCTGGCTGTGGGTGGGCGTGGGGCAGGAAGTGGGGAGGCTGGGGTGAACGGTGGGCGGCTGAGGGCCACTGTAAGCGCCGCTAGGCTGTCTCTTGGGGCGGCAGGTGGGTGTGCAGGTGCGGGTGGGGGAGTTGGGACGGGGGCAGGGGCAGGGGCGGGGAGCGCGTGGGTAAACAGGGTGTCGGCGTCTCAGGTGTGCGGTGGGTTAGGAGGGATGGGAGGAGCAGGAGCAGGAGTGGGTTTGGGAGTTGGGGGAGGGAGCAGCGGCGGGCCATCTCGGCCGGGCAGCTCACAGCACAAGGTGGTCGGTGGCAGTGGTCCGTCGCGGTCGGGTGGCTCGCAGCAGAGAGTGCTTGTGGGCGGCGGTGTGGTAGGGGGCAGCTACAGCAGCGCTGGTGGTGGTGGTGGTGGGGAGCAGGGATGGGCGGGGGTGGAGGGCGGTCCGGGCATGGGCATGGGTGTGGGTGTGGGCGCGTGGGGGGAGGCGGGGATGAGTAGGGACGGAGACGCGGGGAACGGAGAGGGTGGGGGGAAGATGCCTGTGCGGCAGGGGCAGCAGAGGAAAGAGCCGGGGTGCTTCACCATGTGCTGGTGAAGCGGTGTGCGGTAGTGGGTGTGGAGTATTGATTGCAAGCAGACGGGTTTGGTGCTGTTTAGTGCCTTCTGGTTCATCGCTGGAGACGCGTTGCCGGTGGCATGCATGAGCCTACTGCTGGGGAACAATGGGGCCCTGTCCGGGCCGCGAGTTGGTCGGCGGTCGGCGGCATGAGGCGACAGAGGCATACCTCCCTGATGTTGCCCTGCTTGCATGCGGTTTATCAGTATATGTGTGGTTGGGCAGGGGTGCGTGAGGGGCGTGCGACTCCGTTGTTGCCTTGTCCTCTCGGTGGATCACTCGTGCTGCGAGCGTAACTGGCACCTCGAGTCCATGCGTGCGTGGCGCTGTACGGCAAGCCGCATTGTGCGTACGGCGTCCGTTCTATTCCGCAGGCCATACCGGTAGAATGCACAGCTTGCCGGTACAGGTGTATGGGGTAGTTGTAGCAGAAGCATGCATGCAGCTTGCACGGCTGTCGCGCTGCCGGGGGTTTGGCCTGGGGAGGGCTTTGTTGCCCCGCGATCATACGTCTAGGATCGTACTTGTAGGATCGCATTTGTAGGGTACCGGTGTGCAGGCCAGTGTGGTCGGCGTTGTCATGTTCCATGGCGGCCATGGGCCATAGCTTGAAGCGTGCTGAGTGGACGGGGGCGTGGACGATGCAGCCTGGTTGCAGCATCCAGCCTCGTCGTGACCCGTGTTACCGGTATATCATAGAGGGCAGGCCATGCCTTTGGTGCATGTTGGTGCCACGGTAGGGAGACGACAGGGAGTGGAAAGGGAATGGCTGGTAACGCTCCTATAGTCCTAATACAGGTCCTCCATCCTGTGGTGCATCCTGCATTGGTAGCGGAGTGCGCCTTATGCCCTGGAACACGGGAAATGGCGCAAGTGGTGCTCTCTGCTCTGCATCCGACGTGATCAGTCTATGATGAGACTGCTGGCTAGATGCGTTCAGCTCCTTGCAGTGTATGTGTGTAACGCCATGCTGTTGTCCCAGGCTGCACTAGCCCTCAAGTGGTCACCCCTTACAAGCTTACAAGCCCAGCGCACCGCTAAGCAAGATGCACCTGCATGTATAGAACGGGAGATGAGGTGAGGTAGGGTGGGGGAAGAAAGCGCCTGGTCAGCGCAAAGCTATGGGCCTCTCTGGGTCGTGAGGGGGGTTGCCGGTTTGTCAGCGCCTGGTGACGTGGTGAGCACAAAGCTAGACGTGGGCCCCTGGGTCGGCAGTACAGATCGAAGCTGTGCTGCTCTGGCGCTGCGTGCAGCACATGCAACATCCGGCGTGATGCATGCTCATGTTGCTGCTGAGACATCAGGTTCCGTAGCAAAGGTAGTTCGCAGGCAAAACGGGAACGTGAGGCTGTGAGCTGTTGTGAGCCTGTGAGGCTCTGTCAGGCATTGGGGCGCGGCGCCGCGGCCCCCCTGCACCCCCTCGACCAGCCTCGACTCGTCCGAAGGAGATTCCGGTGGGTTACCGCACCCCAAAGCCAGTTGCGTGCATAGGGACCCATGGCCCAGCACCAATATCGGCAGAGCCTGCCTGACCCAATCGCTTGCGGGTGCCGACACCCGGATCCATGGAGGTGCATGGAGGCAATGGAGGCATGGAGGCAATGCAGTGTCGTACGAAGTGGGAAGGACGGCCCAGCGGCGGTCTTGCGCGGCATGAGGGGTTGGTATACTGGCCGCAAGCATTTACTCGTATTTCATCAGTAACTGAATTCTCTGAATACATAAATAACGACGAACGTGTTAAGCCGTGTTGCTACTCCCACGACGCCATGGCCACGCAGCGCATTGTGGACCGACTCCACGCTGTAAGCTTGTGGTTGCAAACAGGAGCAGTGGACAACTGTGACGCTGAAGCCGCAGCCTGGCACTCCGAGTGCAGGGCCCTCGGGGCGATAGCAGACAAAGAGCTCGCTGTGTGGAAGGCGCTATGCTCGAGTGGCTCCAGACAACCAACAGTACCGCTAGTAAGGCTTTGTGCGCTCCTATCCGTGTTCACAGCCGGCGCTCATGTGCGTCTTGATGCGCATGCTGTCGGAAGTCTGGCCGGCCACCGGACCAAGGTGCTTAACGCAGCGGACAAGCTCGCCCTCTTTGATGCGGTGGCGTCATGGGTCGAGGACTTCCTCGACTGGGAGCCTAGCCCGGCGACCTCGAGCGCCCCCAGCGCGATTCAGTTGGGCTTGGCACAAGCGCTGCTCCGCGCCCAGGTGCTTGAAGGCTACAGCCGCCAGCTGTCAAGCAGTTTACCTGCGTTCGCAGCTCACGAGCAGGCGACGGACTGCAGCGCGGTGCTTATACGCTTCAACGAGCAGCTAGCGGCAGCCATTTCGCTTATGCCCTGCCTATCCCACACAATACGCTTGCTCAAATCGCTTGCCGGCCTGAGCCAACGGTTCCCTACCATCAGGCTGACGCACAAGGCGCAGGCGCTGGCAGCTGCCTCCGCATTAGGGCTTGGGGGCACAGAGGCGGAAGGGACCGGCGCGGGGAGGGAGGCAGGCTCGGGGGAGGAAGGCGACGACGCTGCCGGGCGGCAAGGCGGGAGCAATCCGGATGAGGAGTGGGCAAGCTCGGCGCTGGAGGGCGCACCCCAGCAGGTTCTCGAGCTGCTAGATGCTTTGGGCTCCAGCGGGGTAGTGGAGCACGCATCGAGGGCGGTGCTGCTGCTGGCGGGGTGGGTGCGGGAGCTAAACCGCTACGGTGGGATGCATCGTCAACTCGGAACCGACCCTGAACGAAAGGAGCAAGAGCACATGCAAGGGGACCTGGAAATGATGCAGCACATCCGTGGCATGGTCGGGGCGCTGCACGTCTGTGCTGTGGGTGTTAACGGCGTGTACTCCAAGCTCAGCAACATCGCCTACTACCCGGGGGCCTTGTTCGGGGACGGCTACGTTGCCCGGACGGCCGCCAGGGTCCCCTCGGGTGCAACGGCCGTGGGGTACCTGGACGCCTTCGCGGTCAGCAGTATGGCACCGCTGGAGGCGTGCTGCCTCGTGCTGGACGCGCCACGTGTGGCGCTGCTCCGACGCGTCCTGACCGGCCCGTGCGCGCGCCACCTGGTGCTGAGCATGGGGCTGCGCACCCTCAGCGCCCTGGACGGGGGGAGCATGTACGGCCTGCCGCAGGGCGCGGGGATGGAGGCGCTGGTTGGGCTGCACAACGACGGCTCCAAAGGAGACGAACAGCAGCAGCAGCAGCAGCAGCAGCACTCGTCGCAGCAGGTGCGGCTGCTTGCCCCCCAGTCGCTGCGCAGCCTCCTGATGCTGCTGGCGGTGAGGCCCTGTGACCCGGCAGGGACGGGCCCACAGGCAGAGGCCGGCATTGTGGCGGAGGGGGGAACGGATGGGGACGCAGCGGCGGCGGGGGACGCTGGGACAGCTGGGGAGGCTGGGGCAGAGGCAGGGTCGGGGGTGGCTGGGCCGCCCAGGGCGGAGAGGCCGGCGAAGCGGGGCCTCCCCTGCAGGGCGGTGCGGCTGGAGGTTACGCTGAGGGTGGCGCGGGCGGCGGCGGGCGCAGCGGCCAGGGCCGAGGACTGCGGCGCCCCAGGCGCCTCAGTTGCTCCGTGCTATCGCCTGGAGCTTTGTGGAGCCGCCTCCATGTCGGCCGTGCAGGCGTTGCAGTTTGCGTGGCGGCATATGCCGAAGCCGCCGCGGAACGGTGGGGACGGCGGCCGCCGCCGGGCGGCGATGCGGGAGTGGGCGGCGGCCATGGCGGATGTGGCGAGCAGCGGGGTGGTCGCGCACGCGCCCAAGAACTTGCGTCGTCCGTGGCGCCTTGGCCTGCTGCTGGGCCTGGCCCCACACGTGGTGGGCCCCATGTCCCGCAGAGGTGCGTTGTGGGTGCTGGGCGTCATGCAAATAAGGCAGCAGGGCCTTGCTTGCCGCCTGCATGCAAGTACAGGTACTGTGCCCGTACACTTGCCCGTACACCTGTACGCTGCCTGGACACCCGTGCACGTGCGTATACAGTTTACCGGTATGTTGTGCGTTTGTTTCCATGCCTTTCTTTGTGTGCGTTCGTCAAACCGCCTCCCGTTCCAGTGCCTATCAAGCTGCCTCCCCTCCCAACTATTCACTCCCTTCCCTTCCCTGGCCCCCGGAGGCCACCTGCTGCGGTGCACCATCATATCTCCATCTATAAGGCATCATATCCTGCCCATTGGTAGGTTGTTTAGTAGTCAACGCCTCAGACTAATTGAATTGGGCATTAACCCACAGACCTGCCCGCCCTGGCGTCCGGGGGCCACCTGCTGCGGGCCGTGGAGGCGCTGGTTCGGCATGTGGCGGAGGAGGGGGAGGAGGGGAGCGAGGGGCGGGCGAAGGAGGGGGAGGTCGACTTCAGCGCACAACGCCCGTGGGCAGCTGGCGTTGCGCTGAGCGCGCTGATCCATGAGGTCTCTGGGGACTTGGAGTACATGACAAACCCCTTCTGTGACCTGCTGCTGCTGCGGGGGGACGACGAGGCGCTGTGGACGGGTGTGGGCGAGGAAGGAGCAGGGCGGGGGGCATCTGGGCCGCGGGCGGCTGCCTCTGTCGCTGTGGCGCTGGGAAAGCTGCTGGGGAGGTCGCAGGGGAGGATCGTGGGGGCCATGCGGGGGTGCAAAGACCGCTGCGCCGCAAAGCAGCACGAGGAGGGGGCCCTGGTGGCCCTCTGTGCGGCAGAGACGGTGCTGGTCGCTGGCGCGTGGATCACTCCGTTTGGGCGGCTCGGCCGGGGCGGGCAGCGTGCGAGCGGCGGCGGGCAGCGGGGGCAGGGGTCGCAAGGGGAGGAGGGGAAGGTCATTGGTGGCGAGGGCGGGGGCGGGGGCGGGGCAGGGGGTGGAGCGGAGGGAGGGGAGGAAGGGCGGGACGCGCAGGGCGGGGCCGGTCCGTCAGGCAGCGTGCGTGCCTGCGTTGACACCGGCGGTGAGCAGCAGCAGCAGCAGCAGGGGCGAGAGAGGCGGGCAGGGGTCGGTGGCGAGGATCCCTGCGGAGATGCCCGGTCCTCAGCTTCCGCGTGCGGGAGTGGTGGCTTCACCTTAGACGCCAAAGAGCAGGAGCAGCTGGAGGTGCGGCGGCGGGTACGGGTGTGCGCGTATGCGGCGTGGCGGTGGCTGCCTGGGCTGGCGGGGCTGGCCAGGCGGGGGGCGGCAGAGGGGCTGGTGCCCAGGGGCGGGGACACTGTCACTGTGCTTGTGTGGCAGCCGCTGCTGCTGTGGGTTAAGCAGTTGTGCTGCCTCCAGCTGCACGCCGAGGGGCTTCTGGCTGGGCAGGACAGAGCGACAGGGGAGCCGGGTGGCGAGCAGGGGCCGGGTGGGGACTGTGGGAGCAGCAGCAAGTGCAGCAGCGGCAACGCTGGCAGGGGTGCCGGGTGCGGGGACATGGGGGCGGTGATGCATACGGTGGCAGTTGGGCAGGGACGGATGGGCCCAGATGTGGGCGCGGGAGGGAAGGCGGCAGCTGGCGAGGAGGGTCTGGTTCCTTTCGCGTGCGGGAGGGGCAAGGGCTGTGGCAGCTGCGGCGACGGGGGAGGCTGCAACGGGTGGTGCGGCTGCTGGCGTGGCTTCCTGCTGCAGGATGTGGGTGTGGTGGAGCTGCTGGGGAGGGCGCTTTGGCAGGTGGTGCCCTCGCTCATGAAGCACAGGAGAGGGGATGGGGGAGGTGGGTGGCAAGACCTGCTGTGGAACATAGCAGACGCGTTCGTGCTGCTGGCCGCGGCGTTCCCGGAGGAGGTGGCACGGGGTGTGGTTGAGGGTGCGGGTGGGTTCGGCGGCTGTGCTGGTGGGGATGACCATGTGGGCGGCGGCAGCAGCAGCAGCAGCAGCAGCACTCACGGCAGCAGTTGTGGTAGCGGAGGAAGACGCGGCGGCGTTGGAGGCACGGCGCTCGGCCTTGCCATGCTGAGCGAGTTTCTAGGGGGTTATGAGGACCAGGAGGCCGTGCAGCGGGCGTTGCGTGCGATGGGGGAGTGGGGCGGCGAGTGCGTGCGGCAGGGCAGGGCGGTGGGGCCCAGCGAGCAGCAGCGGGCGGCGTTGGTGGCGGCGGCGGAGCAGCTCTGGTGTGACATGGAGCCGGAGGAGCAGCTTGACGTGCTGCTGCTGCCCCCGCTGTGCGAGCTGCGGGCGCTGCTGCCGGGTGTGTGCAGCAACCCGCGCTGCGCGGTGCTGCCGCCGCCGGGGCAGACCGAGGCGGAGGCGGCGGTGGAGGCGGGCGTGGCTGAGGCGACGGAAGGGGAAGCGGGGGCGAGGGCACAGCTAGAGGCGTGGTACTGCTGCCGGGAGTGCAGGGAGGAGCACGGGAGGGAGGAGCAGAGGCAGGAGAGCGGCGGGGAAGTGGCACAACAGCAGCGGTGAGGTAGCAGCATGTAGTGCGCACCGGTGTCTTGCTAAGGCCCGAGACTTGGGGTGGGGCCGTGTACCAACGCAAGAGGCTGTGGGTCCGTAATGGCGTGGTGTACACGACTGTCACAAGTGCATGCTGTGGAGCACTGTATTTTCTGTTTACTGTTGTCGAGCATTGGGCACCAGGTTGCTGGCAGGGGTTCAACGCAGTAGGCTGATGCCAGATTTACGGCTCTTCGAGGTGGGTCCGCAGGGCATGGCGACAATTTGGACACGGGCCGGTGCTGCTGACCAGGGCACCGTGGTGTGTACGCTTACTTCTGCATGCATACGTGAGCACCCTGAACAGTGAATGACTATGCGTATCTGCTGCCGTGTCGCGGTGGCTGTGTCGTTGGGCAGTGGCACGCATACCGTGCATACCGTGCGCGGTGTACGACGATGCGTGCTTGCTGCCGTGTCGCGGTGGTGGTGGCTGTGTCGTTGGGCAGTGGCACGCAGCACTACGGTAGGCAGGCCCTCCCTGAAAACCCAAGGGCGAGGGAGGCTGGGAGAAGACAGGACACGGTTCCGCTAGGGTACGGAGCCGCTTGTGCCACCTGGTTGAGCCAGATTGGGCCCAAAGCTTTGGAGCGTTGGACGGAGTGTTAAAATTGAAGCACTCGGCTGTGCTCTGGAATGCTACGTGTGAAGGTCACCCGCGGTTGGAGCACGAGCATATGGCACAGCAACACGAGCAGCTGCTAAGGCCGCAGCACCACATACGAGTGATAACAGCTGACACACAGCTTGTGTAGTCGTGTACACCCTTCAATCTGTATGTTTGGGCCCCCGCTGAACGTGCAAGGTACTGTATTGGTGCACAGAAGGCATGCGACGGCACACGCCTTAGGATTCGAGGAAAGGATTCGAGTTGTCACACGCCTGCACGCATGCTCTGAGAAGAGCCCTACGGGCAGGTTTGCGGCCATGTGAGGGCTTGCCATTAGCTAGGCGCCCCGTCAGTTACCACCACAACTAGAATACCAGCACTGAGTGTACGCAGTGCCGAACGAAGTACGACCTGCCAACCTTTGTCGCGTCCTAGCAACACAGCAGCAACAGTCAAGCTAGCAGCCCCAAACCACACCCAGGAACACAATGGACTCAGGGGCCCGACAGCGCGGTAACACATCCAGATTGCTTCATCCAACACTTCACTGGCACCGCCAACGACACACACTGCCAGTATACGATGGTCAATCAACACTAATCAGACACAAGGCGCACAGCACGTCCCACAACCCACAACACGGACGAGCCACAGAACATGTGCCATGAAGTTCGCAACCATCAACTGGCATCAACATACCAGGGCCGCACTGCCAAGCGTTGCAAACCCCAACACCATGTCATTGCAACCACCACTTGCGCACAGTCCGTGTTCGGTCCCACAAGCTAAACACCACGGTCCTCGTCACATCCCCGAATGCCCTTCACAGCATACCGCCACCCCACAACCCAAAGCCTTTTGCAGCCCGTCTGGCCCTACACAACACCCCACACAACGTTTCCCCCCTGCCCTCCCCTCCCCTCCCTGCCTACTTCTCCTTCCGCACATACCACCTCCTCCGCTCCCCATCTATCCCCTCCAGATAGTACGTCCCGCCCGCCAGCCCCTCCAGCCCGCCCGTCGGACAGTACGGCGCCACCGAGCCGTTCAGCGCCTCCATCGTCTCCGCCGCCGCGTTGTACTGCTCAACCGTCCGTATCGCACGGCACGCCAACCGCTCGTCCAGCGCCAGGGCTCGCTGCATCGCACCCAGCGAGAACCTCGAATCCCCTCCCCTGCCACCATCCTCGCCCTCCCCCTCACACCCGCCGTCCGCCGGCTGTGCAGGGGAGGTCCCCTGTGCGCCCACCAGGCTGAACAGCGCCGCCACGGTTCCGGAGCCGAACGAGTACAGCAGCAGGCGGCGGCCCGCCAGGCCCGCCCCCCTGCGGTACAGCAGGCTGGCGAGGCCGTGCCACAGGCTGGCAGTGTACGAGTTGCCCACCTGCAGGGAAGGAAGGACGAAGGAGGAGGGTGACACAAACGAGGATTCACGGGAGTTGTGGCAAGGGGCAGGGGAGGGCCTGGGCCCGCGTCCTCTGCTGCTCGGAGCCACAGGCTGGCAGTGTACGAGTTGCCCACCTGCAGGGAAGGAAGAGCGGGGTTGAAAGGCGGACGGTGATGGAGAAGAGGATGAGCCGTACACGAACAGTACGCGGAATGTACGAACCTTATGCCGAACTTGCATGAGGGCCATGCATGCCCCGCTCCGCCAACCATGCTAACCAAATCAGGTGGCCGCACTGCTGCCAGGTACCCCCCTGCTCCTCAACCTTACCACTCCAACACGCATGGGCAACGCACCTCACCCCCTGCATGCCCTCTGTACCCTGCACCCTAAAGCATCAACACCACCACAATGGGACTTCCGTGCCATACCCCGCACCCTGCACCGATGTCCCAGACACCAACCACCCACTGAATGCCCCCCCGCTGCTCACCTTCCTCTGCAGCCACGCGGCGTCCTCCCCCACCTCCGTGAACAGCTCCCCAGTGGCCCCCAGCAGCCGCCCCTCCAGCCCCCTGTCACCCAACCGCCACGTGGCGGCACTGCTCAGCGGCGGGCAGCCGCAAAGGGCGGCGTCCCCCGCCGCCTCCCCCTCCTCCCCATGCTGCTGCTGATGTGCCTCGCCGCCTTTCTCTGCCCCCAACTCCGGCTCCGGTGCCCCCACCGCCTCCCCTATGCGGCCAAGCAGCTCCTCCTGTGCCTCGGTCCGCGTGCCGCCCACACCACCTACACCTTCAGCGGCGGCCGCCGTCGCCGCCGTCGTTGTGCCTGCCGCCCGCTCAGCCCGCGCCCAGTCCGCCAGCGCTATCCGCGCCAGGCCCTTGCGCACGATCTTGTGAAACGGCGCGTGGCTTATGTAGTGGTGCACGTGCGGCAGCAGGGCTGGGGGGCAGGGAAAGGGGCATGGAAGGGGGGTAGGGGGTTCAGCCGGAGGCGGGCATGTGCGGCAGGGCGAAGGGAGCTAAGGGCAGGGCGACACAGGGTCTCGCACAATGCAGGTACAGGGCTGCAGGTGCGATCGCTACAGCCACCCACATCCCAACAGCAAAAACTGCCGGGATGCTGCACGACACATGCATGATGACAACTGCTCCTCGCGGCACAAACCCAACCTGCACCACGGCACTCCGTCCAGCGCGTGAGCCCGCCAACACCCCCACCACAATCACCGCACCCCGGCTGCCCCTGCACTTTCCCCTCCCCCTCGCCCGCCTCACCCTCCCCGGCCGCGATCGCCCCCGCCCGCTGCAGCCTCCCCGCCAGCCTCAGCGCGCAGTGCCCCGCCGCCCCCAGGTACTGCGCCAGCGTCTCGGGGCCATCCACGGCAGGGTACTGCAGGCCGGTCGGCTTGAAGAAGTCCCACGCGTGCTCGCCGTGCGTGCCGTGCCACGTGGCATCCAGCACCAGGGGAGCCCTCGGGCCCACCAGCAGCGCGGCGGCGCCGCAGCCGCCTGGGGGGCCACAGCAGCGATTGGGGGACGTATGTGCCAGCTGGATCAGACCCGGGCAAGGACCGACGCTATGCTGCAGCAACGTAGAGGCACCGTGGTGCCGCTGCAGTGGCTTGCCTCAAGTAACACCCTGCTACAAAGGCGTGCAGTAACCAGTTGCCCCCAGGTTCATTTCCCTTTCCCCGTGCTTGCCATGGGTACACATCAGCATGCAACGTCCATACCCATGGCGTGCACAGTGTACACTCACCCGTGGCTCGCGCGGCGCTGGCCGGAGATACCGCACCTATTTGGTGGTCATTCGCCCCCTGGGATGTATTGCATGCACTCACCCGTGGCCCGTGCGGCGCTGCCCGGTGCGTACACCGCCACATCCGCCGCCACCACCAGCGCCAGCCGCCCGTCCCAGCGGCGGCTCTCCACCCACGCCGCCGCCGCCAGCAGCGCCGCCGTGCCGCCAAAGCACGCGTGCAGCGAGTCGGCGCCGTCAGCAGGCGGGCCAGGGCCCAACGCACCCTCGTCGCCGCCGTCCCAGTCCCAACCGTTGCGATCAGAAGCGGTGGGTAGCTGCCCAGCACTGTAGCTGGTGTTGCTGGGGGCATTTTGGCGGTCGGTGGTGGATGGGGCGGGGACGGGGGAGGCAGAGGGGCCGGCGGGTGCGGCGGCGCTGTCGGCGCGTTGCTGGCTGCTGCAGTAGTGCTCCGAGTGTGCTGCCGCCGCTGAATCTGCAACCGCCTCTGTCGCGGCCACCACCGCCGGGTGCTGGACGCCAGGAGGAGCGGCAGCAGCTGCTGCTGGTGCTTGAGTTTGTGGATGACATGTTTGAGTTTGCCGCCGTGTTGCTGACGTTGCTGCTGCTGGCGGCGTGAAGAGGCGCATGAGGTGGGACTTGATGGACTTAGAACGGTCGGGGCTGGACTCGCTGCCAACCTGGGGTTTGGTGGGGTCGGGGGCAGGGGCAAGGGCCAACCTGAGATCGGACGGGGTCCAGCAGCTTGCCGTTGGCCGTGGAGGGGCGGGGGCTAGATACAGAGGGGACAGCGGAGGGACTGCACGAGCGCACGGGTTGGTGCTTTTGTGCAACCCTCCATGACTGCCACCGCCACCCCAGGGCAAACGATATAAGCAGGGGGCAAGCACGCGTGCACTCTCCCGTACCGTTGCCGTACCTGCAGGTAGCCGATCTCCTGCGGCCGTACGCCGTACTTTTCCATCAGCCTGTGCGCCACCGTCAGCGCCATGGACACGGAGTCCTCGCGGTCGCCCACAAAGCACATCTCCTCCTGTGCGTAGGAAAGCAAAGGGGCGGTTGGAGAAGAAACGGTTGTAAGCGGGTGCGCGGACAGCAGCAGCAGCCGCAGCGGACGTGCTGGCGGCTGCGGCTCCGGCCCAGCGGCCAAAGCTTCAACGGTACTGAGTACCGTATGCACTAAATCCGATACCGGTACGGCAAGCATCCATCGCTTTAGCCGACCCCGGACGTTGGCGTCGGGAAGTATGGACTCAAGGACCGCTATAAGCAAGGCAGCAGGAGCGCCATCAGCCTGCGTGCGCCCTTCATCGGGCTCCCTGCTGCTGCCGACCCTGCTGCTGCCGGTGCTGGTGGTGGCGGCGGGCTGCTGCTGGCACAGCAGCAAGCACCATGTTGCATGCGCGCCGGCCGCACGCAAGCAGCGTCTGTCCGCTGCGGCTGCTGCTTCAGTTATCCCACGTGTCCAACGCCCGCGCCCGCCACTCGCTACCCTCTATCCGTGTGCGCACCTGCCCCAGTCCGACTGTGTACTTGCCCACGCAGCCATCCGCTTGCTCCAGATCAGACAACCGGACCTGCGTGCAGTATGTTGCGATACATGGTGAACAAAACACATTTATATTCCATGGCGTAAATGCGTGATGTGCGGCCGTTTGGCATCGCATGCACGAGAGGCATCGACACTACTGGGGTTTCCTGTCTAGGGGTGGGGCAAGACCAGGTCCTTGAGCTGTGCAACAGACCCAGAGATACCCATACTGACACCTAGCAGCCCTAGTTGCCCGGGTTGGTGGTATGAACCCGGGTTGGTGGTATGAACGAGGTGGCGCCCTCCGCATGTCGTGTGGCCCCCGTTGGAGGCCTCCCCTGGGCATGCCCCAAGCCCCCCCAAGACTTGCCGCTTGGCCGGGGAAGTAGACCTCTATGGCGAGAATGCCGACGCCATCTGGCCTAGGCAACTCGCTGTTAGGATAGCTGCTTGCCATCGCCTAGCCCAACAGGCGGTGCTTGGGACTCCCCTTTGTTCCGACGTGTCAAAGGAGTGGGTGGCGCGCATCGCAATAGAATCATAAAGAGATCGTAATTATTGTTGAATCCATTAATGTAAAAGGCAGTGCATGTTGTGGTCCTTGGGCTAGTCCTTGTGCTGATTCATCGCGGGTGCACGGCAGGAGGGGCGTTTGCAGAAGACCTGGCTCTCCGGCCAGCCATCAATCACAAACAAAATTACCACAATTACTGCTTTTCGCAGCAGCAGATGCACGCCACCCATCGCTCATCTCGCCCGGCCGCGGCGCTGCACGAAAGCAGCAAGCTTCGGCGACCCGCCGCGCCACTTCTCGCGCCTTGCCATCGCGTCCAACCATTTCGTAGCATCCCTCCGGGGCATGAGGACCGGCACGGCCGGCGCGTTAGTTTGTTGAAGTGCGCTTCCGCCACAGCCAACACCTCTGCCCTCAACAGCCTACCAGCCCCCGACGCCGCTGCTGCCGTCGCTGCTGCTGCTGAGTCCGGACAGACACTCGCCCTCAGTCGCCGTGCGTCTCTCGTGCTAGCCACTCTCGTGGTGCTAGGGAGCAGTGGTCCGTGGAGGCGCGGGGCAGCTCACGCGGAAGGTGGGCTGTATGGAGGGGCGGGGAAGCCAGGGGAGGGCAACGCTTGCTGGCGGCAGGCCTGAGCTGTCAGCCAGGTTCTTCGATATACAACGTGGGGGTGGGGGGGGGCCATGCATGATACAAGTGCCGCGCATATGCGGGCCGGCGGCGCAACAGCTATGTAAGTGGCACAAAGGGCCAGGGCCTGTTGCTGCCCAAGTGGGTTGGAAGCTTGGCTGCGTGGTCCAGTTCTGCGCCCGATTCACCTGGAACGTGGGACCGAGGGAGTGACATGGGCCCGCATGGGCCTAACCGTGGGACCACCCGAATCCCTGCCTCCACACAGCTCGCACCCAGCTCCGCTGCCGACGCACTGGGCCACACCCAACCACCTTATCCCGTCAAAGGGGTGCCTACGCGTACGGTCGCTTCCCGCACAGCCACTGACAACACCACTGCTGTCCGCCCTACCACGTGCCAAGCCCCGCACATCGCACCCCGGGCGCCAACGCACCCTACCGAGCTGACGGCACGAGCTGCACGCTCGCATCCCGTTTGCCTTGCCACACTGCCACCTCAGCTGCGCCAACAATCCATCGACGCATGGGCCCCACTTCCGCTTACCGGTATGCCGTCCCACCTAACAGCTTTATGGTCCATGCCCTGTCATGTCCCTCAGAGGTATCGCTAGAAGCGTCCGGGGAGGCCCCGGAGGTGCCCCTGACGGAGTACGTCAACGCCAAGCAGCAGTACAGGCTGCTGGTGCCCGCCGGATGGGACGTCAAGGGGAAGGCGGGTGAGCAACCGGCGTGCGTCAATGACACGGTGGTCCATGGGCTATGCGTGTCTTAAGCTGGACACGTAGTCCCTGCGTGCGGTTGGGCGTCAAAATGAAGGCGGGTGAGCAGCCGCCCTGGGTTAAGACAGGGTAGTCCTTGGGTGACGCGTGGGTTAGATCGGACAGGGATGGGCCCCGGCGAAAGGGATGGCCGATGAGCAGCTGGGTTGTTGGTATGCGGTGCTGGGCGGAGCAGCTGGTGTGGGTGAAACCAGGGTAGCGTGTGGGCTACATGTGGGTGAAGCCGGGCACGGGCAATGATCCGTAGACTCGAGTGGTCCCAGCACGCGGTGGGATCTCAAGGGTAAGGCCGGTGAGCACTGAGCCTGTCTCCGGAGGCGGCGCTGCCTACAAACTGCGTGTGTTGACGCGACAACACCCAGCCGCCATAACCATGAATGTGATTGGGAGGCGTGGACAAATAGTGATGCACGTCACCAACTTCCACTCAGCCGCCTCCTCGCTAGGCGCTGACGCGCTGCTCAAGGACCCCACCCGCCCGCCCGCCCGCCGGCACCCATGCTAACTGTCGCTAATAACCACCAACTGCCGCCAACCGCCCGTTTGCCAGGCGCTGACGCGCTGTTCGAGGACCCCGCCCGGCGGTCCACCTCCGTTGGCGTTACGGCCAACCCCGTCAAGGTGGGCGGCATCCGCGACTTCGGGAGCGTGGAGCAGGTGGGGGAGCGGCTGCTGGCGGCGGAGAGGGCAAAGGTGGGTGTCACAAACGGAACGACTGTAGTGACGTAGGAGCACCAGCAGGCGGCTGTGTTGTCTTAAGGGCGTTGCGGGATGCGGCAGGGTAGTGGCCGTCTGCCGTGGCGAAGGCCGAACTGGGTGCGGGGGTTGTTGGTACAGGATTTCGGGGTAGTGCACTCGCGCACACGTGTACCCAGGGGGCGTATGGGGAGGAGGTGTGGGAGCAGCTGCTGGGGGAGGCGAGCGCCAAGGTGGACGTATACCGTAGGCGTAACAGCACATGCGCACTAGCAGTTCATGTGTGGCTGTGTACTCTGGGGTACAGGGAACTGGCGCGAGGTATGCATTACCAATCCCTGAAACTGCGCAGCTAACCGATTCACCGGTCTCAGCCATCTCCACGGCAGGTACGTTACCCGTGTCCTCCGTTGCAGGTTTGTTGGACCTTGCATCACGCGCACCCCGCCCTGTTGCCCCCCACACACAGGAGAGCACCCTAGGCGTGCAGCTGGTGTCGCAGTCCAGCCGTGATGGTACGGCAGGCGCCACGCTGTACGAGTACGAGTACGAGCTGGACAGCACACGTGGCAGGAAGCGCATCCTCAACACGGTCACCATCTTCAACTCCAGGTGGGAGCGGACTGCACGCGGTGCTGTTGTGACGTGCCAGGGTGTGTGGGGCGTGGGGCATGGATCTGGGCGCTGCAATGCAGTGGTGAAGGGCCTTTAGGGTCTATGGGGACGCATGGGGCTTGCGGTACAGTGCAATTGGTGAAAGTGCAGCCTGGGGGCCTCAGTTGTCAGTATCGTATGAGCCTGACCGTTGTGCAGCAATGGTTGCTGAAGCCGTTGCTGCGTGACTGCTGTGTCGGGGCGTAGCTAGCGGCGGGCAAAGGACGCGATAAGATGCTGCTTGCCAGAAGCGTCTCACCAGCCATTGGCGGTGATGCGTGTGCCGTACTGGTACGACAGTACGTGAACTTCTCGTACGGCTGCGTGCAGGCTGTACATCCTGAACGCGGCGTACAAGTGCGACAAGGACGGCTGCAGCGGGGAGGCCCTTAGCCAGGTGGCGCTGCTGCGGCGCGTGGCCAGCACCTTCGATGTCACAAGCAGCTGACCGCCAAAATGGAAGGACACTAAGATAGAGGTTTCCAGACCGAGTGGATCAAGTACGGGATGTACCGTAGTCTGCTGGTGGCAGGACGCACGCAGCAAGCATTGTAGGCTTTCCTGACGCACTCAGAAAGACCTAATGCTGTTTGCGGTGATGCGCGACACAATGGTCGTCTAGAACATTTTATGTGCGCGCACAGTGGTTGCCTGCCACCACCTTTTCGCTCATCCGTCCAGTGCTTCCCAGCACTAAGATTCTGCTTGGACTTTGCCTGGTGGTGTACCGGTATATCCGTGGGGCCACACGGCTCGTATGGGCGTTGCCCACGCCGAGTGTAACACCTGATACCTGAGACCCAGTCTGCCTCGTGCCATTGAGTCTTGCTTTGACCATGCATTTGGTAGCTCTTGGGCTCTACGGCTCGGACCTGCTCGGACGGGTGTTACACCTGCCTGCACCTGCCAAGCGCAGAGTCCATTTGCCATACCGGCACCAGTCTGCTGCGGCCCTGCGCCTGGCCCCCACACGTCTAAGCCAGCTGCTGATCAACCTGTAATGCGGCGGTCAATGACATTGCTAGCACTAGCAAGAGAACGACTGGGTTTGGACGTCACGGCCAAGGGTCGGCGTCTCCCTCAGTTGCCGCCAGGGGACTCCCAGCCGAGTACGAGGCTCGCACGGCATGGTGTATGTTGCTATGTTCACACTTGGCAGCTGTAGTAGGAAACACACCTCCTACTCCAGAAGGGGTACTTTCCTGGCATCTCGGGTTAACCTATTGCGGCTCCTAGAGCAGCTGTAAAGACCCACACGAGCCGTAGGGCCCAAGGCCTACCACATCGCAGGGGTCACAGCAAGTAGTATGGTGTGACGGGCCGCACCGTGCTGTTCCTCCGTAGCCGAGTCAGTAAAGCGTCCGCGCAGGAGTGTGTGCGTTCCATGCATGCCGGTGCCCAGCAAACAGCCTGCTGCTGCTAAACTGCCTTGACTCGAGGTCCTGGGCAAACGACCTAGAGGACGTACGTGCAAAAAGTAGGATTCCGAATTTTCCGATACCCCCGAAACCCTTCTCCTGAAAAACAAAAAAACGCATTTGGTGCCCCTATATCTTTCCAACTATGCCAAGTAGTTGGCAGTCACTCAAAGCAGATGCAAGTAGGGAAGCACAGTTGAGGGCCCCCCCCCCCCCCACATCCGGTCCGGTGCAACTGCTCCCCGCCTCCGCCCGGGACCGCGGTTGCGCCCCTGACCTACCTCCCCTTCCGCACGCACTCCTCCCTGTGCCCCGCCGCCCAGTGCGCCCACTGGCACGCCGCGCAGCAGTACCCCACCGCCCCGCCGCACGCCCCGCCGCACCGCCTCAGCACCACGCCCGCCTCGCTGTCCCCCGCCAGCTCCGCACAGCGCGGGTTGCTGCAGCAGGGCAGCAGCTGCCGCGCGTCACAGGGCGGGGATAGCAGGCCCAGACCAACCAGCGGCCACGCCCCCTCCCACCCGCCCTCCACCTCCCCCCGCCTGATCATGGCCTGCGGCAGATCCATATCTAGCGTAAACAGCCCCTGTTCCACCTCATCCATCATCTGGTGCAGCTGTTCCGCAGTGACCCCACACTCCGCTTGAGGCTGTGCACCCCTGATGCCCCGAGCAGCTGCCTCCTCCCGCTCCAGCATCCCACTGCAAGCATCCAGCATATCTACCACCTCGTCCCCGCTTCTGCCGGCGATGCTGCGCCAGCTTTCAGCGGCCCGTAAGTCCTTCTTCTCAAGCGCGTCCATGCACAGGTGCTGCACCAAATCCAACACCTCAAAGGCCCAGCGCACCTGCCCGCGCCACGACCTGGTCAGCCGCCCGTCCGTGAGCATTGCCGCCGCCAGGTCCAGCCACAGCGGCAGCCACAGCGGCAGGGCGAACGACAGCAGCCGCATCACCTGCTGCTCCGGAGGCGATAGGCTGCCGGCGGCGGCGGTAGTGGCAGCGTTGGCGGCAGCATTAGTGGCGGCGGTAGTGGCAGCGGTAGTGGCGGCGGTCGCGGCAGTGGCAGCAGTGCCACAGCCACTAGAGCCCGAGGCCAGCGGGGCCGCACTGCCGTCCGTGCTCCCGCCACCGCAGCTGCTGCCTCCGTCCAGTCCGTCGCTGCAGCCGTCGTTGCCGCTTTCTCGGTCGCCGCCGCCGCCATCGCCGTCATAGCTGCCGCCGCCGCCGCTGCGGACGCCGCCCTCCATGTCACAGGCCCCTTCCCCGGCGTCAATGTCTCCAGCAATCCCACCGACACCGCTGCCTTCACCGCTGCCGCTGTGGTAATTGGTGTTGACGTGGTTCTCACCGCCGGCGTTGTCGCCGCCATTGCCGCCACCGCCATCGCCACCGCCATTGCCGCCGCCGCCGTCGCCACCACCACTGGCCCCACCGCCGCCGCCACCGCCATTGTCGCCACCGCCGCCGCTGCCACTGATGCCACCACCGCCGTCGCCAACACCTTTAGCCACCGTCTTCCTCCCTTGCTCCTGCTGCGGTACAGACGGCGGACCCTCCCGCAAACCCCGCTCAACCGCTACCCGCTGTGCGACGTGGTCTGCAGCCCGCCACAAGCATAACGCCATTTCCTCCAGCCAAGCCATGACTGCAGCGCATGTCTTGCGGTCGCCGCCCGGCCTGGCCCGCTCTGCGCACGTCCGCCGCGCCACCTTGGCCGCCGTGGCAAGGAGTGCTGCCGCCTCCCTTTCATTACCGAATGCCAGGAGCAGGGGCCAAACCGAGTCTACGTCACCGCCAAAGAAGCCTCCGCAAACACGCATTGCGTTGTCGACCTTGTTGCAGGACCGGAAGCAAGTGCGCAGTGTGCGCTCCAGGCAGGGCAGATAGCCGGCGCCCAGGGCGGCGGAGAGGGCAGGAGGCGGGGCGATGGGCAGTGCAGGGCCTGCGGGCGGAGAGAGGAGGCAGGAGCGGGTTGATACCCGGTTCTTGACCGTGCCCAGAAGCTTTAGCACACTTTGGGGTACGCTGATTGACATAATAGCGTGTGGCATCCGATGGACGGCCTGGCGGCGTCCGTCTGACAGCGCAATGACATGACACTGACCACTGTGCACGACTACTGCTCGTGCGGCTCAGGCCTGTTGCCGCACCTGGACCACAGTCACCTACAGCATTGCAGCGCTGAATGCTGCATGTGGCTTGCGCCGTGCACGCCATGCATGGGGATGGGCTGCTCAGTGTGCTGCGCCCCACCCTACTGCATTTGGCTTGCGCCGTGCGGGGAAGCACCAACCTTCGGGGTCGAGTATCTCCCGCGAAGCCTCAACTGTGTATACAGCAGAGCCTTGCGCGCGTTTAGTTTTTGGTTATGTGCATGGACTGCTCAGTGTGCTGGGTCCCACCTGGGTTGGACACGGGCATGGCCAGGGAAGGGTCCAACAGCTCATCCACAGAGCGCGCATCCTCACAGCTGCCGTGTGAACCCACAAGCTTGTCCATCGCACACTGCACCGCCGCCACCGCCGCCCACCACCAGCGCCGCGCCAGCGGCCCACCATCGCACAGCCACGGCCCTGGGTCCTTGCTGCCGCTGCCGCTGCCGCTGCCGCTGCCGCTAACGCTGCCGCTGCCGCTGCCGCTAACGCTGCTGCATGCCTCCTCTGCTGCATCGCCGCGCCCTCTGCTACTGGTCCCCATGGCTGAAACGCCGGCCTGTCCTCCCCTGCCGCCACCACGGACACCCACGCCCGCACGCCCACCCACCTCCATTTGAGTGCTGCTGCCGCCCAGCGTGCGGTCCCCACCCTCACCTCCCTGGGCCCCGCGCCCGCTGCCGTCGAGGCTGCTGCCACCGGACTCCCGGGCTCCCTCGCCCACAGCGGTGTTGCCCATGGAACCGGCAACGCAGTTGATCCTGCTATCGCCTGTGCCGCTACCGCTCCCCTTCAACACAGGGGCACCTGACACCCCAGCTCCCACACCAGCCCTAGCCCTGCAGCTGCCCGCCATGAGCATCCGGCTGCAGGTCATAGCCTGCATGGCAAGGTCAGGGCAGCAGCTAGGCTCAAAGGTAGCCCGGCGCGGGTCTGCCGCAAGACTGCTCAACCCGCCTGCTGCCGCCGCTGCCGCCGCCGCCGCCGCTGCCGCTAGAAGCCCGTTGCGCCGCCGCCAGCAGTCCGCCACCACCTCCGCCTTCCGCACGCACAGCTCGAACAAGCCACGGGGGGTTAGCCCACGGGGGCCCAGCTCATCGTAGCCCCCGGAGGCGCACGTGTGCATCCACCAGTACAGCGCATCCATGGCTCCAACGCACGAGAGCGTGGCCTTGCCGCCCTTCTCCCGTACGGACGGCATCAGGCTGTCGTACGGCAGGCCGTATGTCGTTCCACCGTCCACGGCGTGGAGCTGGGACACGGAGTGGGCGGCCAGGGCGTACTGCGGGGAGGGCGGGTACCAGTGGGTTGCGTGCTGAAAGGGTCCGGTAATACTTCAGCAGCAGTGAAAAGACAGGGGCCAATAGGTTCCCGCTTGCAGTAGCTGCAACACAGGCGCATCTGCTGCTGGAATGTAGTATATAGCAAGCTGCTGGAGCTGCCAAGCAGAAAGAACGCGTGAGGAACATCCGTCTGATCTGCAAACGTGTAATCCCATTCATGGCCCGTCACTCCTCTCACAGTTCACCCCGCCGCACCTGCATGCAGGGGCCCGCAAGGATGGTCCGCAGAGGCTCCTGGGGCAGCGGCGCAGCAGCATAGTGCTCCAACAAGTTGAGCACCTGCCGTGGCAGCTCCAGCAACCGAATAAGGAGCTGCTCACGGTCGCTGCCGGACACACAGGCGGCCCCCGTTTGCCGCTCCTGCTGCCGCTGCTGCCGCCCGCCGGCCCCCTGCTCCACCGCCCCCACCGCCGCCCTGCACGCCGCCTCCACCGCGCCACTGTCCGCCACGGCACGCAGTAACGCGGGTCCAAAGGCCTGGCGAGTGGGTGGCGGTGGAGACGTGGCGCTTGTGGCAGGTTCGTGCCCCCGGGGCACAGGCGCGGCGGCAGAGCCTCCGGGCCCGCCGGCCGCAGCAGGGGGCCCTATGCAGGTCTCAGTGCCCTGCGATAGCTTGGCAGCTGCTGCAGGCGGGGAGTCGGAGGGACCACCGGCGGGTGGGGTGCTGGTGCTGGATGTGGGGGCAGGCGTTGGTGGCGGGGGTGAGGGATCTGGGGCGGTGCTGGTGGCGGTTGTGGTGGTTAGGCTGTTGGGTGCTGGGGCTTGGGGCTGACGCAACCGTTGTGGGCTGACCGGCAGGAAGTCATTGAAATACCTGCCAGCTGCGGCAATGAGCTCGTTGAGGGGCTGGAGGCACGTGGCTAGCTGGCTGGGGGTCAGCAGTGCCCGGGCGGGGCCACGCTGCACCTCGGCGGAGAGCAGGCGGCTGAGGGCGGGCAGGGCGTCGGTGTGCAGTAGGGCGGCCGCCACGGCCGGGATGCTGCAGATGTACACAGGTGTCGCCTGCTGCAGCTTCAGGTCAGCGTCGGACACCGATGTAGCTGCTGTGGGATTGGCGGTGGTGGAGATGCCCTTATTCAGGCAGTTCGCCACGAGCGCCGAGCTGTCCACCAGCAGCGGCACCCAGTCCTCCGGGGAGGGCCCTGCGCCGTGGCCAGCTGCTGTCCCACTGCCCGCTGTGTCGCACCCGCTCGCGGCTGCGCGGCTGCCACCGTCGCTGCCGGGGCGTTGCTGGCCATAGTTTGCAGCATGGGATTGAGAACCTCCAGCGCCCGGAATGTCCTTGCTCTCCTCGGGCTGAGCTGGACTCTTGCCAGCAGCGCATGGTCCCGGCGTTGGCGTCAGGGTCGCGACCTCCCGGAGCGAGACCGAGTAGACCTCGACCAGAGCCGAGACGGTTGTGCAGACCTCCGTGAAAGACTGTAACGCTGCTATTATGACGTAGCCATCCCTTTTCAGCAGAGCATGAAGTTGCGCCAGGGCAGAGCCTGCGGCAGCCCTCCGCAGGGGTGCTGAGGCTGCTGATGAGGACACAGCGCGGACGAGCTGCGCGCAGGCCCTTCTGCCGACGCCCAGCTTCCGTTCCTCTATTGTCCCAGGAATCATATTGTTCTTTGTGGATGACTTTGAGGAGCGCGAGCAAGGTTAATGCACAGTTCGCATTCTTTGTCGGGCTCGTGCTGCAGGCCCGTGGGTCACTAAGCTCTGACAGTATAGAATTGCATCCTGTTATAGTAGACAGCAAGTAAGCCGGAGAGGGCGGGACACGCTTATAGCTACCGGTATGGCGGCATGGCAACCCTGCATCCCGTACAGCCACTCGGCGCCCTTTGCCTGTCCGGAGACCTGACAAGCCGTTGGGACGTGGGCAAGCCAGAGCAGGCGTGCAAGTTCTGGTGCTCCGTCGTGGCCTTGTCCTTCAAGCCCGTCCACCCGCAGAGCTTACCGAGTTTCACACACATAGTATGCCGGCCGCAGCACAAGTTCTACCCAGCCGGTACTGCATGACCAAAACGTGCGTCTACCCCCGCGCCTAGCGAGCCGGCGCCCACGACTACCGGTACCGGTAACCAAGGAGCAAAAGCCAGCCGCTGGTATCGCATGCATTAGAGCCAGCCATGCCGGACTTTGACCCCACCCCACTCTCATTCCTGCACATCTTGGTACATGCCCATGCCTCCTCTGCTCCCTGGCCTTCCTACCCCTGTGTTGATCCGTGCTCCCTTACCCCAGCACCGCACGCACCGCATCCTTATCCACATTCCTGCACGCCACATCCTTGCCTCCATTATCGTACGGCATAATCCTCAGACCTGGCGCAGCCCCGCATGGCAGCACCACCACAAATCCCCAATCGCCCTTCCCGTTAGAACGTGTTCCTCCTGATCAGCCGCCTCACCGTGGCGAACGGAGTCATCAGGAAGCGCACCGCCTCCTTGCGCACGGGGCCTTGCGGCAGCAGCGACAGCAGCCACTCCCTCACCTCCGCCCTCCTGGCGACCTCCAGCGCCTGCAGCACCTCCGCCGGACCCGCCGCCGCCCCCCACTGCACCATCCACTGCAGGGCACTGAGGAAGCCGCCATCCTCCGCCACCTGTGCCAGCGGCACACCGCTCCACTCCCTGCCCATGCTGGTCAGGTGGGCTGCGGTGGCCAGGTCGCCTCTGACCAGCGCCTCGTGGCAGAACAGCCCCGCTATGCAGCCGATGCGTAGTGAGCGGCGCAGCTGCGCCGTTGGCACCTCCGCCGCACACACCCACAGCATCGTGTCCACGCTCCCACTGCTTGCGGATTGCCTCAAGTAGGCGCCATCCGTAGGGCGACCGCCTGCCAGCGGGTGCTCGAGGATAGCCCTGAGCACCGCTACATTGCCACGGCGGGCGGCGTCATTCGCCGCACGGTGAATCTGCAACGCCGTTGCTTTGCCCGCCGCAACTGCACCGCCTCCCCCCGCCATGGCCGCCTCGAGCACCAGGGCCACTGCAGCAGCCAGCCCAGCGTCGTCCGCTGACGTTGCGTCGGGCCACAGGCATACCAGGTCCATGAGGGCCTTCCCTGGCGATATGTCAGGGCGCACCTCGTTCAGCAGCCACCTCACCATGTCCACGTCACCGCTGGCAGCTGCATACATAGTAGGAGCTAACGGGCAGCCGTGCTGCAGCAGCCAGGCGGCGGTGCCAATGCTTCCCGATGCAACCGCTGGGTAGAGCAAGTGCTCGTCAAGCTGCAGGCTCGCGTCCGTACTGTCCCCCGACCGCTCCCACAGGAAGCGCAGCACCCCCAAATGCCCCTTGACCGCTGCGCAATGTGCGGCCGGGTCCCACGCGAGAGGCAGCCCCCGGCCCTCTAGCCACTGCAGCTTGGCAACGCTCCCACTGTAGGCAGCAGCCCCCGAACCCTGCTCGGCGCTAGGCAGCGCGCACCCCGCCTCGTCCACCAGCCACTCCGCCACGCCCAGGTCGCAGTGCTGCAGGGCAGCTGCAACAATGCAGCCTTTCATAGGCCCCACCCGCACCCAGGGGAACTCCTGCAGCAGCCACCGCACACGGTCCAGCTGCCCCGAGCGCACGGCTGCCGCGACGGTCCCTGCGCGCACGAGGCCGCAGCCGCCGCCCGCCGCTATCACCCACTCCAGCTTAGCCCTGCCGTCAGGAAGCTTGCACCCCGCTGCGGCGTCCAGCACCTGCTCCCACATAGAGGGCCCCTCCGCCCCGGAGCCGCTGTCCTGGGCGATGCGGCCTGGCTGATGGCTGTCCTCCCCCGCCCCTGGAGCGGTGATAGCCTCGCGCAGCAGGTCCCACGCCCCCTGCAGCGCCGCCAGGTCGCAGTGCCCCGCCACCGCCGCCAGGGTCTTGGCTGGGTCCACCAGCCCCGGGCAGTGCGCCAGCAGCCAGGGGAGAAGGTGCGGGTGGCCTGCCGCCGCCGCCGTCACTCCCGGATCACTAATGCGATCCAGCTGCTTGTAGCGAGGTACAAGTTTGTTGGGGCCCACGTGAAGCAGCTCTGGGCATACGCGGGGCCGTACCACGGCCCACACCAGCTCCAGGTTGGCTTGGCTGCCGCTGGCTGCGGCGGTGCTGAAGAGGTTAACCTGGCGCCGGAAGGATAGCGCCGACACGCCCTGCTGCGCTTTGGCGAGGGCCAGGTCATAGGCCTGGGGAGAGGGAGGCAGCGGTTCGCTGAGGAGCAAGGTGCACTGCTGGGGCTGGGCGCACTGCTGCAGGTCAGGCGGCCCGAGTAGGCGAAGGTGTTGGGCGGACGAGCGGACAGCACCCGCACGATAATCTCTGGAGGCAGGGCGCGCCAGACGTCCTCGCACGCATCCTCGTGTTCCATCTTTGCAGAGGGCATGCGAGACCTGCAAGTTGGTCGCGAGCGGGAAGCCAGGAGGGAGTTGCGCTTACGTACACGCCTAAGCAGTATGCAAGCCATATGGTGCTAGGTGTAGTAACAGTGTGCAGTCTGTGCCAGTTGGGCTTCCATTTTGTCGGGATGTTGCCCAAGTGTTGGCAGAGTGGCAAGTCCCTGGGTGCAGCACCAAGTCAGCATAGTTACCTTTGAGAAGCGAAATGTTGTAGGTAGATGGCCCGCCCCTCGGCCGCTGTGTAGGTCAACGCTCTCAAATGCTCTCAAGCCACGCTGGCCACGGTAGGCTTGCACTTCATGACGAACAGTATTATATGGTCAGCTTTGTCATGTGTGACCAGGGTTTGCTGCCGAAGTAGAGCCAGCCGGTGTAGGGCCAACGATGATGACTGGCGGTTTGAAGTTTGCCTTGATGACAGCTGCTGCCTGGTGAAACATTGACGAAAAGTTATTGCTTCAGCTCATGGAGGGCTTGTTGGAATATCCAGGCCAAATCCGACGTGCCTGGGAAGAGAGAGGCAGCGATTCGTCGGCGCCATGTAGTCCAGCAAGGCTCGGAGAACTATCCTGCTCCTCACGGTTGCCCGTTCGCCCTAACTGTCCGCTCGCTGGGAGTGAAGCGCGGAGGTCACACGTGGCAACAACGGTTAGCTGATTTGGGTCAGGAGCGTGCAGGCGTGCACTGCGAGTACCGGGGCACACAGGCAGGCAAGGGGGACCTGCGGCACCCTGACCTGCACTGTACAGTGCTCGCGACTCAGCACGGGAAATAGGGGGGCGCTCGCCTCCCTTTGGCACACTGCACTCGCCTCTCGTAGAATGAATCGACTGTGGGGCTGTTGTGGACACTAGCTCCTATCTCTATTGGTGCCTAACTCCCGGGGTGCCCTAATTTCGCCCATCCCGCCGATTGGGCCATAGAGGCCGTTTC